>OGPY01001643.1_pt1 | contig 15945 bp, 9 predicted proteins | sample 1553121 | NCBI WGS metagenome assembly OGPY01 (sample SAMEA2580004, study PRJEB22360) | human gut metagenome
TATCAAGATTACCTTTCAGAAACTGGCACGTGTAACGATACGGAACATTATCAACTACCATATCATTCCCGATACCACCCGAAGAGCAACACCGAAAATACCTTGAACACAATCCTCCAAGCTCATCAACTGATCTCCTAAATACAGGGATATCTAACCTTCTATTTTAACAGAGGTTTTATTATTCAAGCAATTTGCTCAATACGACTTTCTTGGCACAAGGGATATGTTGCGACAAAAGGCTCTATTTTCTGTTTCATTTCGGAATAAGAATTTCCATAAAAATACAAGGCCGTGTATGCATCGCTCTCCCAATAGCTATATAAACCGCCGATTCCCTTCATTGCCAACTCCATTTGTTCAACCACATGATTAATGTCACAGGTTTCGTAGACTACATCGGGTAAATCTGTATTATTAAGATAATAAGCCAATCCCTCCAAAGTCCCAACTTCCACTCTAAATTTACGATCTATCCCTAGCAAGGCAGAACCATTGGGGATACCCAAGCGATTTAGTAAATTTACCAAAAAACTTACATGATCCCACTTATCACCAGCTAGATGGATATCTATATCACAACTTACAATCTCGCCGTCTGGATTTTGAACCGTACCACCCCCTGTTACTTCTCCCATTTGCTCCTTCTCAAGTACACCTTGAATCGCATCCTCTAATTCATGTCTATGCATCGGTTGCAAACGTGCGTTTAGTTTTAATACAACTTCCATATTCTTTCACTTTTATGAGATAGATGTGAGTTTTAGATACGTCTACAAATGTATACAAAATCTATGATTCCTATACTTAAAACGATAAAGTAGATTATCTCTCCCTCTATTTAGCCTGTTTTCATACTAGAAGTATGCTTTATACCTTTAAGGATATGATCATCCATAATCAAAAGCCACACCTAAAGTACCAACCCTAGACAGGACTACCCAGAATACCCAAGCCATAATTCTTCATACTCATGAGATGAACTCGATATCAGTACATATACAAAAACTCAAACAAAAAATAGGCTGTCTCATTTTCCATCACGAAACAGCCTATTTTTAAATAAACCCCTTCTTATTACCGCTTAAAATCAAGAGAATAACTCTGCATACATTTTGAGGTAGCGCTCCCGAAATTGCAACGCTATGCCTTTTCCCATCGCTCCGGCGCAATTACAACCATGAGCGTAACTGCGAACTCCATTCAGATTGAATATATCACCTTGCTTTATAAAATTAACCATAAATCACATCTATCTAATTTTCTCCAACACTCCATCATCAAATCCTACAGTTATATACTTAGTATGTAATAACCAAGCACTAACCTTCTCCAATGAAATAATGTCCAATAAGATCGTAATTACCTCATTTAAGAACTTATCCGGATCCACATCAACACCTTCAATATTTAGATACTTATCGACCGGCTCATAATCAACATCACAAGCCCAATCATCATCGTCCACATCATAACTTTCAGAGCCTATCAAATAAACACAATATCCATTTTCAGACTCAAAAACACCAAAATTCAGTGCTACTATATTTTCTGGTATCACTTCATTATGGCTTAATTCCAAAAGCCAGTCTTCTATCTGTTTCTTCATAGCATTTATTCTTTTAAAAATACTTCAAACATATAAAGCACATTCGATAAATTAAGTTAACACAAAATTTATTTCATTAAATCAACGACATCCATTATTCGTTTTTTATCTTTCTCTGAAAAAATAAAACATACAGAATGATCATTAAAACCAGCCCAAAATGAAAGAGTTATTTTAATTATTTTCAAATACATTCTTAAGTCATACTCATCTAACAATGATAAATCTTCATGTATTATTACAATATCATTATTAGATATCCAGTCAAAATCCCTATAAACTTCACAAAGAGCATCCCAATTTTCTCCAAAATAATTAGGAAACACTAGAGCTTTTGATAAGTTAAGGAATAAATCCATTTTGTCTCGTACTTTATATACATATCCAATAAATGTATCCTCCACTAGATACATTCTAGGATACTTTACAAAAAATATATTCTCCATCTAATAGTAGTTTTAGAATACAAATGAAAGAATAATATTATATATTCACATACTTATAACGAACTTTTTTCAAAATTTGATTTGAATCATTGTTCCATAATGATCTGGAGTAAACCACATCTTACTTCCTCCTGTGATAACTCTCATAGGCCCTGCTCCTCTTGTCAAACCAGGCGTAGAATGAACATACTCTTTATAAACACCATTTGATAAATTTGGCAACTTTCCTTCATTATTATAATAGATCGCCCCATCATGACGAAACGTAAACAACTTTCCAGACCGTATTCTATCAATAGTCGGTTGTAAATCATGAGTTACCCCATCTGGAGTTGTCACAAAACGAGTCGTACCCGAAGATTGACTAGAAGAAGCGACCTGAGATGATGTCTCTACCGGATTTAATTTAGGGGTATTACTAATATCCGGTTGCGTCACATTTAGCCCACTTCCTGGAGCCTCCATCAACCTCATCTCCGGTGCCGGTCTTGTTGCCGTGTTCTTGAACGAGAAGATTGTCCGTCCGAATTTAACGTCCTTACCTGTCCAGAAGTTATTACCTTTCAAGGCAGCAACCGTACCGTTTCCGATTCCACCTGTCAAGGCTCCACCCAGAATACCCAAACCATAATCCTTCAAGCTCATAAACTGATCCCCGAAATACAACGAGTTACCCGCACTTTGGACCGGCATCATCACCGCTGTACTCGCCGAACCTGCGGCGGCTCCCGCCAGAAAGCCTCCGATTCCCCCGGCGGCACCTCCGGCGGCGGCAAAGGCCAATCCCCCCGTAGCAGCACCTAAACCTCCGGCGGCGGCTCCAATACCAAATGCGGCAAATCCATCTTTGAAACTATGAAGTTGACCCGATACAGCCTTATAGATCAAATTTGCTGTTCCTCCGATAACCGCACCTATTATAATATGGATAAACTCTCCATCCTCGTCCACATACCTCAACGGGTTGTTCATGGCATAGCTGTAACGATTGAAGTTCTGGGACAAGTCCGGCATCTGGACAAACGGATCAGGAGCGAGGAAACGACCCAGAGCCGGGTCATACAGGCGAGCGTTCATATTTACCAAGCCAAACTCCTTAAGATGCTCATGGCCACTGTAGCCACGACCAAGGAACAATTCTACCTCCTGCCCCGAAGGGATGTAAACGTGACTGGATGAGTTACGTTGGCGACCCCATGCGTCAAAATTATAACTCGCATATTTCGTCCCTGCCTCCGTGATGATATCCGTGATACTTCCCAGATAATCACGACCTATATAATAAAGTTTCCAGCTATTCGTATGATCCTTCACCAATACCGCCGAAGCGTCGTAGTAATTCTCTCCCGCCAAATACAACTTCTCCTTATTACCCGAGGGAGTCTCATCGATCTCATAGCAATCCCCCAAATAATAGCGGGTCAACAAACGGCTACCCCCTTTAGCCACCTGCATCTTCACACGCTGCTGATTGCCGTTATAGGTAAACGAGGCCACGTTACCATCTTGCGTAATAGCGTTCGAACGCTTGAAAGAGGTATAGCTAATAACCTGTGTGGCGGAAGACATAATACCATTTGCCACGCTAGAGGAAGATATGGCGTAAGGCTTGCCACTTGTATTATATGCGAATGTACCACTGACATCCCCTTTGGTTAAGATATTTCCTTTCGCATCATAAGTTGCCATAAGCCCTTTGTAGGAAGTCAGACGATTAAGATTATCATAAGAGAATTTCTCTTCTTGGGATACATTAATGTCTTTCCGGTAAGTCAAGTTCCGTTTAACAGGATCAAAAACATACTCCATATTCTGGAGGAATGTGGTCACCCCTGTTTTCTGTATCTTCCTGGAAGTAGGGAATCCATAACTGTCATATCCATAGGTACGAGATAAGGCACCGGAGCGTACCTCGGTAGGTAACCCCATGTCATTCTCTTTCGTGAGCTTAAATATGGATGTTTGGTTATTCAGCTTGGTCTCAACTAAATGACCATTCGCATAATTATAATTCTCGGTTGTCAAAACTCCGGATTGAGACGTATACTTAATAGAGCTTACATTTCCTCCGTTATAGGTATAATCCTTTCGTAAATATTTATTGTCTACCGCCGTCTCTGTCTGGCTCGACAGACGACCCAACGCATCATATACATAATCAATGGAAGTTCCGACAGAAGAAGAGACCTTCGTCAACTCATCGGAGCGATTATAAGTATATGTAGTCGTAAACTCTGGTAAAGTCGCCGTTTTAAGGCGATTATACGTATCATACGTGTAATTGATAACCTTATTATTTGCGTTCGTCTCTTTCAATAGGTTGCCGGATGCGTCATAAGCATAAGTTGTCGTACCAGAGCTAGGATCGCCCAAGCTAGTCCGACGGCCGAAACCATCATAACCAAATGAAGTAGTCACGTTACCCGGTGCGACGATAGAAGAAGGTTGTCCATCCGGACGCAGATTATAGGTAATCGTTCCTGCTGGGTCTACCACAGATATAAGATTGCCCAACGCATCATACGTCCGCTTGACAGAGATTCCATCCTCCACCGTTGTTATACTATTGCCGCTATAACCATGAGTCGTTTTTCTTCCGGAAGGTTCCGATATAGCGGTTAAGCGATCATACGTATCATAACTATAGATATTCCAAGCCGTAGCCGAACTACCGGCAAACGGACGAGAGACTTTTTGCACCCTTCCATAACTATCATAAATTTTATCCGTTTTTAGAAAACTGCCATTAAAACGAGTCTCGGCCGTTCTTACCTCTCTATTCAACGCATCATATACACTTTTAGTAGTAGGTTTACCCGTCACAGAACGGGTTATGGCATACAAAGCGTTTGTCCCTTCCTCCGACCATCCGTAAGATACAGTAGCGGTAGTATTATCAGGGAACGTGACACTTGTCTCCCGACCAAATGGATCATACGTATGCGCCGTAGACTTTCCCCGGTGGTCCTTCTCAGAAGACATACGCCCCTCCGTATTATAAGAAAACTCATTTGCAAGTCCTAATGGGTTTGTCACCTTTTTCAATCGACCGTTCGTATCATAAGCATATTCGGTCTTCAGCCCTTTATCCGAACCATACAAGAATAGCGTCTCTTTTGTGATATTACCCGGAGTATCATAAACATACTCGTAAGTTTTCGCTTTATTTCCATTCTTATAGAACACCTTGCTATTCGCATAGCCGTTCGTATGCGAAGGAATATTCATTCGCTCGGTATAAGTACTGCTATTACGAGTAGTAGTCACGCTCTGATCGGTCAAGAAACCAATAAGATATCCACTCTCTGCCGTATTGTTATAAAATGTGTTCGCCTTTTTTACCGTAATACCCCCAGTGTAAGTGATAGTCTCTTGCGTCGCATTTCCATAAGTATCATATACAAAAGCGGTAGTAGCCGTAATACCCTTAAGCAAGTCCTGCTCTGTCTTATTGCTTAAACGTATCTTGACCGTTTTATTGGCTTGAACATTAACGGCAAAATTATAGGTCAATTTCGCCTCAGGTGAAACCTCACTCTTCAATACGCCATATTTATAAGGATCAAAATATTGCTCCGTAAGCTGCCCTTTCAAATTCGTACGGAATATACTCTCAAATCCCCTAAACCCCAATCCTTGGCGGTGAATAACACCACCTCGGTACGTGAAAGTGAAATTATCAACCCGGTTACCTTTCATATAAGTACTGGAAAAGGCTATGACAGGAATAGACTCTTGAATGTCCACATACGGGAAAACAGCGTTCACACCCTTAGCATAAGTACCGGAAGATATGGCCTCCTCATTCATCAACAGGTATGTGTTCTTTTCGACCACTCCCAAACTATTCGCCATACCCGTGGCCAAAACGCCTTTATTGTCATTCCTCTTGAATGAATATTTTGTAACCACTCCATTCTTCAAGCTGACCAATTGACTAAAATAATTATGACTGTTTATATTAGTCGGGATCAAGATTGATTTCGATGTATAATTTTGGGCACATTCAACCGAACCCACGTTATTTTTCTTAGCGAGGTAAGTGAAGAAACCGGAGCTATGATACCGGATCAAGTCTGTCATACCATCCCCGTTTACATCTTGTAGCAAAAAGCCATCCGTAGAAATCCCCGAGTTTTGAGTACCGGCAAACGTGGATTTATAAAATTGTCCATCTCCCATCGAGTTATAAGCGGCCCACGTATAGACTGGATCCTTTTTTTTCGGAGATACCAGCAAATCCATAAGCCCATCTCCGTTGATCTCCCCCAGCAACAACGAGCGATCTTTTAGATCCACCTTTTTTAATCCGGTATAAGTAGAGACTTTTCGGCCCGTCCAAGTACTACCGGAAACATCAAAAGTATATATATTTACCCCGGAGTCATTAATAAGAGCGATGTCACTTTTCCCGTCTCCATCATAATCTAATACCAGAAGTCTATCTGTTTTCTGAAATGCGTCCTCAGGATCAGGCTGCTCCGTGCCTACAAAATTAACGTTATAGGGAAACAAGTAACTCTGATATAAGACCTTACCACTTTCCAAATCAAATATATAGCATTTAGAGGTCTTACTGGTCTCTCCAAAAGGATGATGGCAAGAGACCGCTAGTACTTCCTGTTTTCCATCCCCATTGAAATCCCCTGTATAATAAAACTTAGGATGTATGCTCTTTGCCCCATCCGCATCGGTCAATACGGTCGGGAAATTAAAAGTCCGTGTATATTTAGATACCAATCCCACAGTCAAACTGGCCCTATATACACGGAAAGTCACTTGATCATTATCACCGGAAACGCCATTGTTTACTTTTATGATATGCTCTTCTTGCTTTCCCTCCAAATCCGCACAAAAGATATCGATAAAATTAGCTCCGGTCGTAAGATTGGGCATGGGGGAAGCGTACTCGCTATTCAATCCGGCATAAAGATAGATTTTCTCTTCTCCGGTGAATTTATTGTCATATCTATTCTGGGAATGCTGAAAAGCCGTCGAATGTCTGTAATGCTCCCAATAGGGATTCTCATTAGGCAAAGAGATCAAACCATCTGCCCCCGACGCATAATCATACCTTCCTTTCACTACCTTGATACGAGCAGGATCCGTTGATTCATACCAATTATATAGCTGTGTGACAGAACCATTATCATAAGACCCATCTGTTATGCCTTCTCCATAGTAAAGCTTTATAGGGTTCAGAGATTGCCCGGAGGCGGAATAATCTATCTGGCTTAAAACTGAGCTATTGTTCTGGTTTTTATAGCTCAAGCTATACGTACAAAGCGCAGTAGAGCCTAATTTACTGATGATTTTAGCCAGCAAGTAGCTTTCCCCTGTCTTAAGCCCCCCTATAAAAGAGACCAAGGGGTCCGGTCGTGAGGCTTGATACTGAAATTCCACAGAGGCACCATTATAAGCAACTTTTGTCAATCTGTAATGGTTTTCTTGCTCGACATAAGTATATAGGATCTGATTATTTCGCAAGTCAGACAAAGAAACTATCGGATAAAAGATCTTATTGCTTGTATTTGAGGCATATCCAAATATGCCCTTGGTTCCATTAGGATAAAATACCTCAAAATATTTCACGACATCGCCGGACAAAAAAGCTTTTACTTTTATATTGCCTTGCTCGGACTCATAATTAATAGTTGTCGCATTCTCTGAGATCTTTATAAGACGCATCCCGTCTAACACGAACGCATCCGCTTTCGTACGTAAAGCTCCTTGGGGCTTACCATCATAATAAATATTCCTACTCGTACGCATGATCGATTGCACACCGCCAATACCCCATCCAATACCAACGATGCCATTTCCTTGCTGGCTATTATAAGCCAATGATAATTGGGGTTCAAATCCATTTATACCCGGATAAACCTGTATGGGAACTGTATAGGTTTTAGCTCCAGTCGGGGAAACACCTGTTTGTATCGGTATCTCTCCTACAGCTTTCGATTTATCTATTGTAACTGTAGTCGGAACGTAAGTATTATCAGATATGGCTTTAGGAACAAAAGCCTGAGGTTGCTGTGAAAACCTTTCCGGATTTTCTGCAGTTTTCGCTATAACCGGAGGATATAAAGCCTTCAATAAAGAATCCTCATAAGCCTTGTAATCACTTTCCTTCCAATCGAAAAATTGATTATTCTCAGCAACTCCTTGGGCACATAAATAAGAAGATGGGGACATAAACATGATAAATATCCCTATCGTATATAAATATATTAATTTCATCTATAAGTATACTTAAATTATATTTTGATCAATCCTCCTCTTGGTCTACGGGAACGGCCTCCAAAGATGAAGCCATCGCACTAAATTGCCGTGTTGTTCTATTTCCTGACGCATCATAAGTATAAGTAAATATCATTTGTTGGGATTGCCTAATATTCAAAATTCCGCCAGACTTTACCTCAAAAGGCCCATTAATCGTAATTTGCGCCGGAGCGGAAAGAGATAAATTACCATTACTTGCCACGGTTACATTTTGGACAGCCAACGTATTACAGCCCAAAACTGATACACTTGATGATACTGTCTGATTTGTATAAGTACTCACACAGCTTCTCGTGTCAACCTCTTGTGATGATAACGGGGAAAATAAGCAAGTCAATACGATACATGTAAAAAAGACGATTCTCTCTTTCATATCAAAGAATTTATGATTCTGTTATTTCTATTTTTAATTCCTTGAGATTACAGACTTACATACTTCTTCAAAGTATCCGCTTTCTTCCCATCCACAAACAACGTATAAATAAACGTTCCATAACCAAGTTCCGAACGGCTTACTTCTACCACATTACTACTTCCATTATCCAACTTAATAACTTTCACGGGTTTACCTGTGACATCAAATATCTGTAGACTAGCAGACACAAACGTCGCCGGTAAGGTATAAGAGACAGAAGCACCTTCCCTATTATATAATTTTGCGCCATCCACAGCACTTATATTACTTGTGGAAGTCGTGTTCGAACGTAATTGAGATTGTACCTCCGGCGATAGTAGAGCTTGCAAATTATCAATCACCTCATTCTGTTGTTGGATCGTTTGTTGCATCTCCTTGATACTTTCTACGATAAGCGGAATAAAACCTATATAATCTATAGACATCATCCCGTTTTCATCCGTTTGTACAAGTTCGGGTAATACCTTTTGTATGTCTTGAGCCAAAAAACCAATTCGTTTACGACTAGCCTCCGCTGCCTCTCTTCGATCTATCTCTGCTTGGATTTGTTTGTCTCTATTTATCTTTGCGATAGTAGCGGCATCCATAATCTCCTCTGAATCGGAGGAACTTCCCGATATCCCATTATCCAATGTGGCAGAGAACTTAGACTCATCCTGCTCCCTATTCTCCTCAAGTGTAGAGAGGTTGTATGAATAAGAGACCCCATTCACTTGCTCTAAAAGAGCTAATGGATTTTGCAGCGACTCTACATTTTCCTTCAAGCGAGCGTCTGAAGTTATATTCACTCCATTCACACGAAGATTCGTATTGAACACGAAATTAGTATTACTAGCCGGATTGTAATACGCCACGACATTGTTAGCATAACCATTTGTAGTCATATAAATACCCAATTTCCCATGCAACCAAAGTTGATCCGTATCCGTGGTTCCATATTCTCCAGCAAACACATTCCAACCTTGATTCGCATATTGTCCAAAATCACCAAATGTTAATTTCGAACCTGCGCGTGCATCCCCTATCCGACCATATATCTGCATAGAGGTTACATTTCCTAAGTCCTCATTATTGTCTTTTAAAAGGCCTGCTTGTACTCGTCCATTTGAAAGAACCCGGAGTTGAGCATTTGCGTTTGATACTAAACTAATTAAAATTAAGAAAGAAAAAAGTCTTGTTGTTTTCATATAAGTTGTTCTAAAATATAAATAGATAAACATTCAAATAATACTTCTAAGGAACCCAGTACCATATCCAAACAATTGCGTAAAAGAGGCTATTACGGATAGCGATCCTACACGTAAATCACATTTATTGCGGAACATTGCGTCTACAAACAATAAAAGGGCATAAATAATAAGAGGCACCAGAAACAAGCGGCAAAAGAATGAACTGATAACCAATAGACAGACTGAAAACGTGAATAATGCCGGTAAGCAATGTACCAATTTCAATGAGCCGGGATGTTTCCGGTTCAACGCAATCCGGGCCTCCCCCGAATGACGTACCTGACGGAAGAACTGCGTGAGATCCGTCCGCCTTTTATGATAAACCCATGCCGAAGGAAATAGCCGGGTCCGATAACCAGCCTCCATGATCCGTATGCTAAAATCAATGTCCTCACCATATCGCATGCCGGAAAAACCGCCCAGACGCTCATATACATCCCGCCTTATTCCCATATTAAAACTACGGGGATAAAATTTATCCAACTTTTTCTTCCCGCCGCGGATACCACCGGTCGTCAGGAATGAGGTCATGGCGTAATTGATCGCCTTCTGGATCGGGGAAAACGAGGCATGCGCCTTATCCGGACCACCGAACGCATCCACCGGATAATGATTCAACGAGTCGTGTATATGCTCAAGCCACGTGGAGGGTAGTACCACGTCAGAATCCAGTATGAGCAGATACTCGCCATGCGCTTGCCTAGCGCCATGATTACGCGCCATACCCGGGCCGGAGTTCGAGATCACACAATAATGGAGGTCCAACCGCTCTTGGTATCGCCTTACGATCTCTTTCGCCGGTATCGTAGAGCCATCCTCCACCACGATAACCTCAAAATGGACATAGGTTTGCTTGCAAAGGCTTGATAACAGATCATCAAGCTCATCCGGCCTGTTATAAACAGGAATTATAATGGAATATAAACGCATATCTTTTGTATAAAAAAGATTGAGGATACCCTCTACAGACGGTATCACTCAATCTTATCAAAAAAACTATAGCTTCAATAGAAATAAATATTATTGTACCAATAGCATACGTTTCGTTGAGATCAACTGTCCGTCTACTACCAAAGAATACATATACATACCTGCGACACCTAGATCAGAAAAGCTTACCATTATACTACCTTCTCCCCGGGTAGCGATATCGAATTTCTTAACTTGAGTTCCTTGCAAATTGCAAATAGAGATAAAAGCAGAACGTGCGGATGTAGGGATCGTAAAGGATATATTCGTGGTAGAATTAAACGGATTCGGCGTATTTTGATTCATTACCGCATTCGAGAGCAAAGACTTACTCGTCAAATTCTTGTTATTCTGCAAATCAGACAAATTAGCTTTTTCATCCAATTGCAATTCCAGTTGTTGGATAGTAGCGTCCAATTCTTTTACAGCCTGTACTAAAACGGGTATAACAGCCGTGTAATCCACCAAGCTATCACCTGTGGAACTTAACGTCACAATCTCTGGCATAACCTCAGCTACCTCCTGTGCCAAGAAACCAAAAGCTTTAGAAGGTACGGCTTCTGCTGATCTCAATTGCGATGTCTCACTTTTCCAATTGTAAGATACCGGTTTTAACCCCAATATGGTTCCTAATCCACTATTTAAGGGAGTGATATTGGTTTTCAACCGAGCATCCGAAGATTGATAAACCCCCTTTACTTCTATATAATTATACTGGGAGCTTTCTGAATCATAGAAAACGACCTTTCCTCCTGTTCCTGAGATACGAGGATTAGCGACCGCAACTTTTAATTTCAAGAATGTACCCGGATAATCACTCCCGTTATAATACAATTTTTGTCCCCACGTTTGTATGTTCGTGTACTGGGCTTGGACACTAAACGATACGAATAGGCATAGTATGCCTAATAAAGATACAGATCTTTTCATGATTTAAAGATTTAAGTTGATAATATCTATTTTAACACATCAAAATATCCAATCAAATAATTATTTCCTTTTGATATAAATATCTTATAATCACCATTCAGCAAAAAATCTATAGAAATAGGATATTCTATATCAGAAGAAACAGTTATGATGTCATTATAAAGTACATTTCCTTTTATATTTATAATTTTCACATTAAGTCCATCCAATAATTTATTAGAATGGATGTAAATATTATTTTCATCTATTGATAATGTAGGAGAAGATATTATAGAACGATCTTCCTCTTCTTCCCAAGATTGTTCAGTATCCTTCACTCTATTCGGATACACAACTGAAGAAACAAACATCAGAAATACTAATCCCAATATAAAACTTCTCTTTTTCATTATCTATTTTTATAAACAAAAATAGTCTCTATGAGAAATCTATAAGCAAAATAGGATTTACTTCTTATTTACTTTTTGTTTACAGCGATTAAGTTATTATAAATCAGCGATAAATTTATCCATCATTTCTGCGGTACCTTCTGTTCCATGAATCTTTTTATAGAGACGAATCCGGGATGCTGTTATTGCAGGAGTTGAGCGTCCAACTAACCTTGCAATGTCCTTCACAGGCATGGATATTTTTATCAAATAACAAATATGGAGTTCTAACTCTGAGATTTGCGGGTATAAAGCATATAACTGAGCGGTGAAATTTGAATAGGTTGTATCAATCTCTTTTCTCAACTCCTTCCAATCCTTATTCTGAATTTCCGTATCAGTATTATTACTTGTTTCATGAAATAACCGATAGACTTCGGATTTTCGAAAAGCTATTTCAAGCAAACTTTTTTCATTTTGAGAAGTAAGAATCTTTCGGTTTGATAGTTCTAATAATTCCTTTTGAGATTGCACAAGTTGCTTTTTAAAATTATCTCTTTGACACTCCGATTGCTGCAAAAGTTCCTCTAGATATGAAATTTTCTTATTATTATATTCAATACAATCCAAACTTTCCGCATATTGATTCTCTTTCAATAGACGTATTTTTTTCTCCTTTTCAATCGCTGCTTTTTTCTTCTTTTCTAACACATATATATAACATAGACTAAAGAAAATAATTAAAACAACAAATAATGCAAATTGATAATTGCGAATTTTTCTTTTTTCATTATCTATTTTCAATTGAACATTCTCCTTTTCTGTATGCTGATACTTATATAATGAGTTAACTTTTGCTACAGCTTCCGTTTTTGTTTGATTCTTAATTGAATCAGACAGTTCTATACATTTATACGCATAATTCAAGGCTAATTTACGGTCTCCTTCTTGGTTTTTTATTTTGGATAAGATTCTATACGTATTTTTTTTCATATAGATATTCCCATACTCATTTGCTTTCTCAAAATAATATAGAGCTGAATCTATTTGCTTATAGCTTTCATATATACAACCTAATCCAAAATATATATTTGCTTGATTCTTCATACTTGAAACCTTACTGAACAAATCTTTAGCCAAATCATATTTTCCCATATCTATATAGATGCTACTCAATTCCCTTAGTACATTATCTATTCTCGATTGATCATTTAATAACAATGCCTTCTCATAAGCAGATTGATAGTAGTATATAGCACTGTCTGTATCTTGCTTGGCGTTATAGATCCGAGCAATATTCCTCAATGCGATCACCTCTCCTTTTCCTTTATCATACATCTTGTATTCATACGATTTCCTATAAGCTTCGAGAGCCTCATCATACAAACCTTGATATGCCAGTCGATATCCCATCTGCTCATAAACCCGTCCTAATATATCATATCGCTTACTATCTTTCCCTATGTCCGCAGCATCTTGAAAAGCTCTCACCGCTCTTGGGGCATCTCCCATATCCCGGTATGCACTTCCTAGATAATAATATGCCTCCATTAATTGATCTGGAGTCCCATAGCCCTCATAATACTGAACTATTGATTTAATCAAAGAGTCTGATTCATGAGGAATATACAGCTTATCTTTAGCTTTAATCTTAAGCAAAGCATGGTACATACGTATATTTTCCGGCTCATTCATGATTGAGCTATCCAAAGAGGAAAGACAGAGTAATGCGCTATCCGGATGCTCCCACATCACAGATTCCGCACGAGATAATTCCGCAGGTAATGGTTTTTCTTGGCGCATACAAGAAAAAAGGGTAGCGAAAAGTAGCAAAGTCAGTCCTAGTGTTCTCTTCATTTAGATTACAGTTTACAACTTAAACGCAAGTTATAAAATTTATTTTATAAATGCCACTAAAATATTTGTTTTTCAATAGTGATTTTGAGATACGATCAGCCAGCAGGGAGACGCGGCACACTAGGTATCTACTAGTTGTATTATGTATTTAAAATATTAGCATATAAGCATTTGCAGTTTTTTATGGTAAAAAACAAAAGTTTATCAATCAGAAAACTTTTGTTTCCATATATAGAAACTAAAGTTTCTTCAGCACGAAACTTTTGTTTTCCCTAATAGAAACTACTTTTACATATATAGGCACTACGACACACGAACCTAAACGATAATTTGGTTTCTTGCGTTTTCTATCAAAACATGGTAGATAAAGAATGATAATTGTAGATATTTTCTATCTACAACCACTATATAAGATGTTTATTTATAAGGCATATAAGAAGGAATTGTAGATGTGGTAGATATTAAGTGTTTTTTATTAACTGGTAATTTATGGAACTCGATTATATAATCCAACAAGTTCTTGTAACTTTGCAGCCATTTTAATTGAAATCCCGATTGAATATGAAGAACAAATACGAGGCTAGGCTAGGTACGGAACGTATGCTACCGCTGGTTTTCAAAATGGCGCTTCCGGCGGTAGCGGCCCAATTTGTCAACCTACTTTACAATATCGTAGATCGTATCTATATCGGGCATATTCCCGAGATCGGGACAAACGCTTTGGCCGGTATAGGGGTGACCACCTCCATCGTGATCTTGATCTCCTCTTTCTCCGCTATCGTGGGAGCGGGAGGTTCGCCGTTAGCGGCTATCGCTCTCGGGCAGGGCGACCGGGAACGGGCCGGAAAAATAGTGGGAAATGGATTTATATTGCTTATCCTATTTACTATATTCACTTCCCTCATCACCTATACCTTCATGGAACCGATCCTGCTTTTTACAGGAGCATCAAAATATACGTTAGGATATGCGGTGGATTATCTCTCTATTTATTTACTGGGCACTCTGTTTGTCGAGATATCCACGGGCTTGAATGCCTTTATCAACGCACAAGGGCGTCCGTCTATCGCTATGTGCTCGGTTTTGATCGGGGCTTTATTGAATATCGTATTAGACCCTATCTTCATTTTCTGGTTGGATATGGGGGTAAAAGGCGCCGCGCTCGCCACGATCCTATCGCAAGCTTGCAGTGCCATATGGGTATTGAGCTTCCTTTTCTCAAGACGTGCCTCCTTGCCTTTGGAAAGGCGGTATATGAGACTGGACCGAAGAATCGTACTCTCGATGTTCGCTTTGGGAATTTCTCCGTTCATCATGGCCAGTACGGAGAGTCTGGTGGGTTTCGTCTTGAATAGTAGTTTGAAAAATTTTGGCGATATCTATGTGAGCGCATTGGCTATCTTACAGAGTGCCATGCAATTCGCTAGCGTACCGCTGACCGGTTTCGCCCAAGGATTCGTACCGATCATAAGCTATAATTACGGACATGGAGACAAACAGCGGGTAAAAGATTGTTTTCGTATCGTGCTAATCGTTATGTTCTCTTTCAACTTGATACTCATGCTATTCATGATCTTATTCCCCTCAACCGTAGCCTCCGCTTTTACAAGCGACGAGGAGTTGATCGATACCGTCCGTTGGGTCATGCCCATCTTCTTGGCGGGTATGACGATTTTTGGCTTACAACGAGCTTGCCAGAATATGTTCGTAGCGTTGGGACAAGCTAAGATATCTATCTTTATCGCCTTGCTTCGTAAAGTAATCCTCTTGATTCCTTTGGCATTACTATTACCTCATTTTATGGGGGTAACCGGCGTATACGCGGCAGAAGCCGTATCGG
>OGPY01001646.1_pt1 | contig 15899 bp, 9 predicted proteins | sample 1553121 | NCBI WGS metagenome assembly OGPY01 (sample SAMEA2580004, study PRJEB22360) | human gut metagenome
AGGCCCTCGACGCGGACGATGCGGCCGGCGTGAAGGCGCTGGCGCACAAGATGCTGCCGATCTTCACGATGCTCGGAGCCGGAACCGTGGCCGACACGCTGCGCCGCGCCGAGACCCACGAAGGGGCGCTGACCGATACGCTGCGCCGCGAGCTGGCGGCCGTCGCGGAGCGCATCCGCGGAATCGCCGCGGAGGCCGGAAAACGGGCCTTTCCCGGAAAAGCGGCCTCCGGAGGTCCGGAATCCGAATAAAATCGTATCTTTGTAGGGAATATGGAACGCATCCTCATCGTAGACGACGACATCACCTTCGCGCTGATGCTCCGCACGTGGCTGGCCAAACGGGGCTTCGAGGTGGAGACGGCCGGTTCGGCGGCAGCGGCCCGCACGGCGCTCGGGAAAGGCGACTACGCCCTCGTGCTGAGCGACATGCGCCTGCCGGACGAAGACGGGATCGCCCTGCTGCAATGGATGGCCGGCGAGGGCATCGCGGCTCCGGTGATCGTGATGACGAGCTACGCCGAGATACGGAACGCCGTGCGGTGCATGAAACTCGGCGCGCGCGACTACGTGGCCAAACCCGTGAACCCCGACGAACTGCTGAAGAAGATCCGCGAGGCGCTCGACGCCCCGGCAGCCGGGGAGGAATCCGCTGGGTCCAGCCGGAACGCCCCGCGCGCGTCCCGGAGCGCGGCGGCCGAACCGCTCAACTACATCGAGGGGCGCAGCGACGCGGCGCGGCAGCTCTACGAATACGTGCGGCTGGTGGCCCCCACCGACATGTCGGTGCTGGTGAACGGCGCGAGCGGAACGGGCAAGGAGCACGTGGCGCAGCTGATCCACCGCGGCAGCCGGCGCGCCGGAAAACCTTTCGTGGCTGTCGATTGCGGAGCCATCCCGCGCGAGCTGGCCGCATCGGAGTTCTTCGGCCACGTCAAAGGGTCGTTCACCGGAGCGCTGTCCGACAAGGCGGGAGCCTTCGAGGCGGCCAACGGCGGCACGCTCTTTCTCGACGAGGTGGGCAACCTCACCTACGAGACGCAGGTGCAGTTGTTGCGCGCCCTGCAGGAACGCCGCATCCGCCGCGTGGGCAGTACGCGCGAAATCCCCGTGGACATCCGCCTCGTGGCGGCGACCAACGAGAACCTCGAGGCGGCCATCGCCCGGGGAACGTTCCGCGCCGACCTCTACCACCGGATCAACGAATTCACGCTCCGCATGCCCGAGCTGCGGCAGATGAGCGGCGACATTCCGCTCTTCGCCGACTTCTTCCTCGACCAGGCCAACCGCGAGCTGGACAAACGCATCGTCGGATTCGACGCCGCGGCGCTGGCCGCGCTGACGCGCTACGACTGGCCGGGAAATCTCCGGCAGCTGAAGAACACCGTGAAGTCGGCGACGTTGCTCGCAGCGGGCGACTACGTCACCTGCCGCGAACTGCCGGCCGAAGTGACCGCCCCCTCCACCGGCGCCGCGGCGGGAAACCCGACCGTCCCGAGCTTCTCGCTGCGCGATCCCGCCTCGGAGGAGGAGCAGATACGCCGCGCCCTCGCAGCCGCGGGAGGCAACAAGTCGCAGGCCGCGAAACTGCTCGGCGTCGATCGCAAGACGCTCTACAACAAACTGCACCACTACGGCATCGAGTGACCCCTCCCCGGCAGCGGGCACGTACCGGCCCGGGGGAGGATGTGGAATTTTTCCACAACATTGTGGAGCGGATTCCACACCGTTCCACACTTCGCCGGGCCGCCGCTCCCCGGCGGAATCCGCTCCGCAGCACTCCGCCGGATCCCATTCCGAAACGCTTCCGAATCCGTCCAGGGCCCGTCCCGCACCTTTTCACGCCCCTCTTTCCGCTCCCGCCTCCCCGGCGAACGGCAGGTTTCCGCACCGTTTGGCACACCGCTTGAACATTTTTTCTGCGAAACCGGCCCTGAACCGGTTCATACAACAAATAAGAATTGAAGTCGAACCTTTAAATTGGACCGCATGAGGAAGGAGTTTGTGATGACGGCGACTTTCTGACGAAGCGGGCGGTTCGCCGACGGAAACGGCCGATCGAGCGGCTCTTCGGAGCGCTCCGGACCGGATGCCGTCGCCGCAGCCGCCGGGCCGAGAGCAGTGGGGTTGTCTCGATTATTTAGTTAACAATTGTTTGCCTGGTACTCCGCCCCGTGCGGAGTTTTTTTGTGCCCGGGAATCGGCCCCTTCCGCGCGGAGCATCCGGACAGGCCGGCCGCACCGGACCCGTCCGAACCCGCTCCGGCTACCGGAAACAGTCCGGACAAGGCCGCGACGCAAGCTCCAGCCGCAGCACTCCGCCCCGCACGATCTGCTCGTGCGTGAGGAACGGCCGTTCGAGGGGCTTCCCGTCGAGCCGCGCCGCACGGATGTATTTATTGACCTTCGACGCTCCGGGAGCCTCTATCACGAAACTCCGGCCGCCGGGCAGCGCGATCTCCACCCGCTCGAAAATCGGCGTGCTCAGGGCGTATTCGCCCGAGGCGGGATTGACCGGATAGAATCCCATGGCGGCGAAAACATACCATGCCGTGAGCGCCCCGCCGTCGTCGTCGCCGCTCAATCCCGTGGGACGGTCGTCGAACCAGATGTCGGCAATCTGCCGCACGCGGTGCTGCGTCTTCCAGGCCGCACCGGCATAGTTGTAGAGCCACGGGATGTGGAACGCAGGCTCGTTCCCCGCCGGAATGAGCCCCTGAAGTCCGGTGGCATCGGGCATCCGGCCCATGAATTTCCATTTGTCGAGCCTCGGACCGCGGGTGAAGGATTCGTCGAGACGGCGCACGAAGGCTTCCGGACCGCCCGTCAGCGCGATCAGCCGCGGAATGTCGTGCTGCACGTGGAAAACATGGACACAGGCATTGACCTCGGCGAAATAGCTCCGGGCGCCGAACCCGTCGCTCAGTTGCGGATCGAACGGTTCGATCCATTCGCCCCGTTCGTTTCTGGGTGCGAAATAACCGATCTCCGGATTCCATAGGTTCAGGTAGTTGCGCGACCTTTGCAGAAACAGCTCGCAATCCTCGTCACGTCCCAGATAGCGCGCGATCCGGGCCAGACACCAGTCGTCGTAGCTATGTTCGAGCGTCACCGACACGGCCTGCCGTTTCTCCCACCCGTCGTCGATATAGGGGTATTTCTCCTTCTCCCCGGGCGCCAGCGCCGGGAAATAGCCGTGTTCGGCATAGAACCGGTCGGGCTCGCGGGCCGCTCCGGCCCGCCAGGGAATCATCGTCCCCTCCAGCGCGTTCTTGCGCAGCCCTTCGTAAAGCGTCTCCACATCGAAATCGGTGATCCCCTTGCGGATGGCTTCGGCGGCGACCGACGCGACGTGATTGCCTATCATCGGATCGCCGTGCCAGTCCGGCGAGGCTCCCTCGAACCAGTCGCCGCCCCATTCGACCAGCTCGGGGAACTGGGGAACCCAGCCCCACTGGCGGTACATCCGGACATAGGACTGCAACTCGTCCGCCTTCCGCTCCGGATCGAGCAGCATCCCCAGCGCATGCAGGTTGCGGTAGGTATCCCAGGCCCAGTCGTCGTTGTAGAACGGCCGCGCGTCCTCGTGCACACGGCGGTCGAATCCGCTGTAATAACGTCCGTACTCGGACTGCTCGACCATCCGCTCGCAGGTCCGGTAAAGCGACGTGTAGAAAATCCGCCGCTCCCGTTCGGTTCCCCCTTCGACCCGGATGCGTCCCAGCGTCTCCTCCCAGATCGCGCGGCTTTGTTCCCGGACCTCGGCGAACGACGCCTCCCCGACCTCGGCTTCGAGGTTGGCGCGGGCCTGTTCCACGCTGATATAGGAGATTCCGACCCGGAAACGCACGACGCCCCGGCCGGCCGGATCCGAAAGCCAGACCCCGATATTCCGGCCCGCCGCGGAGAGCGAGTCGGAAAGCACGCCGTCCCGGCAGGTCCCCGCCTTTCCGAACGGCCGGTCGGCCACGGCATAGAAGTACTGGCGGGCGTAATCGACCGCCTCCCAGCCCGTCACGACCCGATTCCCGTCCACGCTCGCCTCGCCCTGCGCCGCAAGCCGGAAAAGCACGTTCGCAGGGCGGTCTCCGTCCGTGAAGTCGAACTCGTAGAGGGCCGCGCGTTCGGTCGTCGTCCACGCCGCCCCGATGCCGAAATCCTCGAGCCAGACCCGGTGCGACCAGGGATGCAGCTCCTCGAGGTCGTGATCGTACCACGACGAGGAGCGCTCCGGATCGAACGACACATCGCCCGCCGTGGGCATGATCGCAGTCACCGCCCCGTTCCGGTAACGGGGCATGTTGAGGGCGATGCCGTAGATCCGGTCGGAAAAGTAACGGTCGTTGAGTCCCGGTTCGGTCACGGGATAGATACGCACCATGGCGTGCGGCCGGTGCACCTGCGGCATCACGGTCGTCAGCAGCGGCGCCACGCCCCCTATGTTGGGATCGACCCAGCGTCCCACGCCTTCGTCCCGGCAACCGGCCGTACAAAGCAGAAGCGCCGCGGCCGCAAACATGTGAATCCTGTTCATATTTTTTTCCATTTTTTTCGGACGAACCGAGTGAAAAACGCCTGAAATTACGAATTTTCGGCCGATTTTCACTATATTTGTTCAGATAACCGCACGGTATGAAGTACATTCTGAAAGAGATCACTCCGCTGGGCGGAAACGACCTGTTCATCGCGAACCACTGGCCCGACAACCAGATGGATTTCCCGCTCCATTTCCACGAGGACTACGAACTCAACCTGACGCTGCACGTCCGGGGCAAACGAACGGTGGGCAATCTGGTGGAGGACTTTACGGAGAAGGATCTGGTCATCACCAACCCGAACGTGCTGCATTGCTACAAACGCGGCGAGAGTTATGCGAACGTCCGCTGCGAAGTGGTCGTCGTCCAGTTCTCCAAGAACCTTCCCTCGTGGGGCATTTTCGACACCGACCAGCTGCGGCCGATCCGGGAGATGCTCTGCCAGCCCGCGCCGGGCATCCGGTTTTCGGAGGACACCGCGGACCGACGTGCAGCGGGGCCCGGCCCCGCGCCCGGCGCCGCCCCCTGCCGCACCTCGAAGGGTTCGAAGCCGTGCTGCTGTTCCTCGACATCCTCCACGAGCTCGCCTGCGCCGACCGGACCAAGGTCGAGCTGATCGGGCTTCAGGGCGACGGCTCCTTCGCCCACAGCCGCCGCATCAACAAGATCGTGCAGTTCGTGGAGCAGAATTACAGCCGGAAGATTTCGCTCGACGAAATCGGCCGTCTGGTCGGAATGCCGGCGTCGTCCGGGAGCCGTTTTTTCAAAAAACGCACGCGGCACAACTTCTGGGACTACCTCAGCGGATTCCGGATCAACCGCGCGGCGCAAATGATCATCGAGACCGAACACACGATTTCGGAGATCAGCTACGAATGCGGCTTCAACAACATCTCCAATTTCAACCGCGTCTTCCGCGAACGCATCGGCACCACGCCGAGCGACTACCGGCGCAAGTTCAAGGCGTCGGTCATCCCCAAGGGGTGACCGGCCGGAAAGGCCTCGGAACACCGCAGCCTTTTCCGGCCGGAGAAGTCCTATTTCCCGAGCCACAGCTCCCGGATCGTCTCCTCGATCCCCATGCCGTAGGGAACCCGGTCGCTCTGCGCGACGGCGCGGCAGAGGAACGCGGGACCGCCCGCCGTCGCCGACACGACCCGTGCGCCGGGCATTTCGAGATGGCCGTTCGGATCGTTTTCGCGCAGCCAGCCGTAGGCATAGCGCAGCCAGGCCCGGCGGGCATCGGGTTCCTGCAGGTAGAACCAGGTGATTTCGTCATAGCCCCAAACGTAATGGTCCGACAGATCGGCCTCGCCCGGATGGTCGCTCACGCCGAAATTGTCGAACTCGACCAGATAGGGCAGGGCGTCGCACCGCCAGCCGCTCGGCGTCACGCATCCGGGGCTTTTGCCGTAAACCGCGTCGATATGCCCCGCCTCGAGCACGCACTCCATCGGCTTTTCGGGAACCTCCTTGATCCGCAGCGGGAAGGAGTTGAAGTCGATCAGGCTTCTGTCGCCGACCATCATGCCCCGGCTGCCCGTGTGGGCGTCAAAAAGCACGAAGTGACGGCGGGCCCGCGGGCAGACCCGGGCACGCACCTTCTTCAGAAAGCTGTCCCATGTCTGCCATCCGCGGTCGTTCATGCCGATCAGATAGACCTGCCCCAGATGGACGGCTTCGACCCCGATATCGACATAGGAGCCGATCAGGAACATGAACCACAACTGCGTCTCGACACGCGTGATGTCCGGCACGCTGGCTCCCGGCCCCCACTGGTCCACGTATTTTCCGCCGGGATCGAGCATCTGCGCATAATCGAAACAGCGCTCCTCGACGGGCAGTCCCAGCGCCTCGAAAGCCCAGGCGGGCACGGGGACCTCGCCGACCTCGCGGTAAACCGCCTCGAAGGTCGCGGCCTGGAAGATCACGTCCGGATCGAAGGCGTGCACACGGTCGATCAGCGCTTCGGCCCCGGCCCAGAAACCCGGCTCGGCAAGCGCCTTCTCATCGCCCCAGCGGTAGATCGCCCGGCCGATGAACTTGGCGCCGGTGTTGCGGATGAACTCCACGTCGGCCTCCTTGTCGGGATAGGTTCCGTCGTTGCAGTAGGGATCGACGGTCAGGAACTCCGACATCGTGACGGCCCGCGAAAGGTAGCGGTCCAGCACGTCCCGGGAGATCGAACCGTCGAAACGGTAGGGATCCGGCTCCGCGGAGCCGCATGCGCCCGCGCCGGCGGAAAGTCCCAGCGCGGCGGAAAGCAATACGAACAGTCGTTTCATGGCAGGTATCGTCATTCGTTCCACAATCTTCTGATGGTCTCCTCGGTCGAACGGCCCGTGGGGCACGCCTCGCTCTGCGTGTTGCAGCGGTAGAACCGGGAAGGCCCCGACACCGACACGCGGCAGCCCGGCATCTGGACGTACCCAATCGGATCCATGCTGCGGAGGTAGTCCACGGCGTATTCGAGCCACTCGCGGGCGTACTCGTCGTCGAGCAGGCTGAACCACGATATTTCGTCGTAACCCCAAACGTAGTGGTCGCTCCAGTCGTACTGTCCCGGATGGTCGCTCACGCCGAAGTTGTCGAACTCGAGGAGATAAGGAATCCGTTCGGCCGTCCAGCCGCTCGGGGTCCGGCCGCCCTTCGTATAGCCGATCACCGAATCGAGGTATCCCTTTTCGAGTTTCGCCTTCATCGGCTCGCCCGCGATCTCCTTCGCCCGCAACGGGAACGACACGAAGTCGAAGAGCAGTTCGCCATCGACGACGATGCCGCCGTTGCCCAGGTGGGCGTCCAGCAGCACCGTTCCCCGCGCCGCCTTGGTCGTCGCCGCCTCGCGGATTTTGGAGAGCAGGGTCCGGTATCCCGCATAGCCGTTTTCCGAATCGCCCATCGACGCCATGAGCATCACCTGCCCGCAGTGGAACGCCTCGATGCCGGCCTCCATGTATTTTACGGCCATGAAGTAGAACCACATCTGCGTCTCCTCGCGCGACATGTCGGGGACGCAGGTGTTCTCGCCCCACTGCCCCAGATAGACGCCGTTCTCGTCGCAGATGGCGTCGAACCGGAAGTTGCGGGCCTCGGGCTCCCGTCCGAAAGCCTCGAAAACCCAATCCGGAACGGGAATGTCGTTCACCCGGGTCGTCACGATCTCGAACAGGGCCGCCTGGAAAATCAGGTCGGGATCCGAACGGTGCATCCGCTCGATCCGCGCCCCGGCGTCGGCGAGCCACGCATCATCGACGAAAAGCTCCTCATGCCCCCACGAATAGATCGACCGCCCGATGAATTTGGCCCCGATCGAGAGGAGCATCCGCTCGTCGTCCTCCGTCCCGTACACTCCGTCGTTCGAGGTTTCGGGACCGGCGAGAAACTCCGTCTGGGTCACGGCGCGCGAAAGGTAGTTGTGCAGCACCTCTTCCGACATCGTTCCGCCCGAGAAGGCGTAATTGCCCGTATTGGGCACGGGAGCGGGCCTCTGCGGAATCTCGGGCCACCGGCTCCGGTCCCACTCCTTTTCGCAGCCCGCCGCCGAAAGCAGGCAGGCCGCAGCGAATAGTATGAATTTCGATCCTTTCATCTGTATTTCGGTTTTCAGGGTTCCGGCCGGATGTCTCCGGCCGGAACCGCAGTTGCCAATATTTCGTTACAATTCGTCGATCCGGTAGTTCGTTCCGTTGGATTCGATGGCGAACTCCGCCCCGGAGGAGAAGACGCCCGCCCGGTAAAGTTCGCCGAGCAGATCGAGTCCCACCTGCCCGGATCCGGATTCCACGGGAATTCCGCCCGACTCGGCCCCGTTGCCCGTCACCGTCACGTCGCCGCCGACGCTCCGGAGCCCGGCGAAACCGCCCAGACCGTTGAGCTTCGCATTGCCGCGGATCGTCAGACTGCCGCCCACCGTCTCGAGCGGCATGACGTCGAAATTCCAGAAGTCGCCGTTGCAGTTCTCCACCGTAAAGTCGCCGCCTACGCTCCGGAGCGAAAGGAAAGTCACGCCCGCCATCGGTTCGGCGACCCCCGAGAGCTTCACGCTGCCGGCCACGCTCTCTATCTGGGAGAGGCAGTTCCCGGCTCCCCAATTGGTCGTGATCTTCGGACAGTTCTCGAAGACGAGGTCGCCGCCGACCGCCGTCATCGACTTCATGCCGTTCAGGTTGAACAGCTGCGCGCAGTTGCGGAAGACGATGCCGCCGTCCACCGTGAACCCTCCGTCGTTGAAGAGCACTTCGGTCGTCGTCAGGGAGGTTCCCTCGACGGTCAGGGTCCCGGCGATCTTCCCGACGCGGTTCTTGACGAACGACAGATCGTGATCCGAAATCGTATTGTCCGGATCGAGAATCGTGAGGTCCTGCACCGTCTCCCCGACGGCCGAACCGTCCTGCGGAGCGAAAGCCAGCAATTCGTCCCGTCCCGCGATCGTATAGGTCCGGGGCGCTCCCGGATCGGGAACCTCCGAAAACTCGACGGACGAACCGTCGGCATAGCGGCAATCGACCGCCGCCCCGGGCTGCACCACCCCGGAGACGATCCACTGCTCCACCAGGTCGAAACCCACCTGTCCGGCGACCGAGACATACGGGATGCCTCCTCCGGCGCTGACGTCCGTACCGCACTCCGCAATCGTGATGTCGCCGCCCAGATACTCCAGTTTCTCGAAACCGCCCAGTCCGTTCTGGTGATCGTTGCCGACGAGCGTGAGGTTTCCGCCGATACGGCGCAGATCGGTGGCCAGATTCCAAAAGAATCCCTGGTAGGTCTCCACGCAGTTGTCCTCCAGCGTCATGTCGCCGCCGACTTCGGACAGCGAGGCGAAGGCCATCTGCTGCATGCCGCAGTTGCGCACCGTCAGGTCGCCCTCCACGCGGACGATCTGCGCGAAGCCGTTGCCGGAACCCCAGTGAATCAGGTAGGGGATATTCTCCAGCACGAAATCGCCGCCGATCTGCGTGATGTTCTTGAATCCGTTGTTGTTGAAGAACTTGTTGCCGCTGTCCTCGTCGTAGGTTTCGATGTTGCGCAGGACGATGCCGCCGCGGCACTCCACCTTGCCGAAGAAGGTCTCGGTGGTCTTGATCGCCGCACCGTCGATGGTCATGGTCCCCTGTACGACGTCGATTTTCGAGGCCAGCAGGGCCATGCCGTCGTCGGTGACCTGGGGTCCCGTCACGGTGAGGTCCTTCACCTCCTTGCCCGAGGGGCTGAATGCGGCGGCCTCGGCGTCGGATTTGATCGTATAGCTGTACACGCCGCCCGACTCGCCGCCCTGCCCGATCAGCGACGGGTCGGTTACGGCCAGCGGATGGTTGTTCGACAGGGTCACGTTGTCCGAATCGAGCACCGAATTGGAAATAAGGTACTTGATGACGTTGAATCCGTAGGTATCGGGCTGATCGGGCTTGTCCTCGCCCAGCAGGGAGTTCCCCGTGACGAAGAGCTTTCCGGTCATTTTCTTGAGATTCATGAGACCGCTGATGTCGGTCAGCTGCGGATTGTCCTCGATATGGATGTCGCCGATGACGAACCTGAGCGCCAGGTCTCCGACGGAGACCAGCGATTCGTTTTCCGCGATTTCGAGTTTCGTGGCCACGGAGAAGGTCTTCGGAAGCGTCAGTGTTCCGATGCCCGTATTCCGGATGACGAGCGTGCCGACGGCCGACACGTCGAGCGACGAGAGATCGGTGATGTCGCCGCCCGTGACCGTAATCCGGTTGGCCTCGCGGCGGGCGGGAAAGGCATCGACCTCGGCCTGCGTCGTGAGCGTGAAGTTCCCCTCGTAGGGGTTCGCGGGATCGGTCCCGTCCTCCGAACAGGCCGTCAGCCACGTGCCCGCGAGGGCGAGCAGCGGCAGCAGGTATTCATTGTACGATCGTTTCATGATGCGTTGGTATTAGGTCGGTTATCGCTGGGGGTTGAGGTCCATCTCCCGCTGGGGAGCCGGATAGAAATAGGCGTAGGTCGGCTTGAAGGCCTTGTTGGTGATATGCCGCTCGTCGGCCCGGTTGAGCCGGCGCAGTTCGTAGATGCCGTGTCCTTCGAAGGCCAGCTCCTTGATACGCTCCTGAATCACCGCCTCGCGGAAGTCCGCGACCGAAAGCCCCTCGGGCAACGCTCCCAGCCCGGCGCGTTTGCGCACCTCGTTCACCCATTTATATCCCTCCTCGGTCGGTCCCGCGGCCTCGGCGTAGGTGAGCGCCACCTCGGCGAACCGGATCAGGTAGAGATTCGCCGATGTCCGGTTCGAGTTCGACTTCGGATCGGTGTACTTGCGGCAGAACGGATAGAAGAACTTGTTCTTCACGTTGTCGCTGCTCGTCAGATTCGAAGGATCGTAGGTCGCCAGCACGCTGCCGTCTTCGTTGTATATCGTCGTAACCATCAGTTGTTTGCGCAGGTCCGCATCGTCATACGTGTCACGGAATTCGTTGTCCACGCGCATCACCTGGAACCCCGACTCGTAATTCATGAACTTCATCACTTCGCCTCCGCCGGCGAGCGACGAGGAGATATAGACGATATTGCCCGTCTGGATCGCGAACATCTGGGGCAGCTGCGAATAAGTGCCTTCCATGCCGCTGGCCTCGCGGTTCATCGAGGTCATGAAGATATGCTCCACGCCGTCGGCCTGGTGATCGACGTCGTAAACATTGCCCAGATCGGGGTCGAGACGATAGACGGTCTGCCCTTCGAGCACGTCGGAGGCATACTGCGCCGCCAACGCATACATGTCGTCGGCATCGGCGACCCAGTCGTAGCCCGGAGCGCCCGAAGCCTTCGAGGAGGCGAGGTAGAGGTAAACCCGCGCCAGCAGCGCCTGCGCGGCGACCTTGTCGGCCCGGCCCTGCACCTTGTTCACGGGCAGCAGACCGATGGCCTCCTCCAGCTCGCCGATGATGAACCCGTAGATCTTCTCGATCGGGGCGAAATCCTTGTAGGAGTCGGAAACGGTCGAAACGGTTTTCGACCGGATGGGCACGCTGCCGTAGTTGATGACCAGCATGAAGTGGTTGAAAGCGCGCAGGAAATGCGCCTCGCCGAGAATCCTGTTGCGCGCCATCGCCGAGATGGACGTCATGCGCGAGACGTTCTCCAGCACCGAATTGGTGCGCGCCAGACTTACGTAGGCCGACTTGAAGAAGTAGATGGCTTCGTCGCTCGTCGGAGTGATGTCCCACTGGAACAGCGGGCTTTCGTCGGCCTTGCCGTAGGATTTGTACTGGTTGGTCGGCACGTCGCTCAGGAAGAAGAGGAACCGGCCGCAATAGTCGATGTAGTTGATCGGCACGTAAGCGTACATCAGCGCGGATTCGGCATCGGCCTCCGTATTGTAGAAGGTCTCGTTCGAATAAGTGCCGTAGGGAACTTCGTCGAGGCAGGAGGCGAAGCCCGTCAGCGCCCCGAGCAGAAGCAGGTATCGGAATGTCTTTTTCATTTTCAACATGGCTCTATCAGGTTAGAATTTGAACTCCGCGCCGGCGGTGATGACGCAGACCTTGGGATAGGCGACGCCCCCGATGCCGTTCTCTCCCACTTCGGGATCGTATTCGCTGACTTTCGAGAAGGTGAAGGGGTTGCTGGCGCTCACGAACACGCGCAGGTGCTTGATGCCCCGGATTTTGTTTTCCGGCAGGGTATAGCCCAGCATGATGTTGGAGATGCGCAGGAACGAACCGTCCTCGACCGACCACGAAGAGGCATGGTACTGGCGGTTGTATCGCAGGCTGGGGCGCTCGTTCGTGGGGCGCTCCGGCGTCCACCTGCCGGACATCAGCGCCGGAGAGGTGAGCTTCCGGTAGGAGAAAATGTCGTTGCCATAGACGGCGTACATCATCACCGAAAGGTCCAGACCGATCCGGTGCGACAGCGAGAGGTTGAGACTCGAGGTGAACTTGGGATTCGGATCGCCGATAATCACGCGCCGGTCGGGATCGAGCGTTCCGTCGGCGTTGAGCCCCGCATAGTTGAACTCTCCCGGACGGGTGTTGGGACTCGACCCGTCGCCCTGCGGCGTCTGGATGATGCCGTTCACCATGTAACCGTAGAACGAATTGACGGGGTAGCCGATGGCCAGCACGTTGAGGAAGGCGTCGTTGTAAACGCTGCCGCCGTACTGCGTATAACAGATGCCGTTGGCATCGACCGTACAGCCCGAGTTCTCGGCCGTGCCGATCGACACGACCTTGTTGCGGTTGAGGCTGAAGATGCCGGTCGCGCTGAAATTCCAGTCCTTCGTCGAGACGATGTGTCCCGTGACGGCCACCTCGAAACCCTTGTTGCGGATCTCGCCGTCATTGACCCACACCGTGTCGAACCCGGTGCTGGGAGAGAGGTACTGCTTGCGCAGCAGGTCGGTGGTGCGTTTGTAATAGTAGTCGAACGTGACGTTCAGCCGTCCCTTGAGGATCGAGAGGTCGAGGCCGATGTCCAGCTGGGCCGTCTTCTCCCACGTCAGTTCGTGGTTGGCCATGCCCGCATAGGTGACGAAACGGTCGCCGAGCCCCTCGCGGCCGTCCTGATAACCGATGCCGTAAACCGTGTACTCTTCGCCGTTGCACCAATAATAGTCGTAGCCGAAACGCTCGAAGGTCTGGTAGGGCGAAATGCCCTGGTTGCCCGAAACGCCGTAGCTGGCGCGCAGCTTGAGCTGGTCGAAAAATCCGAGCGACCTGATCCACGGCTCCTCCTCCATCTTCCAGCTCACGGCGCCCGAGGGGAAGAAGCCCCAACGGTGTCCCTCGGCGAATTTCGACGCCCCGTCGGCACGGGCCGTGAAGGTGAACAGGTAGCGGTTCTTGTAGGTGTAGTTCAGACGCGTGAAGCCCGAAGCGAGCATCTCCTGACTGCGCGACGTGGTGGTGATGACCTTGTCGGCGCCGGAAACCACTTCGTCCTCGAGCGCGGCGTTCGAGAAGCCCCGTCCGGTGATGCTCGATCCCCGGCTTACGCTGTTCTCGTAACTGCCGCCGACCATGGCCGAAAAGGCGTGGTCGCCGAAGGTTCTGTCGTAGGTCAGGTATCCGTCCGCGGTGAGATTAACATAGGTGGACTCGCTGTTGCCGCCCTCGCCGTTGTAGTTGTCGCCCGCCTGCGTGTAAAGCGGCGGATTGAAAAACGCCGAACGGCTCTGCTCGGCCCGGGCGTTGCCCGAAACCGAAAGCGTCAGTCCCGGCAGGATCGACCAGTCGGCCTTCACGAGCGCATAGCCGGACATGTCGTCCGACTCCTTCTTGACCTCGTTGTTTATCATCACGGGATTGCTGTAATCCTTGGGCTGGCTCTTGAAATAGGAGCCGTCGCCGTTATAGACCGGCCAGAGGGGATTGCAACCGTAGCTCGTCCCGTTGTTGTAGGTCCGGAATCCCCGCACGAATCCCGCCTTGGTCTTCAGCTTGACATTGCGGGCCACCTGGTTGTCGTACGACATATCGACCGTGTACTTCTCGTAGTCGTCGTTGTGCTGCATGCCCTCGCCGTCGTAATACCCCAGGCTCACATAGTAGCGGTTCTTCGCGTTGCTGCCTTCGATTCCCACGTTGTAATCCTGCGTAACGGAGGTCCGGAACACATAGTCGGCCCACCGGGTGCGATAGGGCCATTCGCCGCTTTCGATCTCGGAAACGGAGGGGTAATAGGTCCCGTCGGCCCATATCTTGCCCGTGTAGGGTCCTTCGGCGCCGCCGTTCTCGTACGACTCGTTCTCCAAACGGGCCATCGTCACCGGATCGCGCCAGTAGTCGAGCCGGTCGCTGAAAACGCCCACGCCGACCTTGCCCGAGAACCAGACATTCTGATGCTCCTTCCTGCCGCTTTTGGTCGTGATCATGATGACGCCGTTGGCGCCGCGCGAACCGTAAATCGCCGTGGCCGAAGCGTCTTTCAGCACTTCGATCGACTCGATGATGCCCGGATTGACGCTCTTGAGGTTTCCGGCGTCGCCCATCGGAACTCCGTCCACGACCACCAGCGGGGAGTTGGACCCGTTGATGGAACTGATGCCGCGCACCCGGACCGTCACGCCGCCCTCGGGACTGTCGTTCGAATTGTCGATCACCGTCAGACCGGCGACGCGCCCCTGGAGCAGCTTGTCGATCGACCCCGACGAAACCTGCGTCACGTCGGAGGCCCTCACCGAGGCCACGCTTCCCGTCAGGTCGCTCTTCTTCATCGTACCGTAGCCGATCACGACCACCTCGTCTACCAGTTCGGCCTCCTCCTGAAGCCTCACGTCCACGGCGGTCCTGCCGGCCACGTTCACTTCCTGCGTCTTGTAACCGAGGAACGATACCACGAGCACATCGTCCGCGGCGACGTCCAGGGCGTATGTGCCCGACACATCGGTCGTCGTGCCCCTGACGGAACCCTTGACCACCACCGACGCGCCCGCGACAGGCTGTCCGTCGGAACCGCCCGTCACCACTCCCCGTACGGTCATCTCCTGGGCGGAGAGGCCGGCGCCGTACAGCAGCAGGGAAGCCAACAGCATGAATAGTCTCTTTTCAATCATGTTTCAAATAGGTTAGAAGGTTTGGTTTTCACAATCGGCCGTATAAATAAAAGGTGTTCGGAAACGAATTTTGCACGAATCCGTCCAAACGGACTATTACAAATATAGCCCAAAGAAAAGCAAATACATGGTGATATATTGACAAAACGTAGCAATATTTTCACACGATCGCATCCCTTGCGCACACCCTCGGAAGAAATATACATATCACTGATCCATACCGCATTACACGACAGGCGAAACTTCGTTCATCTTGTCAAAATATCACGCGCTTATGTCGATATTCCACCGGTTTTTCTCGTCCGGACCCGCTATCTTTGAATCATGAAACTTTCACATTCGGCCGCCTTCACTCAAACCATTTTCCGATCATGCTGATACCATTCAGAGAAATAACCCGAGACGCTCTCCGGCGACGCTACGCCGTCGGGGCCTTCAACTGCCTGAGCGTCGAAAACGTCATGGGGGCCGTCGCCGCGGCCGAGGAGCTGCATTCGCCGATCATTCTGCAACTGGCCGAAGTGCAGTTCCCCGAAGCTCCGATGGAGCTGATGGCCCCGGTATTCCTGCGGGCGGCCCGCGATGCGAAAGTTCCCGTCGCCGTCCACCTCGACCACGGCCGGAGTATCGAAACCTGCATCCGGGCCGTCCGGGAGGGATTCACGTCGGTCATGTTCGACGGCGCGGAACTGCCTTTCGAAGAGAACGCCGAGCAGACCCGGCTCGTCGTCCGGCTGGCGCACGCCGCAGGCGTCGATGTAGAAGCCGAACTGGGACGGGTGGGCGACACCGGCTTCGGAGGCGAAGGCACGGCGGGCGCGGGCGCCCGCGGCCTCCCCCCCGGCCGCGGCG
>OGPY01001652.1_pt1 | contig 15850 bp, 16 predicted proteins | sample 1553121 | NCBI WGS metagenome assembly OGPY01 (sample SAMEA2580004, study PRJEB22360) | human gut metagenome
ACTGCTCTTTGATTAGCTCCACCGGATCACCATACTTTTGCTCAAAGCGGATCCGATAGCGTTCAGGTAAGGATAAGTAATCAATAAGAGCGTAATTATCAAGACCACCGCCTCTATTAACCCGTTGAGCCTTACCTCTCCGAATTAAAGAATAAAGCGTCCATAGCGAAATCACTGGTTCTCCATTTTCGGAATCAGTTAATTCCTGAACTGTTACGCATACTATTTTATTGAAATACTCCATTATTTTAAAATCTTAGCTCCCGGAAGCGGAGTCGAACCACCTCAAAAGACCGTCCGGGATTGACTTATTTATATATCTTTGTCATCAATTGAAATTGGTACTTTTTTAATCAGACGGGCGGCATTAGCAAAATTCAAGACTACCACTATAACAGCCCATATCGGACTATCATCAGTTATACATAAAAAGCATAAACTCAGGCAGAAATACCACACATAAAATTTTTGCTTTGCAGTCAAAGAGGAATACTCTTTGAACTCATCTCCAAAGAGGAGTAAAAACTTCTTTTTCATACCGTTTCCTTTTGACCACCGATTTCAATACCTCCACGTTCAAGGGCTACCTTTCGGATTAATATTGCCTTTGAACTATTACTCAAATAGTTCAAAGCCTTATAAACCGCCTGCCTCGTCACCCTAAAGTCTTTCGAGATTTGGGATATTTTCCCGTACTCAACTACAATCCTTTTTTTCATATTTTCCTTATTTAATGGTTTCAATAATAGGATCATTAAACCAAGTTTCCAGCTGTGCCTTTGCATAAGCCATAGAACATTCTCCAGCTGTCGCTATCACTATAGTTGTGTTATCAATAGCATAAGCTACCATATCTTCATCCACGTTCATTTCAGAAATAAAATCACCTACTTTTTCCCATTCTGAAAAATTGATTTGTACCTTAACTGCTTGCATAATTTCTGTTTTTATTAGTTATTCATTGCAATTCCAACCGCTTTTTGTACTTTTACAGCCGTTTACATTGTTATCGTGCTGCAAATATAATTCGCTTTTGCGAATAAAACAAGAAATTGCGAATATTTTATTCGCTTTTGCGTAAACAAAATAGGAGAGGTATGACTATAAATGAACGAATGAACCATATTATCAAAGAATTGTACAGCGGAAACAAACGAGCTTTCGCTAATGCAATAGGTGTATCTGCTACTGTAATTGAAAATGTTGTAGGCACGAGACAAGGTAAGCCATCTTATGATGTTCTCGAAAAGATATGCGCAAATGCGAATATATCAGCAGAATGGTTATTAATGGAAAGAGGGGAGATGCTGTATAATCCTACCACTCAATCGCAATACACACCTCCCGACCAAAACACTCACTACTTTATAGAGAAAATCGCAGAACAAGCTGAGGAAATCGGCAAATTAAAAGAACAAGTAAAGTTATTGGGAACACAAAAATCGGCTGCACCCGATGCAATATGTGCAGATGTCGTATAATTTTCGGAAGAAAGTGTCCAAAATATTAGCCGCACACGCACTTTTGATTTCAATCAAATAAGATTTATCTATTCATTATATTATATATCAGCACATTAAACAATAGTATGTGCTGATTTCTATTATTTATTTATGGTATTTTCCCCCTCTGAAAACTATAAAACAACTATAAAACAGCTAATAAATAGGCAATTTCTATATCTGAACACGTCTATTTTTAACGGAAAATGCACAACCAAATGCACAACCATTAAAAACATTTCGTTTTTTTCCTTACAAAAATGCACAACCAAACGCACAACCAAATGCACAACCAACCCCTAAAAACACAATATTCCACCCTCTAATGAATAACTTTTACCCCTCTCCTATTTCCACTATTTTGAACGCCGAATTTAGGCTATTTGAACAAGAAAAGATAATCCCCATCAACAGAACATAAAAAAGCCGCAATCCGCTTAAATAAAAGCGTTCTGCGGCCAATGCGTCCACCTCTCCCCTCTCCTACTCCAGTTTATATTAGGTTTTCGCTGCAGTGTAAAGCTGATAGGCGTTCAAACTATTCAACGTAAAGGCCAAAGTAAAGTCAAAGTAAAGCAGAGTAAACTTTTCGTTTTTGCTTCTCCCCTCTCCTATCAATACGTAACTATCTATTTATCAAAGCTATTACTATTCTTCCACACAACTCTATTTATCGCATTTCGTTTTACCCCCCTTAACCCGGCGATATTTTTCCATCTCCTCCTCCAAATAAAGAATAATGTACTCCTTATCCTTGACTTCATCAACCTCTGACTGAAAACAGGCAAATAAAGCATTCAGTTTCTCTTTGGAGTTGATAAAATGCTGAAAAACCCTTATTCTTTCTTTCTCGCTATCCTCTTCGACGTAGGATAAAGCATTAGCAAAATAAGTATCGATACGGTCGTAGATTTTAGTCTTATCTTTCGCATATTTTCCTCCTCCTTCCAGAGATTCCCGTTTCAAGGCAATGCAATAAGGAGAACAGGAATGCAGCCCCTTAGCCGGAAGATCGAAACATTTATTGGTATTCACACACCATCCCACCTGAGCCAGCTCAGCACAATGCTGTAAAAAAGGATAATCGAATTCTGTCGCTTTCCGGGTCAGACAAACCCGGCAGACAGACTGTTCGTCCATAAAATGAGTTCCCTCCTTTTCCTGGATTTTCAGCAAAACATGCAGTCCTTCTTTAGGCTTCAGCCCCGCCTGCTTTAACTCAGCAGGCAAACTATTCATAAAGTTATTAATTTCCTGAAGCATATTATTGTTTTATTTTCATTCTGTAAAAATCTACTTAGGTCAATTAAAATAAGTACCTACGGTATCCCGATGGACATCGGCGGGTTATTTCAATTCTATCCCACTACTATTACAAATTCACCCAAAACAACCTGGATACCCAAACAAGGAGTTAAAAGTTTTGTTTTCCCGTTTACAACAGAATAAAAACTCAAACACCACACACACTAAACTTATTATCACTGTTTCAACACTTCCACACAACCGAATCCCTGGCTGTTCAATCGTCCGAAACCACCTTCGTAACCCAGACGCAATAATTCCGGCTGTCCTTCCAGCTCAAAGCGGAAAGTATATCCTTTCATTCTGGTTTCCTCCGGAGTACCTACCTTCAGCACAATTGTTTTAGGCTTGGGCTCAGACAACAAATGCAAGCGGGTCAGAGGCCAGGACGGATCGGGTTCCTGTCCATAAAACACCCTGTATTTATCCAGCAGATTCAAATGCAACAATTCTGCAAACTTCGGATTCCCCGGTGAAAGATGTATCGCTTTCCGGGTTTCCGGTAATTGCTCTTCAATAAACATAGGCGATAGAGTTTTAAAAAACATCCGGGAAGTGAATTCCGGCTCAGCCTGCCGCTCTAAGTTAAAGACTTCAAAGCGGACCCTCGATTTCCGGTCACCAACCTCCAATTGCCTGTTCTTAAACAGACCCATTACAAAAGCATCAATTGCTTCTATCGGATAGAACGACACAATCAACTGGGCCGTATCCGCCAAAACAAAAATCCGATCCCCCTCGATTCTGAAACACGGAAAATAGAAATTCGAAAAGGTAAATAATTTAAATGCTTTCTTTTCCTTACAATATCCTTTATCATGTAGCCAGGCAGTAAAAACCGGATTACCTTCATTCAATACCTTGTACAAACAACTTGACAATTCATACATATAATTACAAGGTAAAACGGTTCCTTCCACAATTTTAAGTACCAATTTCAAACGCATAATAATAATTTATATTTATGCCTTAAATATAATAAATAATTGCAGTAACAAACAATTATATCGAACAAAAATTATCAGAAAATGTATTCGAATCCTCATTTGTGACAGACATGTATAACCGGAATACCGGACTCTTTCACTACGATCTTCATGCTGTCGTAAATCAGAATCTGGTGCTGATAACTCCATACGTTTTTTCATTAACTGCAAGGTTAGATTGAATGTCTGAAGACCACAAAGGATCATCCCCAAAACATGATAGAGTTGTAGACTTATACTTCCAGACTCTGCACATAGAAAACATATCGCACGCCCCCTCTTTTCCGGAGTGGAAATACATACCGTTCGCCCCAAAGGGCGGGAATATTCAATCCCGTACAAGTAAATTTCGGTTCCCTTACCGTTGCCAGTCTGTTCTTGCGTTATCCCCTAACATAAATCCAATTTTATGCCCCCCAATTATATCTTCTCTACAAGATAATTTCTTTCTGCCTTCATATCCTGAAATCTAGAAGACAAAACTACCCGGATACCCCGATTATCTGTATCGTCTACACACATAAATCTCCCGGTTATCGATTAACCACTGCTCTGTTTTTTCCAAATATACAAAGCAGTGTTTAATCGATAACCGGGGAAAAATCCCGGTCTAAAAGGCTCTGGGGTAGCGGATATTATAAATCGTTTTTATATATTTTGCCGTCTTTCATGATCAACAGCATATTCTTGCCAGGATCGGTCAGCACTTTTATATCTTCGAGTGCATTTCCATCCACCACAATCAGATCGGCCAGAGCCCCCTCTTCGATCACCCCCAGTTTACCGGGATAAGGATTACGGCGGCCGGACAGAGCCAACAGTTCGGCATTATCGTGAGTGATCATCTTCAGGATTTCAAAGTTGGAAAACCAGCGGGTCATCTTTTCGATATTCAGGTTTTGATTCCGTGCATTGGCCGGACTGAAAAGCAAGTCGGTACCCCATGCCAGCTTCACCCCGTATTTCTTCGCCAGCTGATAGGCCCGGTCGGTGCCTTGTACCACCAGTTCGTGTTTCGCCTGCTGTACAGGATTGGTATAATGATTATTTCCTTCTCCGATAAAGGGTTGCATCGACAACCACACGCCTTTCTCTGCAATCAGTTTCATCGTCGGTTCATCGATCAGTTGACCGTGTTCGATACTTTTCACCCCAGCCCGGATAGCCCGGCGGATCGCCTCCGGCACATAGACATGCACCATCACATAAGTACCCGCATCCTCGGCGGCCATTACCGCCGCATGCAGTTCATCTTCGAAATACTGCACATCTTCCAGCTGGTCATACAACGAAGAGACCCCTCCGCCTGCCATCAGCTTGATCTGACTCGCACCCAGACGCAGGTTATTCCGCGAAGCGACGATCACGGCATCCACCCCGTCGGCGATGATAGCAGCCCCGATTTTCTCGGTATGAGTCAGGCCGCAACAATCGAAAGGCTCAGGGATATCGTATACCATACGAAAATCGGCATGTCCGCCTGTTTCGGAAATAATCGCCCCACTAGGATAAATACGCGGTCCCGGCAGTGTTCCCTCATCGATCGCCCTTTTCAGTCCGAATACCGGTCCCCCCGCATCCCGGATCGTCGTAAAACCCCGCAAAAGAGTCTTCCCGGCTTCCTCTCCGGCTCTCAGCTGTGTATAAGAAGCATGAGCGGTCAACAAATCGACCATCGTATTAGCAGCCAGATAAGCATGCCAATGTGCATCGATCAATCCGGGCATCAGAAATTTTCCCCGCCCATCGATCACTTCTACTTCTGCTCCGGCAACAATCGGTTCGGCCGATACTTTCCGGATCGCATTGTCCTCGATCCATACATTTCCCGTGACGGTCTTTTCACTTTTCCCGTCGAAAATCACGACATTTTGAATCAGAATTCCCTTTCCCATAGTCAGTAACGGCAATAAAGCCCATAAAATAAATACGTACAACTTCAACATAATCCAATATACAAGTTTACAAATGAACGATCTCATCGAATTTATTGTACGTAATCATCCCAGAAAAGTTTATTTCCACCTACTCTCACCCAGTAACTACCACTTCGGGCCGATATCCCCCCACTCTCCACGACACCGGTGATCTTTTTCCGATGCGGGACCGATGTCCCGGAAACGAACATCCAGAACCAGATTATGTTTTCTGTCACCACCGGTCCGTCTTTCCCTTTTGCCAGCCGGAGCATAATTTCCGTAGCCCCTAATTTTCTTATTTCCTGCTCGACCCAGAGCAACAGGAAATACCTCCACCGGTACAGGAAAATTTGTTCCCAACCGTCCAATCAACCTAGTGTTGTCGACAATAATAAATACAAAAAATATCATTAACAAACTCAGATAAATTAAATAGAAATAAAAATAGAGCGGCCGGCTTTCAAAAAGCCTTTCAAGAGAAAATAATTGAAATCAACAAATTTATTTGGCGAATAATAAAAAATAAACTATTTTTGTCATCGCTATCAAGTACTGTTTCAAACAGTTCCTTGCAATAAAAAATGGACGTTTAAATAGTTAGATGTAAAAAGGGATAGGTCACAAAACCAAAATACTTTATTGACTGAATAAGAGTTACTTAATAATGTTAAAAAAAAGGAAATATTTGTTTGTTTTGAGAAGAAAATAAACGTCGATTAAATTAGCCGGTAACGGACTTTTCGATAAATAAATTTCCTCAAAAAGTAACTTTTTCCATTTTTCTACATCATTAGTATTCAAGATCTTTGAATGTTTTGGACGTAAAAGATTCTTCCGGTGACGTCGCCGGGAATTGACCAGATATAAGAGAAACAGGCTGCATAAAAAGACAGGGTCCCGCGGAATTATCTTCTAATCAGGTGAAATCGATTCATACACTCTTTATGATATTTCACACGATAAATTCTACTTATGCATTTCTTACATACATACACACATACACACACACATGCGTAAAGCGGGACCCTTATTCCAATTAAATTCAGAGTTATAAAGTCTGTAAAGTTTATATAGTCATCGGATTCTTCGGACTTCATAAACTTTACAGACTTTATAAATTAACCTTCATCGTCCCGATAAATCGGATCACTGTAGGATATTTCCGGTAGGATCGATAGACAGATGTACTTCAGAATTTCCTTGTTCCAGATCGAAATAGTAATACGAATTGTTCGGCGTCTCATAAAAATGAATATCGTCGATGCGGTATTTTCCAAAATTCGAATGCCGGAAAGTTTCCATTACTACCGAAGGAACTTCGGCCTTGCTCACTTCCCAGGAAGTCGACAACCAATCGTTTCCCTGAAAAATCAATTCTTTAGCTTTTCCTCCATCCAGGATGTCCACTTCCAATTTACCTTTTTCATTATCCATTTCAATGATGGTAGCATCCGGATATTTTTGTTTGATCCAAATCTGGATATCCGAAGCGACAGGCATATAAGAACTCCGTTTCTCTTTAGACACTTCATTCACGGTTTTGATCAGATTGCCGTTACCGACATAATACAGGTCGGTATCCAATCCTTCTTTTTCGAGTTCGATGATATACACTGCTTCCATTCCAGCCCGTTCGATCTTGTCGATATCGTCTTTTTTCCAGGTACTGTAAACACTTTTCTCGAATTGTTCGCGGATGGCCTGTGGCAGGGAACTATACCTCAGATTACTTTCCGTCATCACCCATTTACCGGTTCCGTCGAACCAAGCCTCGTGTTCGATACCGTCTTCCCGGAATTCTGCGACATAATACCCCTGCTTTTGTTCCCACTCTACTTTATCGGCCTGAGGATATTTGTTATTAAATGCCGCAACGATTTTCGCATCGGGACGATACTGGTTTTGTTGTTTACAACCGGCTATTGCAAAGCCACTGATGAATAACAAAATAAAAAGAATCAATCTGGTTTTCATATTTTTCATTTTTATGTGATCGTTTGTCTGCTGTATACGATAATCGCGGAAGGGATGTTCTAAGGAGTAATCAAACAATTCACCTTTGATTTTCGTAAGTAGTGGAGATTTCTGTAAATTTTAATCAATCACCCATTTTATGGAACATTTTGACGCAATCATTATCGGATTTGGAAAAGGGGGTAAACTACTGGCTGCTGATTTAGCTAACCGGGGACAGCAAGTAGCCATAATCGAACGTTCGGCTGCGATGTACGGAGGCTCCTGCATCAATATCGCCTGTATTCCGACCAAAGCATTGATCCATCAGGCCCAAATGATAAAGGAACTGAATCTGGCTTCTTTTGAAGAAAAGGCAGCAGCTTATCGGAAAGCTATCATAAAGAAAAACGAAATTACCACCGCTTTACGAAAATTAAATTTCGACCGGCTCAACGACCATCCGAATATAACGGTATATACAGGAGTCGCCTCATTCCGCTCATCCCGTAAAATAGAGGTAACCACCGAAACAGACCGTCTGGAGATCGAGGGGAAACGGATCTTTATCGATACCGGAGCTCTTCCGGTGATCCCGCCGATATCAGGTATCCGGGAAAGCCGACGGGTATATACCAGTACCTCACTCCTGGAACTGGACCTGCTACCGGAAACCCTGGTCATCATCGGAGGAGGATACATCGGGTTGGAATTCGCTTCTATGTTTGCGGCTTTCGGAAGTAAGGTAATCGTATTGGAAAACACAACGGAATTTTTATCCCGCGAAGACAGAACCATTGCCGAAGCTGTACGGAAAGTAATGGAAAACCAAGGAATAGAATTTCATTTCAGTATAGAAATGCAATCGATCCAGGATACCGACGAAGAGACCGTAGTGACCTATCGGGATACGACCGATAAAACCGAACACAGCCTCTTTGCCAACGCTGTTCTGGTAGCGACAGGCCGTCAGCCCAACACCGAAAGCCTCGATCCGGGAGTGGCCGGAATACATTTAAACGAACATGGAGCGATCATCGTAAACGAATATCTGCAAACAACCGCATCGGATATCTGGGCGTTGGGAGATGTCAGCGGAGGGAAACAATTCACCTATATTTCCCAGGACGATTACAGGATTATCCGGGATCAACTGTTCGGTAAAGGCAGCCGGACCATTGTCGACCGGGAACCTGTCGTATATACGGTATTTATCGATCCACCTCTATCCCGCATCGGTTTGACAGAACAAGAAGCCATCGCCAAAGGATACGAAGTGATGACCAAAACCATTCCGGTCGAGGCCATCCCCCGAGCGCGGGTATCAGGTAATACCAACGGGGTATTGAAATCTGTCGTAAATGCCAAAAACGGAAAAATTCTGGGATGTACCCTGTTTTGTATCGATTCGGGCGAAGTGATCAACAATGTGGCCCTGGTCATGAAAGCCGGACTAGACTATTCGTCGCTCCGGGATCAGATCTATACGCATCCTTCTATGAGTGAGGCCTTGAACGATCTTTTCAGCTTTTAACCCGCAAAGGGGCTTTGGTAGTATCGTTTATAATGTGCAAATTTGTCCTTTACAAATAAGCTGAACGAATTATGAACTATCTCGCCCACATTTTCCTTTCGGGTAATGACCGTTGTATTCAGATCGGTAATTTTATCGGGGATGGGGTCAAAGGGGACGGGTATAAACAATATCCCCGGAAATTCCAGCAAGGAATTTTGTTACACCGCGAAATCGATGCTTTCTCGGACCGGCATCCGTTGGTCCGGGAAGCCGTAGGGATAGGCCGGGAAACTTTCGGGCGTTATTCGGCTGTAGTGAACGACATCTTGTTCGATTATTTCCTGGCCAGCCGGTTTCAGGACTATGCCGGTCTTCCCCTCAAACGGTTCAGCCGGAGGTTTTATACCGCCTTAGCCTGGAACTACCGCCACCTGCCGGAACGTTTTCAGGGGTTCATATGGCATTTCATCCTGACTGACCGATTGTGCCGTTATGCCTCCCTAACGGGAATCCAGCAATCCCTGGAAATCATGACCCGCTACCGGGGATTGCAGATCGATCCTGCCCAAACGCCGCTATTTATGCAGGAGCACGGAGAACGATTACAAAAAATATTCCGGGAGTTTTTCCCGGAATTACACGAAAGATGCAAACAATCGATTTATCTAAAGTCGTAATCCCCCAAATTAATTACCTGCAAACTTTGCCGGATACAAATACCAATCTTTATCCTCTTTTCCTCGGTAAGCAGCCCGACTCTTACATTTCGGATAAACGGTATCGATATGAATTCTTTCGGCCTGATAATTGAATTTCATCATATCCTTATTCATTCCCGCATCCAGATGGAAAGCAAACGGAGCTTTTTATGGTACTTTTTATTAGGCTTATCCCCAATTTACCTTCTAAGTAAAACCAATATCAACTGGTTTGAATATCTGAATCTTTCTTGTGTGACAGAATAAATAAAAACCGCTAATCTGTCTGCAAAGTTTTTCAGATAGATTAGCGGTTTACAAATTGGGTTAGCGAATTCTTTCAGAATTTTGACCGGCGAATCTGCGGCTCTGATCCATTCGTACCGATCATTCTAATTTTGTCGATTCCTTTTACGCCTATCCATTCTTGAAAGGAACACCGGTCCCATTGGGGACCAGCTCCTTCTTTTCTCTAAAAGAGATTATCTGGAGTGATTAAATCCTCTGGGCTTTTGTGGTTCTCTCTTATTCCACAAAATAGCGCTATTAGTCGGTTCCTGCAATTGATTCAACTGGGCAATATTGGTTTTAATATCTTTCACCAATAGATCGGCCAGGTCTTTACCGGTTCCCTGCCGTACAACGACACGCATGATCACGACATCTTCCATATTCTTCGGCATGGTATAAGCCGGCACCTGCCATCCCTGGGCATGCAAAGCATCCGAAAGGTCATATAACGTCCATTTCCGGGAAGAATCATTTTTCAGTTTCCAGATAAACAACGGATTAGGCATATCGTCACTGAAAAATTCAAAGATCCCCATCTCTTTTAACTGTTGTTTCAGATAGAGACATACATCGATACAATTCTGCTGGATCTGCCGGTAACCTTCCATACCTAAACGCAGGAACTGGTAGTATTGTGCCAATACCTGATTGCCCGGACGGGAGAAGTTAATAGAAATACTCGGAATGTTGGCTCCCAGATAGTTCACGGCAAAGTTCATCTCTTCGGGCAGATATTGTTTATCTTTCCAAACCACCCAACCGACACCCGGATATACCAATCCGAACTTATGGCCGGAAACACTGATAGATAACACCCATTTCAAACGGAAATCCCAAACGGTATCCGGATCGATAAACGGATGGATAAAACCACCGGTAGCAGCATCCACATGAATACATATTTCCCATCCTTTTTCTGCGTTCAGTTTATCCAGGGCATCGTTGATCTCTTTTACATTATCATTCAATCCGGTGATCGTAACCCCCTGAATCGGAACGACACAAATGGTATTTTCATCACACATACCGACCACATCCTGCGGATCCATGGTAATTTTTTCCATCGTCACGGGAACCATTCTCATTTCAACGTCCCAATAGATGGCAAATTTTTCCCAAACGACCTGCATACAGGTGGAAATGATAAAATTAGGTTTATTGGTAGGCAAACCTTTGGCACGACGACGTTTTTGCCAGCGTTTCAGGGCAGCAATACCTCCCAGCATACAAGCTTCGGATGAACCGACGGTACTGGTACCGGTACAATAGGGAGGTTCGGGTGAATGCCACAATTTAGCGATAATGTTCACACAACGTCTTTCTATCTCGGCAGTTTGCGGATACTCGGTTTTATCGATCATGTTTTTGTCCATATTTTCGGTCATCACCCGGCGGGCATAGTCGTCCATCCAAGTGGTAACGAAAGTGGCCAGATTCAATCGGGCATTTCCATCCATCATCGCTTCATCGTGTACCAACTGATAAGCCACCTCTCCCGGCATAGAGGTTTTAGGCATTTCAAACTTAGGAGCTACACGGGCTTCTTCAGGTGTTCCGAAAATTGGAGTGTTTGGATTTTCTGTTTTCATAATAATAAAGTTAAATTATTGTAACGTAATAATAATGAGCTTTTTGCATTCACTCGTCAATAACTACGCCCACCGTCGTTTTTTAGTTTCGACTTCTCACAATATTTAACTTTATACTTTTTACTTTCTACCTTTTACCTCTTTTTTGTAACCTTCTTTTCCCTATTCAGTATACATACACAGAGAACGCACCTCGAGCCCCCTCAACGGTGGAATTATGGACGAAATTAAACACGACCGTGCTGAAGCACATTCCACCCGGACCTGAGATGCGTTTTCTCATCAATCTATAACAAGATGGAAGAGAATTTTTTATACTATATAGAACATAGTATCCGAATCCATTGGGAAGAACCGGCCTTAACCGACTACCAGGGCCAAACCCATACCTTCGGAGATGTAGCCCACCATATTGCCCGTTTGCACCTGTTATTCGAAGAAAGCGGAATCCGCCGGGGAGATAAAATCGCTCTTTGCAGCCGGAATCAGACCAACTGGGGAATCGCTTTTCTGGCAATCCTTTCGTATGGAGCAGTAGCAGTACCTATTTTACACGAATTCAAAGCCGACAATATCCGCCATATCGTCAACCATTCGGAAGCCCGGATTCTATTTGCCGGTACTCCCATCTGGGAAGAACTGCAAAAAGAAGAAATGCCGAAACCGGAAACCGTCATCAAGATGGAGGACTATTCTCTTTTCTATAATACCAATCCGGCACTGGCAAAAGCTCACGGACATTGGGAAGAGTTATTCAGGCAAAAATACCCCGCCGCCCTGCGTCCGGAAGATATCCATTACGAGCCGGATCAACCTGACCAGCTGGCCATGATCAATTATACTTCCGGTACAACCAGCGCTTCGAAAGGAGTGATGTTGTCTTACCGCAGTATGTGGTCGAACCTGAAGTATGCCCTGGACAAAATGGGCTACAATCCGGGCGAACGGCTGGTCTCCATACTGACCATGGCTCATATGTACGGTCTGGCCTTCGAACTGATCTATCCCTTTGCCAGTGGTACACACGTTTATTTTATCTCCAAAACTCCGGCCCCGAAAATCATTAACGAAATATTTTCGGCTGTCCGTCCCAACCTGATCGTTGCCGTACCCTTGATTATCGAGAAAATCATCAAACACCGGGTACTGCCACAACTGGAAAAATTTCATATCAAGCTATTCCTGAAAATCCCCTATCTGAACCGCAGATTAAGGCTGTCGATCCGGGATAAAATCGTCAATGCTTTCGGGGGACGTTTCAAACTGATCGCTATCGGAGGCGCAGCATTAAATTTCGAAGTAGAGAAATTCCTTTCTTCCGTACAATTTCCTTACACCGTCGGTTACGGTATGACCGAATGCGGTCCGGCCATTTCTTATGACGACTGGCACACCTTCAAAGCCGGTTCGTGCGGTAAAGCTGTCGACCGGATGGAAATTGCCATCAACTCCTCCGACCCCGAAAATATCGTCGGAGAAATATTAGTGCGGGGAGCGAATGTCATGGACGGCTATTATAAAAACCACGAAGCCACTTCGTCCGCTATCGACGAAGACGGCTGGTTGCATACCGGCGACCTGGGAATTATCGACAGTGAGGGTTATCTCTTTATCAAAGGCAGAAGTAAGAACATGATCCTGGGTCCCAGCGGACAAAATATTTATCCCGAAGAAATCGAGGACCGGCTGAATGCCCTACCCTATGTTTCCGAATCGCTGGTCATTGAAAAGGACGGTAAATTAATCGCCCTCGTCTATCCGGATTATGAAGTAGTGAAAAAAGAAAAGATCAGCCCTGAGCAGCTTAAAACTAAAATGGACGAAAACCGTAAACTCCTCAACCATATGCTGCCGATGTACAGCCAGGTTGCCCGTTTAAAAATCCAGGAAACCGAATTCGAGAAAACGCCAAAACGAAGTATAAAACGTTATCTGTATCAATAAAATAGAAAAATACGGACTCATTTTTTTCTTCCAACGTTTCCGGTTTAATACCTAAAATTCTATCTTTGCTCAAATAAACCCATGATTATGGAAGAAAATTTTATAAAATATATTGAACAGAGCATTAAAGATCATTGGGATCTGCCTGCCTTGACCGACTTTAAGGGAGCTACCAGTTCTTACAAAGATGTAGCCCGTAAAATCGAGAAATTACACCTTCTTTTCGAACATTGCGGAATCCGTAAAGGGGATAAGATCGCTCTTTGCAGCCGGAATACCAGCAGTTGGGGTATCGCTTTTCTGGCCACACTTTCTTACGGAGCTGTAGCTGTACCCATACTCAACGAGTTTAAACCCGATAATGTCCATCACATCGTGAACCATTCGGAAGCCCGTTTGCTCTTTGCCGGAGATGTGGTCTGGGAAAATCTCGACGAATCGGCTATGCCCGACCTCGACGGCGTACTCCGGATCGAAGATTACTCGCTCCGCACCTCGAATAGCAAGCAACTGACCGAAGCCAGAGCCAGATTAAACGAACTGTTCGGAAAAAAATTCCCCGATCGTTTCCGTGCCGAAGATGTTCATTACGAATACGATACGCCCGACCAGCTGGCCGTGATCAATTATACCTCGGGCACCACCAGTTCTTCCAAAGGAGTGATGCTGCCTTACCGTAGCTTGTGGACCAACCTGCAATTTGCCATCGATACCTACGGGATCAATCCGGGTGAACAAATCGTATGTATGCTCCCGATGGCTCATATGTACGGCCTGGCTTTTGAATTTATTTACCAATTTGTCAACGGGACCCACATCCATTTTTTATCCCGTACCCCGTCACCGAAAATCATAGCAGATGCTTTCGCCACGGTAAAGCCCGATCTGATCATTACGGTTCCCCTGGTTATTGAAAAGATCATCAAGAAGAAAGTTTTCCCGACCATCGAGAAACCGCATATGAAATTACTGATGAACATACCGATCATCAACGATAAAATCAGGGAAAGCATCCGGCAAAAGGTCATCGACGCCTTCGGAGGAAAATTCAAAGAATTAATCATCGGAGGAGCAGCCCTGAACAAGGAAGTAGAGATCTTTCTCCGCTCGATTCGTTTTCCTTACACGGTGGGATACGGCATGACCGAATGTGGTCCTCTGCTCACTTACGACAACTGGAAAACTTTCCGTCAGAGCTCCTGTGGCAAGGCAGTGCCTCGTGTCGAACTTCGGATCGACTCCGGCGATCCCCAACATATCGTAGGGGAAATCCTGGCTAAAGGGATTTGTGTGATGACCGGTTACTACAAAAATCCGGAAGCCACGGCCGAAGTCATTGACGAGAACGGTTTCCTGCACTCGGGAGACCTTGGAGTGAAGGACAAGGACGGCAATTACCGCATCACAGGACGCATCAAGGACATGATTATCCGCGGTGGTGAGAATATCTATCCCCGCGAGATAGAAGAGTTCCTCTATCAACTGGAAGGCGTAAAAGACGTGCAGGTAGCCGGTATTCCCTCTAAGAAGTACGGTGAAGCCGTAGGCGCTTTCATCATCCTGCACGAAGGAGTGGATATGCACGAATCGGATGTACGAGACTTCTGCATCGGCAAAATATCCCGCTACAAGATACCCAAGTATATCTTCTTCATCAAAGAATTCCCCATGACGGGAAGTGGCAAGATACAGAAATTCAAGCTGAAAGACCTGGGATTACAGCTTTGCAAGGAGCAGGGGATTGAGATTGTGTGATAATAAAGGATAAGGGATTAAGGGTTAGGGATTATTGGGGTCGCATAGACTTTAATATAGGTATAAACCCATCCCTAATCCTTAATCCCTAACCCCTTATTTTTCTTCTTTTTCCGGATATTTCATATTCTCCTCTTTCATCTGTTCCAATACCTCATGCAGGTATTTGGCAGACTCCCATTTAGCCATCGGAAGGTCGTGGAGCAGGTAGTTGCCGCAATCTTGCGGAGCGGCACCGGGGACTTCACCTTCATATTCGGCAACAAAGCGGAAGGTGTCCTGCATCAGCGCCAGTATGTCCTGCGGCTTCAAGTCACCTTTCATCAGCAGATAATTACCGGTGAGGCAGCCCATTGGGCCCCAATAGATAATCTTTTCCTGCAGCAATTTAT
>OGPY01001654.1_pt1 | contig 15834 bp, 16 predicted proteins | sample 1553121 | NCBI WGS metagenome assembly OGPY01 (sample SAMEA2580004, study PRJEB22360) | human gut metagenome
GTCGTAATCCTCCAGCGCGCGGTTGTAGTCGCCGATCTGCGTGCGCAGCATGGCGCGGTTGAAGTAGGTCAGCGAGTTGGTCGAATCGAGCCGGATCACCTTGTCGAAGTCGGCGAGGGCCTGCATCGGACGGTTGGTCGCGTTATAGACCAGCGCGCGGTTGAAGTAGGAGAGCAGGTAGGCCGAATCGCACTCGATGGCCTTGTTGAAATCCGCCTCGGCCTCCTTGTACTGTTCCTGCTGGAGGTGCAGTCCGCCGCGGCGGTTGTAGCCGTTGGGATTCTCGCGGTTGGTGCGTATCGCGGTGTTGAAATTCTCGTAGGCGCGCGTGGTGTCTTTCAGGTGGAGGTAGCTCAATCCCCGGCAGATGAAGGCGTCGGCCACCTTGTTCTCCTGGCGGATGAACTTGTCGAAATCGTCGATGGCCTCCTTGAACTGCTGGTTCAGCAGGCGCGTCACGCCGCGGCTGTAATAGGGACCCGGCAGGTCGGGGCGCAGCTCGATCGCCTCGCGGAAGTCCTGCAAAGCGTCGTCGTAGTTGCCCAGACGCGAGCGCGTGATGGCGCGGTAGGTGTAGGCCTGCGTGTAGACGGGATTGAGCCGGATGGCCGTCGAGAAATCGTCCTCGGCGCCCAGCAGGTCGTCGAGGTTGTATTTGGCGATGCCGCGCAGGAAGTAGCCTTCGAAAGCGTCCTCGTCGAAGCGCAGCAGGGTGTTCAGCGTGCGGATGGCCTCCTGGTAGTCGTTGTTCATCATGCACGAACGTCCGACCCAGAAAAAATATTCCCGGTTGTACTGTGCGTGGGCTTTCGTGCCGCACAGCAGGGCGGTTCCCAATATGATTCCGGCGATGAGTTTCCGCATGCTGACTGATTTTGCTCTTTAAACGGGCTTTCCGTGCGATTTATTATTCCTGTTCGTATCCGAACCTGCGTAATTGCCGTTCGTTGTTGCGCCAGTCGTCGCTGACCTTGACGAACAACTGGAGGAAAACCTTCTTCCCGAGGAACTGTTCCATGTCTTCGCGCGCCGTCTGTCCGACTCTCTTCAGCTTCTCGCCCTTGTGGCCGATCAGGATGCCCTTCTGCGAGTCGCGGGCCACGTAGATCGTCGCTGCGATGCGGTCGATCGTCGGCTCCTCCTTGTAACTTTCGATCTCGATTTCGCAGCAGTAGGGGATCTCCTTGTCGTAGAATTTGAGGATCTTCTCGCGGATGATCTCCGAGGCGAAGAAGCGCAGCGTCTTGTCCGTAAGCGTATCCTTGGGGTAGAACGCCGGGCCTTCGGGCAGCAGCGAGAGGATGGTCCGGAACAGCCCTTCGATGTTGAAATTCTCCTTGGCCGACGTGGGGACGACCTGCGCCCCGGGGATTTCGGCCTGCCATTTGTCGACCAGCGCTTCGAGCGCTTCGGGCGTCGAGAGGTCGATCTTGTTGATGACCACGACGGTCGGAATGCCGCTCCGGCGGATGCTGTCGACGATTTCGGCCGAGCGTTCGCTCTGCTCCACGGTGTCCGTGACGTAGAGGATCACATCGGCGTCGGTCAGGGCGCCCGTCACGAACTTCATCATCGACTCCTGCAACTTGTACGAGGGCTTCAGGATGCCGGGCGTGTCGGAGTAGACGATCTGGAAATCCTCGCCCGAGACGATGCCCATGATGCGGTGGCGTGTGGTCTGCGCCTTGGAGGTGATGATCGAGAGTTTTTCGCCCACGAGGGCGTTCATCAGCGTCGATTTGCCCACGTTGGGATTGCCGATGATATTTACGAAGCCGGAACGGTGCATTTTTTTTGCTTTATTCGCAGACAAAGGTAGGGATTTATTCGAATTTATCCTATATTTGTTTTACAATATGCTAAAATCGCACTGCCTATGAAAAAATGAGAACTTTTGATTTTTAATGCCGCTACGGCGGCACACGACATATAAAAGCGCATCGGCTTTTCTTCTTACATTCAGAACTTGGACACTTTTGAATCACAGAGAGGAATTAAAGTTGATGCTCGCGCTGTTTTACGGCGCGGGCATTCCTTTCATCTTTCTGTGCAGGCAGTCCAAGGCCTTGAATGTGGATGAACAGAGTTTGTCCGCGTTTTTTGTGTTTTGACATTTGCTCGATGTAAAACTCTAACTCCTTGAATGATGAAACGTTTTAATTTGCTTGTGTATGTTTACCGGGGCATAAACACGCTGGAAGAAAAATTCACCCGGAAGAACCATCCCGATTACACATCCGATTTGAGTAAGCATGTCCTGATCGTGACGGGTGTATTTATCGGAGCGACATTAATTACCTCGCTGCTGGGGGGGGGTAGTTATGAGCATGCAGCACGGAAATTTCTCTCCTAATTTGTCGGTCGGCATGGGCATAGGTCTGTTTTTTCTTTCAACGACTCCTTTTCTGTGTTGTGTCGCCTACTGGATCTATTATTTGAAACGGCATTTGTATTTGTTCTCGACGACCGGTCAGAAAATCGGATATGGACTGTTCACTTGTGTGATGCTTGCTATTCTGGGACCGTCTATTTTCCCGCTGCTTATAGCTCTTATTTTGCTGTCCATTGCCATTTCGATCGCTTTGTTCCTGTTGAGTGTCGTGATGACGATCATTGCCTTGTTCGACGGAGGAGTTTCGAAAAAGAGGCGGTTTTCGCTCGACAATGGCGATGAGGTGACCGAAAAATCGGGATTGTTCGGCGAAAAATATTATGAAGGCCGGAGCGGAAAATCCTATGAAACCAACGATAACGGCAGGACGTTCTCCGAAAAGTAGCATTCCTCACCGGGTTTCACATGACTGCAAAAAGGCTCTCGGAAACGAGAGCCTTTTTGCAATGAAATCTTGTAAAATGTAGCCTATCGCCGCATCATCCCGCCCGGCATCTTGGGCATCTTCATGCCGCCGCCGGCCACGGCCTTCATCATCTTGCGCGTGTCGTCGAACTGTTGCTGCGCGCCGCGATGTCGGCCCCTTCGGCTCGCAACCGCCAGCCGTGGGCCTTTATCGTGGTGGATGACAAGGCCTTGCTACGGCAACTGGCCGACTCGCTGCCTTATGCGCAGAGCGCCGCTGCGGCTCCGATGGCTGTCGTGGTGTGCGGTGCGCTGACCGAGTCGCAGGGTGCGACCAATGCCGGGTGGTGGGTACAGGATGCGGCGGCCGCTTCGGAGAACTTGCTGCTGGCGGCCCATGCCGTCGGGCTGGGGAGGCTGTCTGGACGGGCGTGTATTCCTCCGAGGATCGCGTGCGTGCCGTCCGCAACGTGCTGGGGCTTCCCCGCCGCGTCGTGCCGCTCAACGTGATACCGATCGGTTATCCAGCCGAAAATCCCGCTCTCAAGCAGAAGTGGGACCCTGCAAAGGTCCGCTGCAACGGCTGGGCCGAGTAAACGGAATCCCTGTGCAAACCGCAGGGATTCTTTGCTATTGAGCTTTTATCCATTCGAAAACGGGGTCGACTCCTTTTTTGAAATCTGCGAAACTCATCTCGATCGACATGTCGGGTTCGATGGTCTCGATCTCTTTTTCCGAGCGTTTGAAGTATTTTGTTGAATAATTGACCAAAACCTTCGAACTCGGAAGCTGAAAGCTGCGGACCTCCCCGAAATGGTTGGGCTTTCCGGCCGTCTCTTCTCCGACGAAAACGGCATTGGTCAGCTGTTTGAAATCCATGGCGTTCAGAATCGCCGAGGAGAATGTATCGCGTCCCAGCACCACATATACCGCAACTTGCGGGTGTTGTTTGAGGGCTTGTGCGAGTCGTTCGACAAATTCGGTTCCCTGTGATGAGTTGCCGCCTCCGTTGTAACGCATGTCGAAAATGAGTTTGTCCACCGGTTTATCATTCAGCGTTTCGAATGCTTTCCGGGTAAACGCCTCGAACGACGGCAGCTTTTGCGCAGCTTCCGCGTCGCCCCGTTCAGCCGCCAGCTCACGGCTGTGACATTTGTTGTAAAGCATGTAATAGATCCGATCTTCGGGGAAATAACGGCTGGTGAAGAGGACTTTGCGGTTGGCGGTTGCGAAAGCGAGGGAGTCGGGTCTGAAATTTACGAATGCATTGTCGGGATGTATCGGCTTTACCACCTGCGTCTTTCCGTCCGACAGCATAAGCTTGACTTGCCGGGAGTCGGCAAATCCGAAGTGTTCGAGAGCTTGAAGGCTCATCACCGTTTCCGGGACGATTGACTTCACGATCGCCTGGTTGTCGATGGTGAAAAGAGTGCTCAAACTGTCGATGACCGTCGCGATGGGCGTGTCGTTGATCGCTACAATCCGCAGTCCCAAAATTTCTTTGTTTTCCGGGGTCGTTTTCGTAATGTAGAGCCCGTCGCTGACCCATAATGTGCCGAGCGGAAGAATCTGTGTCTGGTCAATCAACTGAAAGAATTGCAGCATGGTGTGTGAGTCGCCGAAGCGGGCGATCAGCTGTTGCGTTTTGAGGGCGACCTGAAAATCAGTCAGTCGCTCCGACTCTGCTTTAATAGCCTCGATTCCCGATACAAACTCCCCTTTGCTGCGGGCCGTAAAAAAGTTGCAATGCTTTTCGGGCAGCTCCTTGGTCAGAAATTCCAGATCGGCTTTCCAGTCGATTTTCCCCGATTGTGCAAATGCCGCCTGCATGCACGTGCAGAGCAACAGCAAGAGGAGTTTCTTCATGGTTTATACGTTTTCTTTCGGTGAAGGTGACGATTTTTCTGTGATCTTGCGTAATGTGCTATTTGAGACGTCCGCATGTAAACAAATCAGGCAAGCCTTGGAGCCTGCCCGATCCTTATATAATACTATCGCCGCATCATCCCGCCCGGCATCTTGGGCATCTTCATGCCGCCGCCGGCCACGGCCTTCATCATCTTGCGCGTGTCGTCGAACTGCTTCATCAGGCGGTTGACGTCGGCCATCGTCGTACCCGAACCTTTGGCGATGCGTTCGCGCCGGCGGGCGTTGATGATCTCGGGATGCTCGCGCTCGGCGGGGGTCATCGACGAGATGATCGCCTCGGTCTGCTTGAACACATCGTCCGGAATGTCCACGTTCTTGAGCATCTTGCCCATGCCGGGGAGCATCGACGCGAGGTCCTTGAGGTTGCCCATCTTCTTGATCTGCTGAATCTGCGAGATGAAGTCGTTGAAGTTGAACTGGTTTTTGACCAGTTTCTTTTTGAGCTTGCGGGCCTCCTCCTCGTCGAATTGCTCCTGCGCGCGTTCCACGAGCGACACCACGTCGCCCATGCCCAGGATTCGGTCGGCCATGCGCTCGGGGTGGAACACCTGCAAGGCGTCCATCTTCTCGCCGCTCGAAATGAACTTGAGGGGCTTGTTGACCACCGAACGGATCGAAATGGCCGCACCGCCGCGGGTGTCGCCGTCGAGCTTGGTGAGGACCACGCCGTCGAAGTCCAGCCGTTCGTTGAACTCCCGGGCGGTGTTCACTGCGTCCTGACCCGTCATGGCGTCGACGACGAACAGCGTCTCCGAAGGTTTCACGGCGGCCTTGATGGCCGTGATCTCCTGCATCATCGCCTCGTCCACGGCCAGACGGCCCGCGGTGTCGACGATCACCACGTTGTAATTCTTCTGCCGGGCGTACTTGATACCGTTCTCGGCGATCTCGACAGGATTCCTGTTACCCTCCTCGGTGTAGACCTCCACGCCGATCTGTCCGCCGAGCACTTTCAGCTGGTCGATGGCTGCGGGACGGTAAACGTCGCCTGCCACCAGCAGCACCTGGCGGCCCTTCTTCGACTTGAGCAGCGAAGCCAGCTTGCCCGAGAAGGTCGTCTTACCCGAACCTTGCAGACCCGCGATCAGAATCACCGCAGGCGTGCCCTCCAGCCGGATGTCCGTGGCCGTGCCGCCCATCAGTTCGGCCAGCTCGTCGCGGACGATCTTGGTCATCATCTGTCCCGGCTTGACGGCTTTGAGCACGTCCTGGCCCAGGGCTTTCTGCTTCACTTCGTCGGTAAAGGTCTTGGCGACCTTGTAGTTGACGTCGGCGTCGATCAGCGCGCGGCGGATCTCCTTGAGCGTCTCCGCGACGTTGATCTCGGTGATGCGCCCCTCGCCTTTGAGAATTTTGAACGACCGTTCGAGTTTATCTGTTAAATTTTCAAACATGACTTCTGAAATTATCCGAGCGCAAAGATAATCAATAATTCACAAAGCACAATCCGCCGTGGAAATTTTGTTATGCCGTGAAAAATAGTTATGTTTACAACTGAACCTAACCGTCATGCAATGAAGAAATTTCTTTTCCTGCTGCTTGCCGTCACGGCCGGGACCGCTCCGGCGCAAACCCTCGTCTATCCCGGCGAGCACGAAATGCCACCCGTCCCGAAGACCTTCGACAACGAACTGGGCGTGCGCTACGGAGCGCAGCTTTACGTGGGCGACGGGCGGGGACCCGAATTGCAGGCCTTTTCGATCGACTATGCCCGTTATAATTTTTACAATATCGGTTTTCGAACGGGGCTGAACGTCTTCGTCGACGAGGATGCCGAGAACTATTTCTCCGTGCCGCTGCAATTCACCTGGCGGACCGGACGTATCGCCTCGTCCTGGCGCCGGGAGAGCCGGGAGCGGAGTGTGCAGAATAATTACTACAACGGCTCTTATGCAGATCCTTACGGCGCTTATTCCGGCGGAGGGGCGGACGTGGGCAGTACGTTTCTCAACGTGCTGCTTGCGATCCTGCCCTCGGGGTTCGAGGTCCATGCGGGCTTTACCCCGGGGCTGATGTGCGGGCCGTTCACGACCGAAGGCTATTCGACGACCGACCCTTCGTGGCGGCCCTATACCGTCCGGCAGCGTTTCTCCTGTACGTTCGACGCGGGTGCGCGGCTGATCATCCCGATCTGGCGGTTCAACCTCTTCGGCGACTTCACCTATCACTGCTACCTGACCGATAATTTCCGGGCCGGGGAGTTTCGGCCTTCGCGCTCCTATATGGGGCTGGGTGTGGGGCTGTCGTTCAATTTTTAGGAGCGGGATTCCGGAACGGTCCCTCCGTTACCCGGTCCCTCCGTTACCCGGTCCGTCCGTCGCTACCGGAGCAGTCCGGCTTCGTAATAAATCACGATTTGCTCGATCATCCGGTCCTCGCCCTCCCTGTCGTATTCCGACTTGAGGTTCTGACCGAAGATTTTCGAGACGCCCTGCCAGAATCCCGCCACGAAACCGCCGCGGAACTCCTTCAACACCTCGTAGGCGGTGTATTCGGTTTCGCGGTCGATGAGTTTCAGCAGCACGCGGCCCTGCGTGCGGGTCATGTGTTTCAGCACGGGGGTGTATTCGTCCTTGATCTCGTGGTAGATTTGTTTGATATACTCCTTCTGGGCCTTTTTGGTCGGCAGGCGGCACAACTCCTCCTCCATCGTCGCCATCTTGGCCTTGGCGATCTGCGCGATGGGGTAGACCTTTTTCACGGCGTCCACCAGCCGGCGGTAGCGGCGCAGGTCGACCGGGCGGCTGAAGACGTAGACCGGCAGGACGTGGACCAGCGGGATCGAATCGCCCTTCTCGACCGTCCACTCCTGATGCCAGAAGCCACGGCCTCCCTGCGCCTGCGCTTGGGAAAGCGCGGCGGCGAGCAGGGCGATGAGGAGTATCCACTTTTTCAACGGCGGCGAATTTTTTGTACCTTTGCGGCGGAGTCCGGATGAAAACCCGTGCGGTTTTGCATCCGGTTTGCCGGGGTGTCTCCGGCAAAGATAACGATTCACCGCGATAAACGAATTACGAACAGCGAATATTATGCTTGAAAAAGGACTTTCCGCCCGCAGCGCCGCAACCGTCGCCGCCGGCAACACGGCCGCCGCGATGGGTTCGGGCGACCTTGCGGTTTTCGCCACCCCCGCGATGGTGGCGCTGATGGAGAACGCCGCCATGACGGCCGTTGCCGGCGAACTTCCCGAAGGCGCGACCACCGTCGGCGCCGAGATGAACGTCACGCACATCAAGCCGTCGGGACTTGGCGCCGAAATCACCGCCACGGCCGTGCTTGCCGAAGTCGAGGGGCGCAAACTGACCTTCAACGTCGGGGCCCGCGACGCCGAGGGGCTGATCGGCGAGGGCATCCATGTCCGCTACATCGTCGACCGGGAAAAATTCATGGCCAAGGTGAAGTAATGGAAAAGCTCCGGATCTTCTGCGTCTGCGAAAAGACGTACAGCTTGATTTGTAGTTATTTATGCCGGATCGAAGGATTGGGCTCTGTGTTTGGACAGGGCTCGATCCTTTTCGTTTGTGTACAATTCTGTTCAAGTCGCCCGATACCTGTAAATTTCTGTGCTTATACTACTTAATCTTGCTGAATTATTGGCGGTTGAATTTGCATAATTGATTATTTTTCGTTATTTTTGCTCTACATCCATTACAACTACATATTGTAATTATCCGTAAGACTCTCGCGAACCTGCCTTCAATGTTTCATCCTTAAACTTCAAACTATGAAAACTCGCATTTTGACTTTGACAGCAGCCCTGCTTCTACTGGGTGGGTTTGTCGCATGCAACGACTCGGAAGAATCCGAATATATCGGCACTCCTCCCGTCACAGCCTCCGCGGACGTATCGGCTTTTTTCAAGACCTATCTGCCTTCGAGTTCCAGTTCGCATCCCGAGCCGGAATTCAATTTCAGCGAGATCGATGATCGCGACATCGAATGTTTTGTGATCAACAGCATGGAAGAGTTCGAGGCCGTTGCACCTCCTTCGGTCGAGCTGCCGGTAATCGACTTTGACAAATATACCCTTATTATTGGACAGCATTGGATGGGGCATCCCGGATACTCTTTCGAGAAGCAGGTCGTCGATACCGAATCCGATAAGATGACATTGAATTTGGTGTATAAGCAACTGAAGGGTGGGACTCCGGCGATTATGACTATTTTTTATTTCTGGGGACTATACGACAAACTTCCCGAAAAAACGCTTACTGTCAACAAAATCATAATTTAGATATTCTTATATCATGAAAAAGCTGCTTTCTCTTATCATTGCAGTCATAACATTTTATGGTTGCCAGGATGACATTTTGTCAGAGGAATATCAAGAAAACGTTCCCGCGACCCGTGCGTCTGTGGGTTCGTCTGATTATTATTATTATTTGGTGTGACGGTGTGAAAATCCCACTAACGGTCAACGAGAACAAGTCGTATGTTTTGGTTGAAACCGCAAAATTTGAAAGTGTTCGCAAATCGGCCGTAAATATCCGTGGGGGAAATACCAGAACTATTGATAACTATGCTGCGCTGGGCATAAGATCGTCAAAAGAGTTCCGCATGCAAAAAAGTCTTACGTCGTTTACGCTGGATAACGCCCAACAAAAATCGATTAACCCGCAGGATGTAGTGTATGAGGCTCCCTATTTTAAAACAAGCGATGGAGCCGATCTCGGCATAACGAATGTATTCAGCGTACAACTGACAGGAGAGCAAGACCTTGCCAAACTTCAAAAAATCGCGGAAGAGTATAATCTGGAGATATTGGGAGAAAACAAATTCGACCCGAGTATCTATTATCTTTCGTGTACAAAGGAGTCGAAAGGGAATGCGCTCGAAATGGCGAATTTTATGTATGAATCGGGCGCGTTTGAGTATGCAACACCCGAGTTTATCGTTGAGTCGATGTCCGACGCCGCTCCGAACGATACCTATTTCAGCTATCAATGGAATCTGAAAAACGTCTCTTATCCGGGGATCGATATCAATTATGTGAACGCAAGGAATGCCTTTGCTTTTCCATATATCAACGATATTATCGTTGCGGTTGTCGATAACGGTGTTTATAATAACCATGATGATTTACATTTGTATAATGTCAGTTACAACGCTCACACGGGAGGAATTCCAAGTGGGCTATACGGAGATCACGGCACAAAGGTTGCCGGTGTTATCGGAGCCACGGCTAATAATGGCAAAGGCATTGCAGGCGTTGCATCCGGAGTGAAAATCATGCCCATCAGTATTTGTTATACTGATAACGAGCTTGGCATAGCTGCCTCCACCACGACCAATTTTGCGAATGCAATTCGGTTTGCCGCAAATAATGGTGCGCGCGTAATTAATAATTCATGGTCATTTGATACATCTTCTCCAATATCCGAAATCAATAATGCTATAACATATGCTCATGGTAAAGGATGCATCGTTGTTTTTTCATCGGGCAATAAAGGCAGTGCTGTATCACAGCCGGCAGCGGGAGCACCTTCTGCAACGTTAGTAGTAGGTGCAATAGATCGGAATGGGTACAAATCGGATTTCTCCGGTTATGGTTCTTCATTGGATGTTGTCGCTCCCGGGCGTGAAATCTGGACAACAGATGTGACCGGTGGATATACTTGTGTGTCGGGCACATCTTTTGCTGCTCCCCATGTTTCCGGCATCGTGGCTTTGATATGGGCAACGGATCCCGATCTTTCGGTATGGCGGGTACGCAATATTATCGAACAAACTACCCGAAAGATCGGCGGCAACACTTATGGTGTCGATCCGCTTCGATTGAACGGATTATGGAACCAATTTGTGGGTTATGGTCTGGTAAATGCCTATGCAGCTGTATCAGCGGTTTCGGGGCCCGCTCCCACCGCTCCAAACATCGGGACTTCATTGTCGGAGGTGGAACCCGGCGATCTTTCGATGATGGGTTTGGGGTATGATAAATGGAATATAGCGTATTTGGCCCGTGGAGAAGGGCAAGCAACGTGTTCTATTGAAAATTACGATTCTTCTGTCACTTATGTATGGAGCAGCACCCTGCCTCCGTACACGGGTGAGGGCTTCACATTTACCGTTGATTTTGCGTCGGATACCGATGAACCCGTACTTCACGATATCGAATGTCGGGTGTTGAAAAATGGTCTATCCACATCTTCCGGGGTACATCTGGCATTGATTCCGCAAGGGTACTCTTACTAAATTGATATTGGAGTTCCTGACTTACAAACTGCTGATAATTTGGCTGTAAATCAGAGGTTGGATAAAAATATTTTATCCAACCTCTGATTATACTGTTATGAGGCAAACCCGTGATCGGCAATATTCTGGGCGCACGACGCATCCGGAACTTTTCGGTCAAAGCCCGATCAGGACGTGTTCGAGCCAGATCACCGCGATGCCCGCCAGATAGCCGGACAGGGCCAGCAGCGAGATGCGTTTGAGGTACCAGCCGAAATTGATCTTTTCGAGTCCCATCGCCACGACGCCGGCCGCCGAGCCGATGATCAGCAGACTGCCGCCCACGCCGGCGCAGTAGGTCAGCAGGTGCCAGAACAGCCCGTCCGCCACGAAACTCTGTGCGAAAGCCGGGTCGGCGCTCGCCGCAGCCGTTGCGACGTCGGCCACCGGGTACATGCCCATGCAGGCCGCCACCAGCGGCACGTTGTCCACCACCGACGAGAGGATGCCGATGGCGCCCGCGATGGTGAACACTTCGTGGACATTCTTGTCCAGCCAGTCGGCCATGTCGGTCAGCACGCCGCCGGTCTGCAACGCGCCCACGGCCATCAGGATGCCGAGGAAAAAGAGAATCGTCGGCATGTCGATGTGCTTGAGGACTTTGGATACGCGCGGCTGGATCGACTCCTCCATGTTGCGGATGCTGCGTTTGCGGTCGTAGATGATTTCGGTCAGAATCCACATGAATCCCAGCGACACCATCATGCCCATGTAGGGCGGCAGTCCGGTGAGGCTTTTGAACACCGGCACGAACAGCAGACTTACGACGCCCACAATAAGGATGAATAGACGCAGGCGCGGACCGATGCATTCGGGGCATCCCGATGCGAGGGCCTTGGCGCTGACCGCGGCGGCGGGGCGGTCGGCGACGTAGCGGCTGGCGATGGCCGCAGGGATCACGACCGACACGAGGCACGGCAGGAAGAGGTTGGCGATCAGGTTGGCGGCCGTGACGTTGCCGCGCATCCACAGCATGATGGTCGTCACGTCGCCGATGGGCGACCAGGCGCCGCCGCTGTTCGCGGCGATGACGATCACGCTGGCGAAAATCCACCGTTCCTTCTTGTTGGCGATCAACCGCCGCAGCAGCATGACCATGATGATCGTGGTGGTCATGTTGTCCAGTGCGGCCGACATGAAGAAGGTGATGATCGCCAGCAGCCACATTAGTTTGCGCTTGTTGCGCGTGGTGATGTGGTCGGTGATGACGTTGAAGCCGCCGTAGCTGTCGATCAGGTCCACGATGGTCATGGCCCCGATCAGGAAGACCAGGATTTCGCACGTGTCGCCCAGCTGGTCCACCAGCTCGTGCTGGATGTGCGGGTCGTTGCCCAGGAGGCTGAACACGGTCCAGATCGCTCCGGCCATCAGCAGGGCGACGGCCGATTTGTCGATCCTGGTTTTGTGCTCCAGCGCGATGAACAGATAGCCCACCACGAAGAGCAGAATCATTGTCGGAATCATATCGTTTGCGTTTATTTACAGGGTAACTGAAGCAAAGATACGAAAAATCCGGCAGAGGTCCGGTTTTGTCTCTGCCAATTTTGCATCCGGGGGTTGGTTTTTGCGATTTTTTGTTTATCTTTGCAGTCGCTTTCGGGCGAATGTTTGAGCTGTGGTGTAATGGTAACACAGCAGATTTTGGTTCTGTCGTTCTGGGTTCGAATCCCGGCAGCTCAACACGAAAAGGCGGTCATGCGACCGCCTTTTTCGTGCATACGTTCGTTTAGCGGATCTTGTGGTGTGAGATGAGCGCGGCGATCCACAGCAGGATGACCGAGCCGATGACGGCCGTCGCCAGACTGCCCAGCGTGCCGACGGGAACCCATCCGAAGAGCGAAAAGAGCCAGCCGCCCAGTATGCCGCCGATGAGCCCGACGATCAGGTTGACGAAGAGTCCCGAACCTCCTCCCTTGACGATCAGGTTGGCGATCCATCCGGCCGCCAGCCCGATAAGCAGATACCATAGGAAATACATAGTCTTTCGTTTTTTGATGACATGAAGACCGAGTGCAAAATCCGTACCCGCCTGCGGTTCCGGGCCGCGGTGCGCGTCCGCCGCGTCAGCGCGCCGTTTTCAGCGCGCGGGCCAACTGATCGGGGCACGAGGTTCCCTTGCCGCGGCAGTCGATGCCTTCGAGCCGTGCGATGGCCTCTTCGGCCCGCATGCCGCTGACGAGCGCCGCGATGCCCTGCGTGTTGCCGTGGCAGCCGCCCGTGAAGACGACGCTGCGGATCGTCTCTCCGTCGAGTTCGATGTCGATTTGCCGGGAGCAGGTTCCCTGGCAGACGTGTGTTATTTTCTGTGTCATGGAGTTACGATTTTCCGGTTTGCGGGGGCGAAGATACGAAATTCGGAGCCTTTCACAAAATGTTGAAAACTTCCTGCTCCGGAATTTTGAAAGTCGGGGAATAATGGAGACTTTTGTGACCCGCAAAGGTATCCTTCGTCCCGCCGGGGCGGAGGATAAGAGGGAATCGGGTGCGAATCCCGGACAGTTCCCGCTGCTGTATGCACTTCAATGCCGCAGGCGAATCGTCGAGCCACTGTCCCGCTGGGGACGGGAAGGCCGCCTGCGGGTCGGTGCGAGTCAGAAGACCTGCCTTTGCGCATGCAATGTCGGCCCTGCGGGGAAACGGGGCCTGTTGTGAAACGTATATACTCATATTACAATGGATTACACGCAGATTTCCATCATCAAACGTGATGGTAAAACCGAGCCTTTTTCTCTGGATAAAATCGTCCGCGCCATCACGAAGGCCTTTCGCGCGGGCGGCATAACGGACGAGGGGCAGGCCGTCGAGCAGATCGCATCCGACGTGGCGGCGGCAATTACGAAGGCCGAGATTTCGGTCGAGGAGATTCAGGACATGGTCGAGGAGCGGCTGATGAAACGCAACCCCTCGATCGCCAAACGTTATATCATCTACCGCGAGTGGCGCAACGCCGAACCCGCCCGCAGCTCGTCGATCAAGAGCGTCATGGACGGCATCGTGACCGTCGAGAAGAACGACATCAACCTTTCGAACGCCAACATGTCGTCGCACACGCCCGCGGGGCAGATGATGACCTTCGCCTCGGAGATCACCAAGGACTACGCCCTGAAATATCTGGTGGGCGTGCGCCACGGCCGCGCCCACCGCGACGGGGACATCCACATTCACGACCTGGACTACTATCCCACCAAGACCACGACGTGCATTCAGTACGATCTGGGTGACATCTACGAACGGGGATTCTCGACGAAGAACGGCTCGGTGCGCACGCCGCAGTCGATCCAGAGCTACGCCACGCTGGCCACGATCGTCTTCCAGACCAACCAGAACGAGCAGCACGGCGGGCAGTCGATCCCGGCGTTCGACCATTTCATGGCTCCGGGCGTGCTGAAAACCTTCCGCCGTCACCTGACCGACATGACGCTGTTCCTGTGCGGCGTGCGGGGCGGCGTGACGCTGGAGCGCGCCGAGCTGAAGGCCCTGGTCGCCGAACACGTGCCGACGATCGAACCCTGCGAGACGGCGGTGGGGCGTCTGTTCGCCGCCCTGCGCCAGTCGGGCGTGGAGGTCGCCGACGAGGACATCCGACGCATCTGGCGGCAGGCATACGACACGACGCGCCGCGAGACCCATCAGGCGATGGAGGGATTCATCCACAACCTCAATACGATGCACTCGCGCGGCGGCAACCAGGTGGTGTTCAGCTCGGTGAACTACGGCACGGACTTTTCGCCCGAGGGCCGCATGGTCATCCGCGAACTGCTTTCCGCCACGATCGAGGGGCTGGGGCACGGCGAAGTGCCGGTCTTCCCGATCCAGATTTTCAAGGTCAAGGAGGGCGTTTCGTGGTCCGAAGAGGACTATGCCGCAGCGGTGAAGGACTTCGACAAGGCACTGGCTGGGGAGATCAAGTTCAAAACTCCGAACTTCGACCTGCTGATCGAGGCGTGCCGCACCACGTCGGTGGCGCTGTTCCCCAACTTCATGTTTCTCGACGCACCGTTCAACCGCCACGAGAAGTGGCGCATCGACGACCCCGACCGCTTCCGCTACGAGGTGGCGACGATGGGGTGCCGTACGCGCGTCTTCGAGAATCTGCACGGCGAAAAGTCGTCGTGGGGGCGCGGCAACCTCTCCTTCACGTCGATGAACCTGCCGCGGCTGGCCATCGAGGCGATGCGCGAGGCCGGGGACATGATTCCCGACGGCAACAAACACGCGATCCGCAAGGAGGCGCGCGAAATTTTCCTCGAATCGGTGCGCAAGACCGCCACGATGATGGCCGAGCAGCTCTACGAACGTTACTGCTTCCAGCGCACGGCCCTCGCGCGGCAGTTCCCGTTTATGATGTCGAACGATGTCTGGAAGGGCGGCGGCCGGTTGCAGCCCAACGACGAGGTGGGCGACGTGCTCAAGCACGGCACGCTGGGCATCGGCTTCATCGGCGGACACAACGCGATGGTGGCGATTTACGGCGAAGGCCATGCGACCTCGAAGGAGGCGTGGCAGACGCTCTACGACGCCGTGACGGTGATGAACCGCGTGGTCGAGGAGTACAAGGCCAAATACGGGCTGAACTATTCGGTGCTGGCGACCCCGGCCGAGGGATTGAGCGGACGCTTCACGCGCATGGACCGCAAGCGTTATGGGGAGATTCCGGGCGTCACCGACCGCGACTACTACGTCAACTCGTTCCACGTCGACGTGCGCGAGCCGGTTTCCATCGTCGAGAAAATCCGCCTCGAAGCGCCGTTCCACGCCATCACGCGCGGCGGCCATATCACCTATGTCGAGCTGGACGGCGAAGCGAAGAAGAATCCCGTGGCGATTCTCAAGATCGTCAAGGTGATGCAGGACGAGGGGATCGGCTACGGCTCGAT
>OGPY01001657.1_pt1 | contig 15828 bp, 14 predicted proteins | sample 1553121 | NCBI WGS metagenome assembly OGPY01 (sample SAMEA2580004, study PRJEB22360) | human gut metagenome
CAAAGTGGGGCGTGCAGATTGCAGGAATGATTTTTCAAACACGCTCTAAGCCAATCAATGTTCTGACAGCCTCCAAAAGGATACTCCCTTTCCCGGGAAGAAAAGGAGGTGCACTTGCAGCAGGCACCTCCATAATAGTATTATATGTATTTTTCAAAGATTCATTCACTTCGCAAGTTTTTCGCTTTTTTTCGTAACGCAGCACCGGCAGTAATTAGACGCCGATAAGATCCAGAGAAAAGCAGGAATGATAATAGCAAGAACGCCCGTATTCCATACCATATGAAGCAGCATGGCTACCAATGTGCAAAAAGGAAGTACCTTTCCAGTCAACAGGTAAGTCTTATAACTTGCTTCGTAGATTTCTTCCTTCTCTGCTTCGTCACAGCTTGCAAGCCACTGCTCCTGAAAGTTTATAGAAGTAGGATCACCTTTCTTATCCGGATAAATTCTCTGAACCAGCTTTATATAGCGAATCTGCCACATACCAAAATATCCAACCATTCCCACAAACACAACCAGTCCTGCTAAGAACATCCATATCTCACCGTCACTCTGGCTCTCAATATATTTCATAGAATATCCTGGTGAAATGATCAGCATCATAAGAACAGTTCCCACTGTACTCGCAATCATCCCCCAGCTGGAGGACACTTCAATATGATACTGCAATTCATGATATTCTTCATCCTCTGCATCCTGTATCTGGCTTCCCATTCTCTTCATCTTTCCAAAATGAATCTCACAGATCATAATACAGATCGCACCGCAGATACATTCCAGCAGCACTGTATGATCACGTACAGCCAAAAGAAATGCATTCATCCCATGCCCAATAGCTGCTATAGAATTCTCCCCAGTGTATGATGTAACAAAGCCAAAAATTCCTCCAACAACACCACCAGCCAGCATAATCAGTACCATTTTTAAATAGGAATTCATTTTCTTCTTAGATTTTCCCTTATTCATCTTCTCCATCCTCCGTATAAGTAAAAATATCTTCCACTGTCACCTGACAGATCTTCGCCAGCTTCAAAGCCAGCGTCACTGAAGGTGAATAGTCTCCCCTCTCAATCAGGCTGATCGTCTGTCTGGACACACCAGCCAGTTTCCCCATGTCCGCCTGATTGATTCCAAGCCTGGCACGATATTCCTTCAATCGATTCTCCAGCGCCATTTCAAAGGCTCCTTTCTCATTCGTAGTGTATTCATTTTTTTGAAATGACTTATTTCATTGTCATTATGACAAGTTTGTTTGTCATTTCCTGTATTTGAATAGTATCATTGACAACTTTATTTGTCAACATGTTTTTTATATTTTCCCAAAACAACCTTGCAATCCTGTTATATCTCTACTGAAAACCGCTTTTCCAGTCTTTCTTCTGACATTATGCAAAAATATTTTCGAAATTTTCTATATTTTCCATCTATTCAACAGCTCTCACAATTGATATAATATTTTCAACAAATATGACAGCCGGGCTGGCATGTCAACTTAAAAGGAGAATCACAATGGCAGACGAAAAGAACATTGGTACCCCAGCAGAAGAGGAAATCGAGATCATCACTCTCACAGACGAAAACGGCGAAGACATGGATTTTGAGTTCCTGGATCTTGTTGAGTATGAAGGAAAGCGCTACGCAGTTCTTCTCCCACCTGTAGAGGACGTGGAAGGTGAGGACGAGAACGAAGATGAAGAAGTACTGATTCTTCAGGTTGAGGACGACGGAAATGAAGAAAACGAGAGCTATGTTTTCGTTGATGACGATGACATTCTCACCGCTGTTTTTGACATTTTCAAAGAGAAATTTAAAGACGAATTCGACTTCTCAGAAGAGTAAATTTACAAAAAGCTTTTAAGCAGCTGTACTCCATACAGTGTAAAAAGTTCCATCCCCCAACTTTTGACAAGATGTATGTCAGGATTTATGGGAGATTTCCGGAATAATTTTTTAAAACAGAATCTTGAGCGATAGAAAAAAGGTACCTGAAAACCATTTCAAAGTACCTTTTTTTCTGTCGTTTTATTCTCATTTATGGCTTAAACTCAACCTACGCTGCTTTTTTAGCGAATCTTTTTTAATTTTCACCTGTTTTTTCACAAAAACTCCAGTCCTGATTTACGCCAGGCATTCATCCAAAATCTCCGCCATTTCATCGATATCCGCCTTGGTAATCACAAGCGGAGGCACAATACGAAGCACGTCGCTTCCTGCAGAAATAACCAGCAGTTTCTTCTCCAGAGCCTTCTTAACAATCTCTCCTACAGGTCGTCCTGCAATGACGATTCCCTGCATGAATCCCATACCTCTTCTTGCTGCAGCACACTCATGTTTTTCCACAAGTTCATCCAGTTTTTTCTCAAGATATGGGGTTAATTCCTGTACGTGAGTAAGAATCATATCCTTCTCATAAATGTCAAAAACTTTGCTTACAGCAGCACATACAAACGGATTTCCTCCATAGGTTGTACCATGATCTCCCGGCTTCAGGGAAGCCTGTGCAACCTTCTTACTCAGTACAAATGCACCTACAGGAACACCGCATCCAAGCGCTTTTGCACAGGTCATAATATCCGGCTGTACACCGTATGCCTGCCATGCAAAATAATATCCGGAACGTCCCATTCCGCACTGGATTTCATCCAGAATAAGGAGAATATCTTTCTCATCACACAGTGCGCGAACGCCCTCCAGAAACTCTCTTTCCGCTGGATAAATACCGCCTTCTCCCTGTACAGTCTCCATAATAATTGCACATGTTTTATCTGTAACCTGGGCTTTTACACTCTCAAGATCATTGAAATCAGCAAATTTCACACCACCCATGAGCGGCTCAAAAGGCTCACGGTAATGTGCATTTCCAGTGACAGAAAGTGCTCCAATAGATCTGCCATGGAAAGAATGATTCATGGCAATGATCTCATGATCTGCATGTCCGTCACGTTCATAAGCATACTTTTTCGCAGCCTTTAATGCACCTTCAATAGCCTCTGTACCACTGTTTGTAAAGAAAGCCTTGTCCATGCGGCTTGCATTTACCAGCTTTGCGCCAGCTTCGATAATTGGCTCATTGTAATACAAATTAGAAATATGAGTCAGCTTATCAATCTGTTCTTTCAGTGCTTCATCATATCCAGGATAATGATATCCAAGCGAATTTACAGCAATTCCTGCTGCAAAATCCAGATATTTGGAGCCTTCAGAATCAAAAAGGTGCACACCCTCTCCACGTTCAAAAACAACAGGAAAACGATTATATGTATGAAGAATACTGGACTCCGCTTCTTCCATCTGATTATTCATGTTCATGGTAATATTTCTCTCCATCCTCTCTTAAAATAGCAGTTCCGATACCTTTGTTTGTAAAGATTTCCAACAGTAAACTATGAGGAATTCTTCCATCAAGAATATGAACCCGGTTAACACCATGCTCAATTGCTTCAATACAGTTATTCAGCTTCGGAATCATTCCGCCGCCAACATATCCATCCTCGATCAGTTTTCTGGCATCCTGAATATGAAGCTCAGAAATCAGAGATGACGGATCATCTTTATCCCTATAAACTCCCTCAATATCAGAAAGAAATGCAAGCTTCTCTGCATGTACAGCCTCTGCAATTGCGCAGGCTGCATCATCTGCATTAATGTTATAGCTGTCATAATTATCATCAAATCCGATTGGAAAAACAATCGGAAGAAAATCTTTTTCCAGCAGATCATAAAGAATTTTCGGGTTTACTTCTGTAATATCCCCTACAAATCCAATATCCTCTCCATTGGAATATTTCTTCTTACATTTCAGCAATCCACCGTCTTTTCCACTGATACCAACAGCCTGTACGCCAAGAGATTCCACATGGGAAACAAGTTCTTTGTTTACTTTGGCAAGGACCATTTCTGCTATTTCCATTGTCTGGGAATCTGTTACCCGAAGACCATTGATAAACTTAGCCTCCATGCCTACTTTTCCAACCCATTTGCTGATTTCCTTGCCGCCACCATGTACGATAATTGGCTTAAATCCAACCAGTTTCAGGAGAACTGCATCCTTAATTACATTCGCCTTCAATTTTTCATCCAGCATAGCACTTCCGCCATACTTTATTACAACAATTTTACGGTTAAAACGCTGTATGTAAGGAAGCGCCTCAATCAGTACCTCTGCCTTATCAAGATATTTCTGATTTACCATTTTTTCTCTTAACCTTTCTTTCCTATATCTTTATGTAACAAAAGTCCTACAACTGCATGCCTTTCAGTCTTCCTCTGGCATCTAATTTACACACTCTCAAGCTTTAATATCAAGAACGATAATCTGCATTAATTTTCACATAATCATAAGTAAGATCACAGCCCCATGCAGTTGCTTTTGCGTCACCCATCTTCACATCTGCAATAGCTGTTACCTCATCCTCAGACAGGATTCTGGTTGCCTCTGCTTCATCATATCCTGTTGAAACACCGTTCTCAATAATCTTTAATTTTCCTGCGCGGCTCTCAAAATACAGGTCAACTTTTTCCGGATCAAACTGTACTCCAGAATATCCCATAGCGCATAAAATCCGTCCCCAGTTTGCATCGTGGCCATAAATTGCAGCCTTTGTAAGAGAAGAAGTTACTACGGATTTGCTAAGCGTAACTGCATCTTCTTTTGTCTTAGCGCCCACAATTTTCACTTCAAAAAGTGCAGTCGCACCCTCTCCGTCACCTGCAATTTTCTTTGATAAACAGGTATTAATATAATTCAAAGCCTCCATAAATTTATCAAAATCAGCACCCTCTTCTGTGATCTCAGGGTTGCCTGCCATGCCGTTTGCAAGGAGCAAAACAGTGTCATTTGTGGAAGTATCGCCATCTACAGAAACCATATTAAAGGTATCTTTAATATTTGCACTTAGTGCTTTTTGAAGCATTTCTTTGGAAATTGCAGCATCGGTTGTGACAAATCCAAGCATGGTACACATATTAGGATGGATCATTCCGGATCCCTTGCACATACCGCCAACTGTTACTGTTTTTCCACCAATTTCGATCTGTACAGCAACCTCTTTTTTTACGGTATCTGTAGTCATGATAGCCTTGGCAGCCTCTGTTCCGGCCTCTAAAGAACCGTCAAGCTTCGGAGCCATAGCCTTTACACCATTTACAATTCTGTCAATCGGAATCTGCATTCCGATCACACCTGTAGATGCAACCAACACACTGTCTGCAGGGATTCCAAGTATCTCAGACGCTGCATCAGCAGTCGCCTTACAATAGCCATATCCTTCTGCTCCGGTACATGCATTTGCAATACCGCTGTTGCAGATCACAGCCTGTGCAGATGGGTGATTATAGACCACATTCTGATCCCATTTTACCGGAGCTGCCTTCACCACATTTGTTGTAAAAGTGCCAGCTGCAACACATGGAACTTCACTGTAAACCATGGCCATATCTGTACGACCTTTGTATTTAATTTCTGCCGCTGCCGCTGCTGCTTTAAAACCCTTTGCTGCGGTAACACCACCTGTAATTATTTCCATATTGATACTCCTCCTTTGCCCGATCAGGCAAATTATATGTTTATTTTTCGATTTGACTCAGTCCCGAAACCATGTCAGGAGCCTGTTTCCAATTTCGCTTTTACGGATACATCGGAACCTGTAATAATCCTTCCGCTTCATCAAACCCAAACATCAGATTCATATTCTGAACCGCCTGTCCGGCAGCACCTTTTACCAGGTTGTCAATAGCTCCCATCATGATGATTCTGTGGGTTCTCGGATCGATCTTGAAGTTCACATCCACGTAATTACTGCCCTCTACCCACTTTGTCTGCGGACACACATCCTTATCCAGAACCCTCACAAATGTCTCATTCTCATAGCATGCATCATAAGCAGCTTTTACTTCTTCGTAGGTCACATCCTTTGTCAGGGAAGCGTATGCTGTAACCAAAATGCCTCTGTTCATTGGAACAAGATGCGGGGTAAAATTAATGGTCACTTCCTGTCCGCAGGCATATCCTAACTGGTCTTCGATCTCTGGTGTATGTCTGTGTGTGGCAACACCGTAAGCCTTGATATTTTCATTTACTTCACAATAAAGATTATCAACCTTAGCCCCTCTTCCAGCACCCGTTGTTCCGGATTTAGCATCAATAATAATCGTGTTCGGATCAATCATTCCGGCCTTTAACAATGGGTAAATAGAAAGTGTAGAACAAGTTGGATAGCATCCCGGATTCGCGATCAGGCGGGCTTTTTTGATGTCCTCGCGGTTAATCTCACATAATCCGTACACAGCTTCATCAATAAACTGAGGGGATTTGTGCTCAATTCCGTACCATTTTTCATATTTCTTCACATCTTTAATACGGAAGTCTGCACTTAAATCAATTACTTTCGCTCTGGAAAGGATTTCCTCATTTACAAGAGAAGCACACAGCCCCTGCGGTGTTGCAGTGAAAATCACATCAACCTCATCTGCCAGAGCTTCCATGTTATCATCCATACATTTTGCATCTACCAGCTTAAAAAAGTTCTGATAAATTCCTGCATATTTTTTATCAATGTAACTTCTGGATCCATACCATGCTACTTCCACATTTTTGTGTCCAAGAAGGAGACGCACAATCTCATTTCCCGCATAACCGGTTGCTCCAATAATTCCAGCTTTTATCATTTTAGTGTCCTCCATTATTATGGTGTCAAAAGCCTGCTTTTTCAAACAGGCTCTAGAACTCATACTTGTTACTCTGTTCACTGGCAACATGTCCGTTTTGTAAACGTAGTGAACAGTAACATGTGCTTTATAAACAATGATGAATGAATTATACATCTTCTTTGCATATTATGCAATAGTCATTTTTTCCTTATTTTCCATTCAATCTATCTTTTTTTGTGCATTTCAGCACGTATTTACCTATTATATGATGCATTTTTATGCAAAGTTTTTATAAATTTTTTTCAAATTTACTATTGCATATTTATGAGTATTGTTGTATATTATTCTTTGTGAATAACGTACAGAACGTAAGAGCCGTTATCGCGATGAATATTTATTCAAAATTTAATATGCTTTATAACCCTATCTGTTTCAGAGGGATAAAAGAAAAGAGGTAAATATTATGAAAGAAAAAGTTGTACTTGCATATTCAGGCGGACTTGATACCACAGCATTGATTCCGTGGCTGAAAGAAACATTTGATTATGATGTTGTCTGCTGCTGCGTTAACTGCGGGCAGGGAAATGAGCTGGACGGACTTGAGGAAAGAGCAAAGCTTTCCGGAGCTTCCAAATTATATATTGAAGATATCGTAGATGACTTCTGCGACAACTATATTATGCCGTGTGTTGAGGCAGGTGCTGTATACGAGCACAAATATCTTCTTGGTACTTCCATGGCACGTCCTGCTATTGCTAAGAAACTGGTTGAGATTGCAAGAAAAGAGAACGCTGTTGCAATCTGTCACGGAGCAACTGGTAAAGGAAATGACCAGATCCGTTTTGAGCTTGGAATCAAAGCTCTTGCACCAGACATCAAGATCATTGCTCCATGGCGTATGACAGACGTTTGGACCATGCAGTCCCGTGAAGACGAGATCGCGTTCTGCCAGGCTCATGGTATCAACCTTCCATTCGATGCAAAACACAGCTACAGCCGTGACCGTAACCTGTGGCACATCAGCCATGAGGGACTTGAGCTTGAGGATCCGTCCAACGAGCCGAACTACGACGATCTTCTCGTACTGACCACTCCTCCGGAAAAAGCTCCGGACGAAGGCGAGTACGTAACCATGACCTTTGAGGCCGGCGTTCCGAAGACCTTAAACGGAAAAGAAATGAAAGTTTCTGAAATCATCACCGAGCTGAACAAGCTGGGCGGAAAACACGGCATCGGTATTGTTGATATCGTTGAGAACCGTGTTGTCGGCATGAAATCCCGCGGTGTTTATGAGACTCCTGGCGGAACCATCCTGATGGCTGCACATGAGCAGTTAGAGGAGCTGATTCTCGACCGTGAGACCCTGAAAACAAAGAAAGATCTCGGAAACCTGCTTGCTGAGGTTGTTTACGAAGGAAAATGGTACACTCCTCTGCGCGAGGCAATCCAGGCATTCGTTGATGTAACCCAGAAATATGTAACAGGCGAAGTAAAATTCAAACTGTTCAAAGGCAACATCATCAAAGCCGGCGAGTCTTCTCCGTACAGCCTGTACAATGAGTCTCTTGCTTCCTTCACCACCGGCGATCTCTACGATCACCACGATGCAGACGGATTCATCACCCTGTTCGGTCTGCCGCTGAAGGTTCGTGCAATGAAGATGCAGGAGCTGGAGAAAAACAACAACAAATAAGATCTGATCCTATGGATTCCCAAAAGAAAGCGGACTCGCTCCGCTTTCTTTTTTTGCATGCAAAAAGGACCCGCCCATTTCAGGCAGGTCCCTTTGTTTATTCGTAATATGCGTCGATTCCGTCCGCAATTCCCTGTGCCATCTTGTTTCGGTAATCCTCGGTTGCCATCAAACGGTCCTCGGAAGGATTGCTCATGAAGCCAAGCTCAATGATCGTGACCGGAATGGTACTCCAGTTGATGCCGCTCATGGAATCGGTGTAAATCACATCGCGGTTCTTCGCACCGGTGTCTTTGCAGAATGCTGCGATCATCTTCTGGGAGAGCTTCTGGCTCTTGCTGATCACATCACCGGAAAGATACGTATTTCTGCTGCTCGGTGCCATCGTGAGTGCTCCGTAAACCGACTGGTTCGAATCGCCGTTCGCGTGTACACGCACGAGAATGTCTGCTCCGTTCTGCGCGGCAAGTTTTGCACGCTCGGAGTTGCTGATATTGACGTCGTGCGTCTCCCTGCCCCGGCCCCTCGAAAAGGTAAACATCGTAGCCGCGCTCCTCAAGGATATCGCGTACCTTTAAGGATACCGCAAGGTTCAGCTCATACTCATTGATGCCGGTTGCCACACCGCATGTTCCGGAAGCAACCTTCGCCTTATAGGTCGATGATCCCGGTCCGATCGGCTCTTTCTCGCTGTTTCCTCTTCTCTGGTGTCCTGCGTCGATTGCCACGCAGATATTTTTGCTGTTCCGGCGGACACCGTTTTTATCAACGTAATAGCCGTCGATGTAGGTATCCTTATAGATGCCTCCCCAGCTTCGGAAGTAATACGTTTTTCCGTCCACTTCCTGCCAGCCGTTCTTGTAAATACCGCCCCAGCTCCTGAAGTAATACGTTGCGCCTTTGATCGTTACCCACTGGCTCTTATACATGCCGCCCCAGCTCTGCAGGTAATACCAGTTATTATCATACCACAGCCATTCACTGTGCATCATTTTGCCGTCCTGCCTCAGATAATACCAGTTCTTGTCATACATCAGCCAGCCTTCCCCTTTTGGGGTTCCGTTGCTGTCCATGTAATACCAGTCACTGCCCTTGGCCGCCCAGGCGTTCACGCGCATGCCGCCCCAGCTTTCAAAGTAATAATCAACGCCGTCAATCGTCTGCCAGCCGGTACTCATCACACCGTCTGCGTCTACATGGTACGTTCTTTTATCATGCACAAACCACTGATTCGTTCTGAGGCTTCCGTCCTCATTCAGATAGTACCATGTTCCGCCGACTTTTTTCCAGCCCTGGAATCCGGCTCCGCCCCAGCTCTCGAAGTAGTAGAGCGTTCCGTCAATCTTCTGCAGTCCGGTGCTCATCACACCGTTTTCATCTACATGGTATGTTCTCTTGTCGTGAACGAACCATTCATTCGTTTTGACGCTTCCGTCCTCGTTCAGATAGTACCATGCCCCGCCGACTTTTTTCCAGCCTTTGTATCCGGCTCCGCCCCAGCTCTCAAAATAATAGAGCTTTCCGTTGACCATCGAAAGACCCGTGCACATGATTTCGTCTGCATTCAGATAATATCTCCGGTTCAGATGGGTGATCCACTCGCTGGCGGCCATCGTGCCGTCCTCTTTTCTGTATTTCCAGCTTCCGTCCTCCTGTTTCACCCAGCCGGCAGGAAGTTTCTCTTCCGGCTCCTGTTCGTTGTCCTCACCTGGAATCGTAACAGCCGGCGTCTCGTTTTCCGAAGTACCGCTCTGCTCCTGCACTGCCGCTTCCTCATCCGAATTCTGCTCGGAACTTTCCGTCTCATCCTGCTGCCAGGTTACGGCCGTGCCGTCATTTTCTGCTGCGCTTACCCTTGCTGGAAGCGCCCAGCCTCCTGCCGCAACGACCGCTGCGATCAGCAGTGCTGCGATTTTCTTTTTTGCCATCTGGTTTTCCTCCTTTTATCGCGCCATCTGGTAAATCTCATATACTTCCTGTGCGCCCAGCTTGCGGATGCGGGACAGTTTTACAGTGTCCTGCTGTGTTGCATCCATGGAAAGGGCACGCAGATCCTCATCCGACGGGTTCGGGATATCAAGCTCATGCAGGGAGGTCGGCATGCCGAGCGAATGGAAGAACGCTACTGTGCGCTCAATGCCTTCCGTTGCCCGTTTGTGATCGCTTCCCTCTGTGATGCCCCAGACTTTTTCTGCAAACCGTGCAAACCGCCAGAGAACCGTCTCCTCATCGTACTGGTATTTCGCCCAGGCACCCCAGACTGCCGCCAGGGATGCGCCGTGTGCTACATCGTATTTTGCACTTAGCGCATGGCCGAATTTATGTACCGAAAAATCTTTGCCGCGTCCGCACTCCGTCAGTCCATTGTGTGACAGGCTTCCGCACCACATGATTTCCGCCATCGCATTGTAATCGGATGGGTTTTCCAGAACCTTCGGTCCGTTTTTGATTACGGTACGGAGGAGTCCCTCTGCGATCTCGTCCGTCATCTCGCACTGGCTCTCCGGAATGAAATAGCGCTCCATCGTGTGCATCATGATGTCGGTTACGCCGCAGGCAATCTGGTATTTCGGCAGGGTTGCTGCCAGCTCCGGATTCATGATGGCAAATTTGCAGCGGTTGAACGGCGTGTTGATGCCGGCCTTTTTGCCGATTGCCTCGTTTGTCAGAACTGCTGAATCGCTCATCTCGCTTCCGGCTGCCGGTATCGTCAGAACCGCTCCTACCGGGAGAGATTTTGTCAACGGTACTTTTTTCGTCCAGATATCCCAGAGTGCCTCCGCCGGATTTGCAGCTCCATGCGCAACGGCTTTTGCGGTGTCAATCGAGCTTCCGCCGCCGACGGCAAGAATAAAGTCTGCCTGCATTTCCACTGCTTTTTTCACACCCTCCTCGGCAAGGGCAAGTCTCGGGTTTGGTTTTACGCCGCCAAGCTCTTCAAAGGCAAGGCCCTCTTTTGCAAGAGATGCTTCCACTCGGTCCAGAAGACCGCTCCGTTTTGCACTTCCGCCTCCGTAAACGACGAGCACCTTTGTGCCGCCCCATTTCTTTACCTCAGCGCCTGCCTGGTTTTCGGTCTCTTTTCCGAACACGACTTCCGTCGGGGTATACTGTATAAACTGATCCATCTTCTTATTTCCTCCCTGCATTTTTATTCTTCATAAATCCGTACGTTTCCCGAGCTTACACGGTAAAGATCGTCTCTCCTGTTTTCCAGAGACGGGATTTCATTTCTTGTCCGCTCCAGCACTTCCGGATCCAGCTCTGCGATGAGTACCTGCGGGGTATCATCTGCCTCCGCAAGAATTTCGCCGTCCGGCGCAATGATCATGGAATGGCCATACGCCTCAAACCGCGCTTTCTGGCCGCACTGGTTGGCGGCGAGCACGTAGCATCCGTTTTCAATGGCGCGCGTGCGCAGCAGTACTTCCCAGTGGCGCTCTCCCGTTGCTTTCGTAAAATCCGCCGCTATCAGAAATGCATCTGCTCCGGAGGATGCCATCAGCCGGTACTGTTCCGGAAAGCGAATATCGTAGCAGATACTCATGCCGAACAGGCCAAGCGCCGTGTCCGCAAGAACAATTTCATTTCCCGGGCAGATCTCGCGTGATTCTTCGTAGGAGACACTGCCCGGAATATTTACGTCAAACATATGTATTTTGCTGTATTCTGCAATCGTTTCTCCATCTGGTCCGAACAGAAACGACGTGTTGGACGGACGCCCCGGATAGCGCCGTACCGTCATGCTGCCGCAGTGCAGATAGACACCGTACCGTTTGGCAAGGCTGGAAAACCGGCGGCTGACGTAGCCCGGCACTGCACTTGCGTGGCCCGGCATGTCTGCTCCCGTGTATTCTGCGGTCTCCGGGAAAAGAATCAGCTTCGCTCCCTGTTCCGCCGCCTCCCGCACATACTGCTCGGCCATACGCATATTTTCATTCATATCCGGCCCAGAATCCATCTGCACCAGGCCTGCAATTATTTTTTCCATCTTTTTGTCCCCTCGTTTCACATGTTATCTTGTGATTTTTCCGCTTATACTCTCGTTTATTATATCGCATATTCCCCAAAACAGCTACCCAAATTCGCAATTTTCATACCTTTTGCAGCTTTTATTTTTTAATTTTTGAAAATAACAATTGACAAATCCGGAAAACAGGAGTAGCTTAGAACCATAAGCTGTCGTGTTCGATCAGATGCGGCAGAAAAAATCATGAAAGGAGAACACCACTTATGATCAATCTTATTTATGCATCCAGCGTAAAACAGAATAAACTTCGTATGGCGATCAAACCAGGTGGCTGCCCTTCTTTCGAAATTCTTTGTAAGCATTAACTCTGCATAACAAATCTCTATGCATTCTTTATGCCTGCTATTTCGCACAGAAGGCGCGGTACGTCGATACTGCGGCTTTTTTTATTGCTATAAACAGTACGAAACCGTTCTTTCCGGCTTCGCTCCGTTTCCGGCAGGCAGATTCCGCGGTCTTCTTACCGCATCGATTCCCTTCTTTTATATACAAACGCAGCCTTCGCTTTCGTTTCCCGTTGTTCCGTTCCCACACTTACGGAGCTTTTGAAAGCCTATGTTCTGCCAGACACCCAAACGACATCAATGAGGAGGTTTTAACATTCATGAAGAAAAATCCAATCGGTAAGTACCTGCTCCAGAACTGGTACTACTACGTTTTCGCTTTTGGTTCCATGGCCTTAAGTGTCTTTCTCGATATGCTCGCGCCGCTTGTCACGCTGCACATCGTGGATGACGTGCTGGTCGGTCACAAAATGGAACTGCTCTGGAAATACCTTGCCGCCTTTCTTCTGATCGGTGCCGCAAAAGCCCTGTTTCAGTACATCAAAGAATTTTTATTCGATGTCAGCAGCGTCCGCGTCGCCAGCCAGATGAGGGACAACCTGTTCCGCCACGTCCAGCGGCTTTCGGTGGAATACTTTGACAAAAACAATACCGGCGAACTCCTCGCCCGCGTGCGCGATGACGTCGACCGGATCTGGGATATCCTCGGCTTTGCCGGCATGCTGATCTTAGAAGGCCTGATCTGTATCATGATGGCAATGGTCAGTATGGTCAAACTGGATCTGCCGCTGACACTCGTCTCCGTGGCGATCCTTCCTTTCGTCGCAGGCATCGCAATCCGCCTCGAAAAAGAACTCGACCGTGTCTACGATGCGATCAGTGAGGAAAACGCCGTCATGAATACCGTTGCACAGGAAAATCTCGCCGGTGTCCGCACCGTCAAATCCTTTGCACGGGAACCGTATGAGATCAAAAAATTCCGGAAACACAATCAGAAATACTGCGATCTCAACATGGATCAGGCGCGCGTCCTGATGAAATACGATCCCGCCATCTCGTTTCTTACGAAGCTGATGCGCGTGCTCGTCCTTCTCGCGGGCGGCTACGGTGTCATCCACGGACGCATTACGCTCGGTGTTTTAACGGCCTTTATGGAGTACACCTCCAAGATCACCTGGCCGATCGAAAACGTCGGCTGGCTCGGCAACTGCTTCGCTTCTGCGATTGCTTCCAACAAGAAGCTGAACAAAATTCTCGCAGAGGAGCCGCAGATCGCAGAACCGGAAAATCCGGTGGAGCTTTCAAAACTTCCGGGTGACCTGGAATTCCATCACGTCGATTTCTCCCTGCATGACACACCGATTCTGCAGGATATCGACTTTACCTTAAAGCAGGGCCACACACTCGGCATCATGGGTATGACGGGTTCCGGAAAAACAACCATCGTCAATCTGCTCGAGCGTTTTTACGATGTCACCAACGGTTCCATCTGTCTCGACGGCCACGATATCCGCACCCTGCCGCTGCGCACCGTGCGCGATACTTCTTCCGTCGTCATGCAGGACGTCTTCCTGTTCTCAGATACCATTTCTGAGAATGTCCGCCTCGGCAGCCGCAGCACGATGAAATCCGAGGAGGTACATAACGCTGTCTCCGCTGCATGTGCTTCCGAGTTCGTCGACCATCTTTCGGATCAGTACGAAACCGTCATCGGCGAACGCGGCATGGGACTTTCCGGCGGTCAGAAGCAGCGTCTTTCCATCGCACGCGCCCTGGCAAAACAGGCTCCGATCCTTGTACTGGATGATTCCACCTCGGCGCTCGATATGGAGACCGAATACGAAATCCAGAGCCATCTCGCCGAGAAAAAAGATGTTTCCAAGATCATCATTGCCCACCGCATTTCTTCGGTGCAGAGTGCCGATGAGATCCTGTATCTCGATCACGGACGCATCGCCGAGCGCGGCACGCATGAGAGTCTGATGGCACAGAAAGGCCTGTACTACTCCACCTGGGAGGCTCAGTACGGTGATTACCATAAAGCAAAGGCAGCCCTCGAGCAGGCACTTCCTGCCAATGCTTAATTCAATTTAATTTGTTACCCGACAACTTCTGTATTTACTTACCCGTTAAGAGAGGAACAATACGATTATGGCTATCAATTCCAGTAAAGTAGATGAAGAGCAGAAAGAGGTCTTAAAGAGCGCGACCATCCGCCGCCTCTTCTCCTACTTAAAAAATTATAAACGCCAGGTTGCCGTCGTTCTCGTGGTTCTCGCCGTTACCATCGCGATTTCCACTGTGAACCCGCTGCTCCTGGAGTACGCCATCGACGTCAATATTGCGCAGAAAGACTGGCGCGGGCTTGTTGCCCTCTGCGTATTCATGGTTGTGATCAACCTGGTTTACGCGGCCGGTGTCCGCCTGCGGATGCTTCTGATGGCGCGCATTACCAACAACATTCTTCTGGAAATCCGTGACGAGCTCTACACGCATATCCAGACCTTAAGCTTCAGCTTTTTCGATACCCGCCCGGCCGGAAAGATCCTGGCGCGCATCATCGGCGATGTCAACTCGTTAAAGGATGTGCTGAACGACGGTGTCACAAAGCTGATTCCAAACATTCTCACGATCATCGCCATTCTGGTGATCATGATGATCAAAAACATCTGGCTCTCCTTAAGTGCGATTCTCGTGCTGCCGCTGATCGCTATCGGCATGTATTTTATTCAGATCGTCGCACACAAGAGATGGCAGACGTTCCGAAAAAAATCTTCCAATGTTACGGCGTATATCCACGAGGACTTCTCCGGTATCCGCATCATCAAGAGCTTTACCGCAGAGCAGGAATCGCAGGGCGAGTTTGACCGGCTTCTTCTTGAGCATCAGAACTCCTTCATCCATGCGGTCCGCCTGGCGGATGGTTTTTCCGCTGTGATCGAAGTGACATGGGGCATCGGAACGTTTCTTCTGTATTTTATCGGTATTTCCGTGCTCGGCGTGGATGCCGTTCCGATCGGTACGTTCACGGCGTTTGCGATGTATCTGACGATGTTCTGGGATCCGATCCAGAACCTGGCCGGTTTTTACAACAAGCTGATCACGAACCTTTCCGCTGCGGAGCGAATCTTTGAGATCCTCGACACACCGGCGGAGGTTGCCGACAAGCC
>OGPY01001663.1_pt1 | contig 15779 bp, 8 predicted proteins | sample 1553121 | NCBI WGS metagenome assembly OGPY01 (sample SAMEA2580004, study PRJEB22360) | human gut metagenome
CATCCTGTAAATCTCATTCCATCCTCTTCTTCACTATCCCCCCAGACATACGTATCAAAAAACACAACATACTTCCTATTTAATAGAATTAAACGATAATAACACTACAAATTATTACCTAAATCAATCATACACTTTCAAATAGTAACAAATCAATCTATAGAATAAAAAAGCCTCTCCTTATTCACACGTAACACTATTACATTTTGAAAGAAATAATATATATTTGTCAGACATTTTGATGCATAATAAAATATTTTACAAACATAAGGTCAACAAATAATGAAAGCAAGGAGCCATTTGAACAATAAGCAAGGATTATACGATCCTGCCAACGAGCATGACGCTTGCGGCGTAGGACTGGTCGTAAACGTCCACGGCGGTAAATCGCACGGCATAGTGGAATCAGCCCTTAAAATATTGGAAAACATGCGGCACCGGGGTGCGGAAGGAGCAGATAACAAGACCGGCGACGGTGCAGGCATCCTGTTACAAATTCCACACGAGTTTATCTTACTGCAAGGCATCCCCGTACCGGAAAAAGGTAAGTACGGAACCGGACTAGTCTTCTTTCCGAAAGACGAGAAACAGCATTCGGCTATCCTCAGTATCATGATCGAAGAGATCGAAAAGGAAGGGTTGACCTTAATGCATCTGCGCAAAGTACCTGTCAACACGGACATCTTAGGAAAAGACGCACGGGATACAGAGCCGGATATCAAACAGGTGTTCATCATCGGATGTGACGACCAGCAAGTATTGGAACTGAAACTATACATCATCCGCAAACGAATCGAGAAACGGATGGCGGCATCCGATATACCGAACAGGAAAGATTTCTACGTAGCGTCACTTTCCACCAAGAGCATCATATATAAAGGCATGCTGGAATCAATGCAACTTCGCCATTATTTCCCTGATCTGACCAACCCCTACCTGACAAGCGGACTGGCACTCGTCCACTCCCGCTTCAGCACGAACACATTCCCGACCTGGAGTCTAGCACAACCGTTTCGCCTCCTGGCACACAACGGGGAAATCAATACGATACGGGGCAACCGTGGCTGGATGGAAGCACGTGAAAGCGTCCTGTCCTCTCCCCGCATCCCGAATATAGACGAGATACGCCCGATCATCCAGCCGGATATGAGCGACAGCGCTTCACTGGACAACGTGCTGGAATTCTTCGTGGCGTCCGGCATGAGCCTGCCACATGCCATGGCGATGCTGGTTCCGGAAAGTTTCAACGAAAAGAACCCGATATCGGAAGACCTGAAAGCGTTCTACGAATATCATTCCATCCTGATGGAACCGTGGGACGGCCCGGCCGCCCTGCTTTTCAGCGACGGACGGTATGCCGGAGGAATGCTCGATCGCAACGGCTTGCGCCCGGCACGTTATCTGATCACGAAAAACGGCATGATGGTCGTGGCATCCGAAGTGGGCGTAATGGACTTCGAGCCGGACGAGATAGAGGAAAAAGGACGCTTACAACCGGGCAAAATCCTGCTGGTCGATACGGAAGAAGGCAAGATCTATTACGACGGCGAACTGAAAAAGCAGCTTGCTGGCGCACAGTTCTACCGCGTCTGGCTAGCAAACAACCGGGTGGAACTGGACGAACTGAAGTCCGGGCGACACGTCCCGCACACCGTTGCCGGATATGACAGGATGCTACGCACTTTCGGGTACAGCCGCGAGGACATCGAGCGTATCATCGCCCCGATGTGCATAGGCAGCACGGAGCCGGTCGGTTCAATGGGAAACGACATACCGCTGGCCGTCCTCTCCGAGCATCCTCAACTGCTGTTCAACTATTTCCGCCAACAGTTCGCCCAAGTGACGAACCCGCCAATCGATCCGCTCCGTGAGGATTTGGTCATGAGCCTAACAGAATATATTGGTGCTGTAGGAAGTAATATCCTCATACCGAACGAGGCACATTGTAAGATGGTACGCCTCGCTCACCCAATACTGACCAACACGCAATTAGATATTCTTTGCAACATCCGCTATAAAGGTTTCAAGTCCGTCAAGCTGCCGATGCTCTTCGAAGTATCGCAGGGCTGCGAAGGACTGAAAACCGCCCTCGACCGGCTTTGCATGCAAGCAGAACAATCTGTCGCAGACGGTGTGAACTACATCATCCTGAGCGATAAGGATGTGGACGAAACCCATGCCCCTATCCCTTCACTCCTTGCCGTCAGCGCCGTGCACCACCACCTGATCTCCGCACAAAAACGTGTGCAGACCGCATTGGTGGTGGAGACTGGGGAAATGCGCGAAGTGATGCACGCAGCCTTGCTCTTAGGCTACGGAGCAAGCGCCATCAACCCATATATGTCGTTCGCCATCCTCCAAGATCTGGTGGACAGGCAGGAAATACAGCTCAACTACGAAATGGCGCGCAAGAACTACATCAAAGCGCTTTGCAAAGGTCTGTTCAAGGTCATGAGCAAGATGGGAATCAGCACGATCCGCAGCTATCGAGGCGCCAAGCTGTTTGAGGCAGTCGGCCTTTCGACCGCACTTACCGATGCCTATTTCGGAGGGACGGCCAGCAGTGTAGGCGGTATCCGCCTGCAAGAGATAGCCGCCGACGCCATCGCCCTGCATCATCAGGCCTTTAGAGGGACAATAGACAGTCTGACTCTTGAGCACAAAGGGCTATACAGTTTCCGCAAAGACGGCGAGAAACACGCATGGAACCCGGAAACGATCTCAGCCCTCCAACAGGCAACCCGTTTGGGTAGCTACAAGAAGTTCAAGGAATACACACATCTCGTAGACGAAAAGGATACCCCAATCTTCCTCCGAGATTTCCTGACCTTCCGAACGGGAAAATCCATTCCGATCGAAGATGTGGAACCAGTAAGCGAGATCATGAAGCGTTTCGTCACGGGCGCCATGAGCTTCGGCTCGATCAGCAAAGAGGCGCACGAGACGATGGCAATAGCAATGAACAAGATACATGGACGCAGCAACACAGGGGAAGGAGGCGAAGACTCCGCCCGTTTCACTCCCCGCGAAGACGGTCTCTCCCTCCGTTCCGCCATCAAACAAGTGGCCTCCGGACGTTTCGGCGTAACCGCTGAATATTTAGTGAATGCAGAAGAGATACAGATCAAAGTCGCCCAAGGCGCAAAACCAGGTGAAGGTGGACAGCTGCCGGGATTCAAAGTTAACGACGTGATTGCCAAAACACGCCACTCCATTCCAGGTATCTCGCTGATCTCTCCTCCTCCCCACCATGACATTTACTCGATCGAAGACCTAGCACAACTGATCTTCGACCTGAAAAATGTCAACCCGAGTGCCGAAATAAGCGTGAAGCTGGTATCGGAAAGCGGTGTCGGGACAATTGCAGCAGGCGTAGCAAAAGCTAAAGCCGACCGCATCGTCATATCGGGAGCCGAAGGGGGAACAGGTGCTTCTCCGATGAGCTCCATCCGCTACGCCGGACTGCCTCCCGAACTGGGATTGTCGGAGACGCAACAGACACTGGTCATGAATAACCTTCGCGGGCAGGTCCGGCTGCAAACCGACGGACAGTTGAAGACCGGGCGCGACATCGTCCTGATGGCCCTGTTGGGAGCCGAAGAGTTCGGTTTCGCCACCTCCGCCCTGATCGTACTGGGCTGCGTGATGATGCGCAAATGCCACATGAACACCTGCCCGGTGGGTGTCGCCACCCAAAACGAGGAACTGCGCAAACGTTTCCACGGCCGTTACGAATATTTGGTGAACTTCTTCACCTTCCTCGCCGAAGAGGTCCGGGAATACTTGGCGGAGATGGGCTTCAAAAGGCTGGATGACATCATCGGGCGTACGGACCTGATCGATAAGCGCCCACCCACGCCATCTGCATCCGGCAAATACGCATTGCTCGATTTCTCCAAATTGCTGCACATCCCGGCACAGGCTGCTACAAATGCCATACGTCATACGGCAGAGCAGGTCCACTTGACCGGACATGTAAAAGACCAGGACATTATCCTGCATGCCATGCCGGCCATCGAGCACCGACAAGAGATTTCTTTGGATTATGCCATAGCCAACACCGACCGCTCGGTAGGCGCCATGCTCTCCGGTGAGATTGCCAAACGATACGGCAACTCAGGATTACCGGAACATACGCTTAATATCAAATTCAAAGGTTCGGCCGGACAGAGCTTCGGCGCCTTCCTTGCGCACGGTGTCAACTTCCGCCTCGAAGGAGAAGCCAACGATTATTTAGGCAAAGGCTTGAGCGGAGGACGTATCAGCGTGATGCCTCCGGTACGGTCGACCTTCGTAGCCGAAAACAACACGATTGCCGGAAACACCCTGATGTACGGGGCGACAAGCGGCGAAGTGTATATCAACGGACGTGTAGGCGAACGTTTCTGCGTGCGTAACTCCGGTGCTATCGCCGTCGTAGAGGGAGTCGGTGACCACTGCTGCGAATATATGACCGGAGGACGCGTGGTGGTTCTCGGACGTACAGGGCGCAACTTCGCCGCCGGCATGAGCGGCGGTGTTGCTTATGTGTGGAACAAGGAAGGAGACTTCGACTACTACTGCAATATGGAGATGGTCGAACTCTCGCTGATCGAAGACAGCACGACACGCAAGGAACTGCACGAACTGATCCGCAAACATTACCATTTCACTGGCAGTCACCTCGCAAGCAAAATGCTTGACAACTGGAACAAGTATGTGGATGAATTCATACAGATCGTCCCGATCGAATATAAAAAGGTCTTGCAGGAAGAGCAGATGAAGAAGTTGCAACAAAAAATCGCTGAAATGCAGCGCGACTACTAAACGGCAGGGATACGTACCCGGCAAGTGAGGAGCGACCGTCCTTATGCGTGAGGAGTCACCGTCCTTACAAGGTTCCCCCCCTACCCATCCGGGCCGAATTACGAAGAAAAGAAAAGTATCAGTATAAACAATCAATTACCAACATGGGAAATCCGAAAGCATTCCTCACCATACACCGGCAAGAAGCCGGATATCGTCCCGTTCATGAACGCATCGACGACTTTAGCGAAGTAGAACAAACGCTCAACAGCAGCGACCGCCGCACACAGGCTTCCCGCTGCATGGACTGCGGCGTGCCCTTCTGCCACTGGGCCTGCCCGCTGGGTAACAAGCAACCCGAATGGCAAGATTTGTTATACAAAGGCCGTTACAAAGAGGCATATCACGTATTGGAGCAGACCGACGACTTCCCGGAGTTCACGGGACGTGTCTGCCCCGCCCTCTGCGAGAAAAGCTGCGTACTGAAACTTAGCTGCGACGAACCTGTCACGATCCGTGAGAACGAGGCGGCTATCGTGGAAGCCGCTTTCCGGGAAGGATACGTACAGCCTATCCAACCAGTACGCAACGGGAAAAAAGTAGCCGTGATCGGTAGCGGTCCCGCCGGATTGACCGTGGCGAACCAATTGAACCGGAAAGGATATGAAGTCACCGTATTCGAGAAAGATGAGTTACCGGGCGGCTTGCTACGCTTCGGCATCCCCAATTTCAAGCTAGGCAAGCACATTATCGATCGCCGTATCCGTATCATGGAGCAAGAAGGGATTCTTTTCCGTGTAAACACGATGGTCGGCAAAGAGATATTAGCGAAAGATGTAGTGAAAGATTTCGACGCTGTTTGCGTAGCGATCGGCGCCGAGGTTCCCCGGGATCTATCTATCGAGGGACGTCATTTAAGAGGCGTACATTTCGCCTTGGAGTTATTAAGCCAGCAGAACCGGATCTTAGAAGGCATCCCGATCCCGCCCAAAAGCCAGATCAATTGCAAAGGCAAGAAAGTCTTAGTGATTGGCGGAGGCGATACGGGTAGCGATTGCGTAGGGACAGCGAACCGTCATGGGGCGGCCTGTGTCACCCAGATCGAGATCATGCCCCAGCCACCCGTCGGACAGAATCCGGCGACACCTTGGCCCATGTATCCCCAAGTACTGAAAACCAGCAGCAGCCATGAGGAAGGTTGTATCCGCCGGTGGAACCTAACCTCTAACCGTTTTATCGGAGAGAAAAACAACCTGATAGGGGTTGAGGTAGAAGAAGTCGAATGGGTTCCCTCCCCAGACGGAGGCCGTCCGCAAATGAGACAGACCGGCAAGAAAGAGATCATCGAGGCCGATCTGGTTTTCCTCGCCATGGGCTTCCTGCGTCCGGAGCAAGAAGGATTGATCAAAGAACTGCGATTGGCTACCGACAACCGCGATAACATCGCCGTAGACAACGCCGGATATACCGCCAACAGCAACCTATTCGCCTGCGGAGACGCTGTCAGCGGAGCGAGCTTAGTCGTAAAAGCGATGGCCTCCGGCCGTAATGTCGCCCGATCCATCGACCGTTTCTTACAAACCAACTAATTTTCAACTTTCAATTTTTAATGATCATGTGTGGTATAACAGCGATATTCAATATACACGACGGAGCGCAAGCCCTGCGTAAACAAGCGTTATTAATGAGTAAACGAATCCGTCACCGGGGGCCGGACTGGAGTGGTATCTACCAAGGCAAAACCGCTATCTTAGCCCATGAACGCCTTTCCATCGTAGACCCAGCCTCCGGAGGGCAGCCTTTGGTCAGCCCCGACGGGAAACTCATCCTCTGCGTCAACGGAGAGATCTACAACCATCAGGAATTACGAGAACGGTTAAAAGGCGATTACGAGTTCCAAACCGGCTCCGATTGCGAGGTGATCCTCGCCTTATACAAGAAGAAAGGGATTGATTTCATCGAGGATCTCAACGGTATTTTCGCCTTCGCTCTCTATGACGAGGAGAAAGAGGTTTACTTGATCGCCCGTGACCCGATCGGCGTGATCCCGCTCTACATCGGATACGATGACAAGGGGCACTTGATGGTATCTTCCGAGTTAAAAGGGCTTGAAGGCTTCGCCACTCATTACGAACCGTTCCTCCCCGGTCATTATTTCTATAGCGAAGACCGTAAACTCACGAGATGGTACACCCGTGACTGGATGGATTACGCCAACGTGAAAGATAATCCTACCGACGTACAACAACTTCACGATGCGCTGGAAGCCGCCGTCAAACGCCAACTGATGAGCGATGTCCCTTACGGCGTCCTTCTATCCGGAGGTTTGGATTCCTCCATCACCTCTGCTATCGCCAAGAAATACGCAGCGAAACGCATCGAGACCAATGGGAAAGCGGACGCATGGTGGCCTCAACTCCACTCGTTCGCCATCGGATTGAAAGATGCCCCGGACTTGCTCGCCGCCCGTAAAGTAGCGGATGCGATCGGTACGGTTCATCATGAGATCCATTATACGATACAAGAAGGATTGGACGCTTTACGAGATGTCATTTATCATATCGAGACCTATGATGTCACTACCGTCCGAGCCTCCACCCCCATGTATTTATTGGCCCGTGTGATCCGGAGCATGGGTATCAAGATGGTACTAAGCGGCGAGGGTGCGGACGAGGTATTCGGGGGATATTTATATTTCCATAAGGCCCCGAACGCACAGGCTTTCCATGAAGAGACCCTGCGTAAATTAAGCAAATTGTATTTATATGATTGCTTGCGTGCGAACAAAAGCCTTTGCGCATGGGGCGTAGAAGGACGAGTGCCGTTCTTGGATAAAGAGTTTCTTGATGTGGCCATGCGTCTGAATCCGGCGGCAAAGATGTGCCCGGGTACGACCATCGAGAAGAAGATACTTCGAGAAGCATTTTCCGACAGCTTGCCCAAGGAGATCGCTTGGCGGCAAAAAGAGCAATTCTCGGATGGGGTAGGCTATGGCTGGATCGATACATTAAAGAAAATAACCTCCGAGTCGGTCACTGATGAAGAGATGGCGAATGCCGCCAAACGATTCCCGATCAATCCGCCCCAAAACAAGGAAGAGTATTATTACCGCTCCATCTTTGAAGAGCATTTCCCCAGCGAAAGCGCGGCGAGAAGCGTACCTTCCATTCCTAGCGTAGCGTGTTCTACCGCAGAGGCTTTAGCTTGGGACTCGGCTTTCAAAAATATGAACGAGCCAAGCGGCAGGGCCATAAAAGGCGTACATGAATCCGCTTATTGACGAATATTTCTTTTCTTTAGTAGCAAAATGCACCAACTTTTATGAATAATAAACGCTGGTGCATTTAATTTTTATAATAACTTTGCCAGCTAGAGTCATAAAACACTTTAAAACAAATTTATATGAAGAAAATCTTTACATGCATTAGTTTGGCAGCCGCTACATTCATGGCTACCACCCCAGTGATGGCACAACAACAAAAACAATTAACAGATAAAGAAAAGGCTGCTGTTGTTAAAGTTATTGTACCTGCTGTTTTTGATCAAGTAAAGCAAATCAGTGGTGTTGATTTCATGTCCCTAGCTAATCCTAATATCGAAAATGTTATCAACTCCCCGTTATTTTTGCCACAAGTATCAAGTTTACGTGCCGATCAACTAAACACAATCTCGGCTACTCCGGATAGTCTAAAGTTAGATCTCAGTTCTTTAGATTTCTCTAAAATATTGCCTCCTGACTATGCAGGAATGGGAGATATCATTGCGGGCTTAGTAAATGACGTAAAACTTTCATTCAGTAACTATAAAGAATATAATGTTACTGTTAATGGAATCAATGTAAAAATTGAATTGCCCGAGAAAATTGATGTTAGTGCCGCTGCTATGACTGATGCAGAGACTGGTATACCTGCTAATTTGCTATCAATATTAATAAACACGAAAGATAAGGGAGTTATCCTTCCATTCAGTAGTTTATCTGTAGAATTAAAATTAGGCTTCTTGGGAACACTAGGTAGCATGATGCCTAATTTTCCTCTTAAAGATGGTAAATTAATTAGTCTTGCAGAGAATTCTAATAGTACAGGTACGATTGATTACAATGTTACTTTAGAAGAAAATTTACGTAGCCTCTCTGAATCATTGGCCCAAGTCCCTAATTTCCAAGTATCTGTTGATATGACGAAATTAATGACTGATAATGTAATCAAGGCTAGCTTATTCGGTAAACCTCTACAAGCACCTAACGCAAAATTGCCAATGGGTGACGCCGTCGTATATGCAAACTTGAAATCAACAACAGGCATGCCTGCAGATTCTATTGTCTTGACTTCATATGATGCCGCATCTAGCAAAATCAAAGGATACAAGAAGTTGACTCCGACAATTGGCGTATCTGGAGCAAATCTAGTTTTAACGACAACAGATTCTGTACGTGTTGACCAAAATACTGCTTGGACCCCAATGTCTAAACAGATCGTTACAATGCCAGCAACAATGAGCACAGCGATCAATTCTATTATGTCCTCTCTTGTTAATGGTGTCGTTAGTAATCTTAAAGCAAGCGCACAAACCAATTACACCATTACAATTGATTCTATTTACGAAGCTAAAAAAGATGAGGTTATTCGTGTAATGGAAATCGACGCAACGACAAAAGTTGAAGCTACGAGCTTAAAAGATACAAAGATGATCGTAGATATCAACTTCTTGAAAGGAAGCAATAAAGAGAATGTCATGAATATCAAGGCTACGGCTCCTACAAATGATACTAAAATTACGGTAGACTTTAGTCCTGCTGTTGATCCTAAAGGCGATGGCATTAAAGAAAATGTCAACATGGCGACATTATATATTACATCTGACGCTATGGGCATCATCACCGATAACGAGACTATCAGTGACGAGGTTCAAGAGGTTACGGTATCTACAAACGCTAGCGGTCTTTATGTAAAGAATGGTAAGGGTAATTATGTAATCGTTAATATGGTAGGTAGAGTTGTTTCTACGGGTATCATCACTAGCGATGAGCAATACATCAGTACTCCGAATATGCCGAACGGTATTTATATGATCTCAATCGATCAGTCTAAGCTCTTGAGATCTGCTCATAAGACAACTGTTAAGTTCGTAAAATAAATTATCTAGATAATTAGTTAATCTGATAAAAGGAGCTATCCGGAAACAAAACCGAGTAGCTCCTTTCTTTTTGTCAATTTGTAAACCAAACTCCCGGAGAGTTGATTTTTCTGGCCTGATGTACTTCTCGTCCCTAAATATGAGAAAAAATATTAGCAAATGATTGTTTAGTAATATATTAGCCAAATACGACCTTTTGTTCTAGAAAAATAATTCATGCTAGTTCACATTTATACGGGTCAAAACATATTTTTTATACGGATAAAAGAGGCATTTCATACGGTTGTATCGCCCGACGCGACTATATGTATCGCCTTACGCGACCTATCGCGTTGGCTAACGCCACTACTTGCGTCGCCCAACGCGACCTTTCGTGTGACAAAACATGACCTTTTACGTAGAAATCAGTGGTTAAATACGTATTTTCATCCATTATCTATCCCTAGTTGAGGCTTCTTGAAAAAGAGGCTCGTCAGACAAACAGACTTATTTTAAGCAAATAGATAGATATATAGTTTTTTTACTTACAGTTACAGCAACCCATATTCACAAAGCATATATTACGATATAAAACCAAAACACGCACTTCTAATTATCATTTATAACTAAAAGCATATATTATAACTTCAATCTATTACAAACCTCATATTTATAAAACATTCGAGCCTCTCACCTGTTATATACTTATCAAAACGTTATATATTTGCATTACAATAAAACAAAAAGAAATAATATAAAGAATAATATCATCAAAATGACAAAATCAATCAGATTCACAAAGATGCACGGTGCCGGAAATGATTACATCTATGTAAACACGATGGTCTATCCGATAGACAATCCCGAGGAATTATCTATCGCATGGAGCAAGCCGCACACAGGCATAGGATCTGATGGTTTGGTCTTGATAGGTTCTTCAGACATCGCGGATTTCAGCATGCATATCTATAATGCGGACGGCTCCGAGGCGATGATGTGCGGAAACGCATCCAGATGTATTGGCAAATATGTCTATGAGGCCGGCCTAACGCAAAAGAACAAGGTTACCTTAGAGACCTTATCAGGTATCAAAGAGCTACAATTGAAAATAGAGCGTGAAGAGGTCACCGAGGTCACGGTAGATATGGGAATGCCTGCCGTAGGCGAGATCGCCTTGGAGGTTGAGGCTGGAAGAGAAATTTACACCGGCACCGTCATCTCCATGGGAAATCCTCATTTGGTTATCTTCGTGGACGAGATGGACCAGGTCGGTCTGGCAAGCGTAGGCCCGTTACTGGAATGCCTCCCGCTTTTTCCGGACCGGACAAACGTGGAGTTCGTGCAGGTGCTAAAGCCGGACGAGGTACGGATGAGGGTGTGGGAACGAGGTTCCGGCATCACACAAGCCTGCGGAACCGGAGCTTGCGCCACCGCCGTGGCCGGGGTCGTACGTGGGAAGACAAAGCGAAAGACGAAGGTCATCATGGATGGGGGCCCTTTAACCATCGAGTGGGACGAGCGAAGCGGTAAGGTCTTTATGACCGGCGGAGCGGTCAACGTGTTCGAGGGATTCATCAAAGTCTGACACGGGGAACAAGACAAAACAACAAAAACAACAACATAAAAACAAAAGAACTGAGTATGGCACTAATTAATGAACATTTCCTGAAACTACAGAACAATTACCTTTTCTCCGACATCGCGAAAAAGGTAAACAGCTTCAAGGTTACCCATCCCAAAGATAAGATCATTCGAATGGGTATTGGTGATGTTACGCAACCACTTGCCCCCGCCGTTATTGAGGCGATGCATAAAGCCGTGGAAGAAATGGCGAGCAAGGATACATTCCACGGATATGGCCCCGAGCAGGGATATCCTTTCCTAATCGACGCTATCATCAAGAACGATTATGCCAGCCGGGGAGTCTTTATCGAACCGAGCGAGGTATTCATCAGCGACGGGGCGAAAAGCGATTGTGGAAATATAGGTGACATGCTCCGCCACGACAATAGTATCGGGGTGACAGACCCCGTATATCCGGTCTACATCGACTCGAACGTAATGAGCGGACGTACCGGGGTATTGGAAAACGGGAAATGGAGCGATGTCGTATACATCCCTTGCACGGAGGAAAACAACTTCGTACCGGATCTGCCCAGTCGCAGGGTGGACATCCTTTACCTCTGCTATCCCAATAACCCGACCGGAACGACCCTGACTAAGGACGAATTGAAGAAATGGGTAAACTATGCCCTTGCCAACGACGTGCTTATCATGTACGACTCCGCTTACGAGGCTTATATACAAGACCCGAATATCCCCCACTCTATCTACGAGATCAAAGGAGCGAAGAAGGTAGCCATCGAATTCCGGAGCTTCTCTAAAACCGCCGGGTTCACGGGGATACGTTGCGGATACACGGTCGTACCGAAGGAGCTGAACGCTTTCACGCTGGACGGGCAACGGGTACAGTTGAACAAATTATGGAACCGTCGCCAATGCACGAAATTCAACGGAACCAGCTACATAACCCAACGGGGTGCGGAGGCGGTTTATTCCACCGCCGGGAAACAGCAAGTAACAGCTACTATCAATTATTATATGACCAACGCGAAGATCATGAAAGAGGGCCTGCAAAATTGCGGTCTCACGGTGTACGGAGGCGATAACGCCCCATACCTCTGGCTAAAGACCCCGGACGGCCTCTCCTCATGGAAATTCTTTGACAAACTGCTTTATGAAGTCAAGATAGTCGGAACCCCCGGAGTGGGATTCGGGCCGAGCGGGGAAGGTTATCTACGCCTCACCGCTTTCGGCGATAGGGATGACACCCTAGAGGCCATGGCTAGGCTGAGGAAGTGGCTAAGATAAGTCATTTACTATAAACAACAATAATCATCAGGTATTATGTCAAAGTTAAGATTTAGAGTCGTAGAATCGGCGTTCGAGAAGAAAGCGACCGAGCTAACCACTCCCGCCGAGAGACCTTCCGAGTATTACGGTGAGTTAGTATTCAACCGTGAGAAGATGTTCAAATATCTTCCAGAGAGAGCGTACGAGAGACTGGTGGACTCCATCGACAACGGTACCCCGTTAGACCGTGAGACAGCGAACGCCGTGGCCTCCGGCATGAAGAAATGGGCGATGGAAAAAGGCGCTACCCACTACACCCACTGGTTCCATCCCTTGACGGAAGGTACCGCCGAGAAGCACGATGCTTTCATCGAGCACGATGGCAAAGGCGGCGTACTTGAGGAATTCGAGGGCAAACTACTGATCCAGCAAGAGCCGGACGCCTCCAGTTTCCCGAACGGCGGTATCCGCAATACGTTCGAGGCCCGTGGCTACTCGGCTTGGGACCCTTCCTCCCCCGCTTTTATCGTAGGCGACACCCTATGCATCCCAACGATCTTCATCGCTTACACGGGCGAGTCCCTCGACTACAAAGCTCCCTTGCTGAAAGCCTTGGAAGCCGTGAACAAGGCGGCAGTCGATGTCTGTCACTATTTCAACCCGGACGTGAAGAAAGTATACGCCTACCTCGGCTGGGAACAGGAATACTTCCTAGTAGACGAGGGCCTGTACGCCGCACGTCCCGATCTGTTGATGACCGGCCGTACTCTGATGGGGCACGAGAGCTCGAAGAACCAACAGTTGGAGGATCATTACTTCGGAGCCATCCCCACCCGTGTCATGGAATTCATGAAAGACCTCGAGGTAGAGGCTTTGAGGCTCGGCATCCCCGTAAAGACCCGCCATAACGAGGTAGCCCCGAACCAGTTCGAGCTGGCTCCCATTTTCGAGGAATGTAACCTCGCCAATGACCATAACTTACTGATCATGGCCCTAATGCGCAAGATCTCCCGCAAACATGGGTTCCGTGTCCTGTTGCACGAGAAACCGTTCAAAGGCGTGAACGGTTCCGGCAAGCACAATAACTGGTCTCTGGGAACCGATACCGGAATCCTTTTGATGGGACCGGGTAAGACGCCGGAAGACAACCTGCGCTTCGTGACCTTCGTGGTCAACGTACTGAAAGCCGTGTACACCCATAACGCATTGCTGAAGGCCAGCATCTCCAGCGCGACCAACGCCCATCGTCTGGGAGCGAACGAGGCTCCCCCAGCGATCATCTCCAGCTTCTTAGGGACACAGCTATCCAAGGTATTGGAACATCTGGAGAACAGCGATACGGAAGATTTCAACCTAGCGGGAAAGCAAGGCATGAAACTCGATATCGCCCGTATCCCCGAGTTATTGATCGATAACACGGATCGTAACCGTACCTCCCCTTTCGCCTTCACCGGTAATCGTTTCGAGTTCCGTGCCGTAGGTTCCTCTGCGAACTGCGCCGCCGCCATGCTGGTATTGAACGCAGCTGTAGCGGATCAGTTGAGGCAGTTCAAGGCCGAGGTAGACGCTAAGATAGCCACCGGAAAGGATAAGTTCGCCGCTATCATCGAGATAATCCGCAAGGATATCAAGGAATGCAAGGCGATCCATTTCGACGGCAATGGCTACAGCGAGGAATGGAAGGCCGAGGCCGCACGCCGGGGCTTGGATTGCGAGACCAGCGTGCCTTTGATCTTCGACGCTTATCTGAAAGATAGCAGTGTCCGCATGTTCGAATCCACAGGAGTCATGACCCGCAAGGAGCTGGAAGCCCGCAACGAGGTCAAATGGGAGATGTACACGAAGAAGATCCAGATCGAGGCACGTGTATTAGGCGACCTAACGATGAACCATATCATCCCGATGGCCACCAAATACCAGTCTTCCTTGATCGACAACGTATATAAGATGCGTGAATTATTCCCCGCCGATAAAGCCGCCCATCTATCCTCCAAGAACATGGAGATCATCGAGGATATAGCGAACCGCACGATCTTCATCAAGGAAAAAGTGGACGAGATGGTCAACACCCGCAAGATAGCCAACAAGATAGAGAGTGAGCGGGAGAAGGCGATCGCTTACCACGACCGGATCGTCCCGATGATGGAAGCCATCCGTTACCATATCGACAAGTTGGAACTGGTTGTCGATGACCAGATATGGACCTTGCCGAAATACCGTGAGCTTTTATTCATCAGATAGTCTTATTCAGACAGTAGTTTTTTGTTGATTGTTTTGTGTTAACAAGGAGAGGATGCTGCGAAGTATACCTCTCCTTCTTTTTTATCCCATACAAAATACATACCTTTGGGGCATAAATATATAGGAGGGAAATTGATATGACGACAATAGAGTTACAACAATGGAGAGAAAGCTTCGTGGAGAGATACCTTAACAAAATCGATGACATGGAGATATCGGAGGAACTGGAACGGGCTGCCAAAAAGATTTTTTCCAAGAGAAGGACACCCCGCCCTTGCGTAATCCACTCGCAAGAGGAGATGATAGCAGCGGTACGGAAATCGGTAGAAGATGCCCGAGAAGGTAGAGTTACATCAAGTGAGGATCTAGATAAAGAGATAGAGACATGGTTCTGAAACAGAAAAATCCATATTGGACAGCCAAGGCCAAAGAAGATTTGAAAGAAATTACGAAGTATTATAAGAAGGAGATTTCTATCAACATGGCCCACAAGAAAGTTAAGGACCTGAAACATTACGCCGATTTGTTAGCTGACAATCCTCTTCTCGGTTTTTATGAGCAAGCTTTATCCTCGGAGTCGCAAGGCTTTCGGTCTCTTGTTCATGAACATTACAAAATCATCTATTTTATAGAAGATGATATCATCTATATCTCCGCGATCTTCGACTGTCGTCAAAACCCCGATAAATTAAGAACATCTATCAGATAAACAATAACAAATATGAATTACGGATTCGTCAAAGTAGCGGCAGGTGGACCACAGGGTAAAAGGGGTTGGCGGCGTT
>OGPY01001671.1_pt1 | contig 15720 bp, 10 predicted proteins | sample 1553121 | NCBI WGS metagenome assembly OGPY01 (sample SAMEA2580004, study PRJEB22360) | human gut metagenome
TAAGACAATATAGGAGATCAGAAAAATGTTAGAGATGAACAAAGAGTATACATACAAAGAAATATGTAGTGTGCTCGGATGGAAAGAGTCTTCAGGCAATCAGAAGAAAAAACAGATCAAAGAGGTAGAAGATTCCTATGAATTTTATCACCCGGAGAATAAGAAGACACACAAGCCCAAGAAGAGCTATATCTTCACGAAGCAGTTGAAGGAGCCAGAAGTTCAGGACAGACGCAAGAATAATGGTGCTAAGAATTATTTTCCAGACGAAGATTTTGAGTATCTTTTTCGAACAGTACTGAATGCAGGTTTCAACCGGAACGAATATTTTCAACGAGGAAAACTCAATGAAATCTATGTGACAAGTTCCTTGATTTATAAAGAGTTTGGACTGGATATTTACAGCTTTTTTAACAGGATGTTCTTTTTATATAAACCAGGACACAAAGATGTGAGGTATCTGTTTGAGGATATTTGTATGGATGCGGTGAAAGCAAACACAATAACCCGGATATGTAAACGGATGGGATATAAAAGGAATAGTCTACCTAAAGGAATAATGAAGCAAACCAACAGTAAGAATAAGATAATGATTCCAGCGAATGAACTGCTGCCGTATTATGAGGAGTATATGGCTAATTATCTGAGAATGTATAACTATGCTTCAGAATTTGAGGCTGTAAGAGGTGGAGATTATTCTAATATTGTAGAACTGATCCAAGAGTGCTTCGAAGAAGACTTTAAGGTATACGGCGTAAAACGGTATAATCTTATAACCATAGACAGTGAAGTTGTGAATATAGATGACTTTGAGTACAATCCCGCTAAAAAAGCAAAGTTGCAGAATGAATTTCGGTTTGTAGTATTGGAATCCATAATGAAGACTGTACGAAAGAGATGTATGGAGGAAAGAGCATACAAAAAACAACTCAATGTCGAAGAGAAAAGGCTGTTATTGGAGTACTTTAAACAGATGTTAAGAGATGATGATGTGGCGGGACTCCAAGAATTATCCAATCCAAGATACAAGAAAGCGATTATTGAACCGTATAAAAAAGTGGATGAAGCTATAAAAAAGATGGAAGAAGCAGTGGCAAACAAGCCTGCGGAGGAATAAGATCCTGCCGGGCGGGGGTAGTTACAACTTTGTACGGAGTACCCGTATAATAAGAAGGAAACCGAACCAAAAAACGACAGAAAAAATTTTGAGATTGAGAATGTGAGAGTGTTTCTTCTTATTATATAGGATAAAACCAACTGCATCAGATATACAGATTTGTGTCCTCAAATGCAAAAAAGTTAAGACGACTCTATCAGAAAGAGAGATTGCACACGTTTTCCGACTTCCTGATATAAGAGACAAAAACGTGTGCAAATCGAAAATTTTGAAGAGCCTGCAAGAGTTTTTGATGATGGACGCTACAGGTTGTGGCTGATAAATGTCCACAGATCCGGGGTAAGAATACCGAGGGAGATACTGCGGCGGGGTGCCGGGAGCAGATCATCAGAGGATAGATCCGACAGTCCCAGAAGCTCAAATATCCTTATGAAGACTGGCATCTTGTGAGAGGTGCTATTTTTTTATGCTCAAAATCTACAGATGAAGCATGGGAAAAATCTATTTTTGCAAAATTTCCGCAAAAAAGTACGAATATCAAAAAAAAGTTGCTGAAAAATCCTTATAAAATAACAAATATCGAAATGCGAAATTCGTCCGGTATATGAGGGAAACAACTTTTGATGTGAGCAAAATTTCCGAAAAAATTACACGAATTCAAAAAAAAAGTTGCTCTAAAACCTTTATAAAATCAGTGTTTTTTGCAATTCGAAATTCGTGTGGTATATGAGGGGAATAACTTTTTGAACTGACAAAATTTCCGCAAAATTTACACGATATCAAATTAAAAGTTGTAAAAAAATCCATATGTTATCAGGCTTTTTCGAAATGCGAAATTCGTCCGGTATATGAGGGAAAACAACTTTTGTCAGACAGACCAGAATGAAGAGAGGAGGAAGCGAGATGTCAGAAAATAAAAAAAGAATTTCAATCGAAGTGGATGCAGAGTTCCATAAACAGCTGAAATTGTTTGCAACTCTGCGTGGGATGTCCTTACAGGGATATATCACAACTCTGATTAAGAACGACATGAAAAATATGAAATAAGGAGCAACAGGAAACGAGAATGAGAGATGAAATCATAGTAGAAGCAGGAATGATCCATAAATTGAAAGAACTCGGTGTGACAAATGCCTGGGTGATTATGCTGTATTGCAAAATTTTATCTATGTCAGAGAATACAGGATATTGTACGATAACGAATGAATATTTTGCAGATTTGCTGGTGAAGACACCGAGAGGAATACAGAAGCATTTACTTGAACTTAAAACAAAAGGAATCATCAAGATAGAAGTTATCAAAGAATACGAAGATCAGACTGGACGGTATGTGGAAACAAGCAGGATATATCCACAAATTGCGATGTGATTATTTATATAGAAGAAAGGACAATGAAACGATGAAATTTTATACAGATGAAGATTTACAGGAAGTTTTACAGATTGGATGGAAACAGGCAAAGGCACTGATGAGAGCAGAAGGATTCCCAAGCATACGCATTGGACGCAGTTACCGGGTGGAAGAACAGGCTCTTCTGGACTGGATGAAACAGACAAAATCCGTGAAACTTAATACAAGGAGCGTTTAGTTACTTATGGCAGGGACATTTACATCATGGAGTGCCTTGGTACTGGCTCTTCAGAAAGAAGTTGCGGACGCTACACAGGAAGTGATTGACCAGTCAGTAGATGATCTGTACCGGAACGTAGACCAGTTTTACGGTTCGGCAGAAGGAAGATACAACCGTATTGGAACTTTGCGGATGTCGCCAATGGGTTCGTTTATGGGCGGTGGCAGCGTATCATCCGGTGAGATCCGGTTGGACACGGGACATACTTATGTTCCAGCTGGTAGAGATACCGTTACGATTTATAACTATGCGGAAGATGGAGGACTGTTGGGACAGGGTGGATTCTGGTCAAGGACAATGGCAGCAGTTCCGGGATATATTCAGGCATCTTTCGGAAAAAGATTTGATTAAACACATGGAGGAAAAAACAATGTTAAATTTGAAGAATGTTATTGATATGGTAGAAGTTGGTATGCTTATAACGATTTACAGAGAGGAAACCTGCGCTGTTATGAGTGGATTCGTGACGAAAAAACTCCTGATCCATGATTCAGAAACACATGAAGAATATTACCATTTGGAAATGGATGTGGACGGAATGCAGAAGACGATCACAGATATAGACCTGTATCAGGTGTTCTCGCTGTTTGGCAGAGATGGCAGGGATCTTCTGAAGGTAAGAAGAAAACGCCTCAAAGAGCGGTATTTCCCGGCAGATGGATACATGGATGATGAAGTCTCAAGTGTATTCTGGGAGATGATAAATGTATGGGATGACACTTCAGAAGCAGACAGGGAAGATCTGGCAAAGATCCTCTTTGAGAAGATGGATGCAGAAGATCTGAAGGAAATTATGGATGAAGTCAGCGAGAACCAGAAGGATTTGGATGAAGACGATGGATTCTACAATGTCTACGATGAAGACGATGATCTTGACGATGAGGAAGCATTCTGATGTCGTCAAGTTTACATAGATGCAGGAAGCGTCTGGGAGAGATCCCGGGCGTTTTCTTTTTGGGAAAAACGGAGGATATGATGATGTTTAGAGAAATTAATACAAAATGGAGCACAGCGGTAAATGTCTGAGGATTTCCGGGCAAAAGTCACAGCCGAGCTTGACACGGCAGCCGCAGAGAGCAAATTAGAAACGTTCTTAAATAAGAACAACAAACTGAAGATAGATGTGGAACTGAATCAGGATTCCGCAAAAAAGATGACTTCCAGCATTGAGAAAGGACTGAAGCAGACCAAACTGGACACTTCTTCCTTATCCAAACAGCTGGCAGGATCGTTCAATATTACAGATAAATCGACGATCAACCAGATCAAATCACAGCTGAACGGGATGCTTTCAAGTCTTTCTAAGGCTTGGGATGGTCTGGATTTCAATTCCAAGAGTAAAGGAATGCTGGATTTTGCAGCAGGTATGGAGCCTTTACAGAAGACTCTGGCTCAGAATGCAAAGATGATCGAGGGTTCCACAGGCATTTATGATGAATTTTTCAACTACTTTAAGGATAAGCAGATCTACATATCCGATGAGCTGAAGAATGCACTGGGAAATGATACTTACAAGGAATTATTACAAAATAACATCGGAAAGATCGTCCGGGATGCGGGCAAAGGCATTGACATTTCTTCTATCTGGGGAGAGATGCAGTCACTTTTTCCTGAACATTTTTCTGAGAATATCACCACACAGGCAGATCAGGTGATCCATGCGTTTGATTTGATGAAAAAAGCAAGGGCAGAGATGGCACAGCAGATGATCCCGTATCAGAACATGGACAGCCAGACGAAAGCAGTGGTAGATGAGACTGCATGGCAGCAGGTTTCGACTGTATCCGGTATGCTGATGGGAAACCTGAAGAATAACATCCAGTCTGCTGCGGATGCGGCAAAGACAACACTTGATCTTGATGTGAATGTCAATACGGAAAAAGTCGCTTCTGATCTAAGGAATGCAGTCCAGAATGCAGCAACCGGAACCGGGGAAGCCATGAACCTTGACCTGAAGATGAACGAGGAACAGATTGTGTCCAGTTTTCGTACCGCACTCAGCCAGATCGCAACCGGGGAGGAACCTGTCAAGGTCGATATCCAGATAAACAAAGAATCCCTGAAGTCCGATTTGAGTGCAGCATTGTCAGAAATGGATCTTCCGGTGAAATTCAAGATTGATGCTGCGGAGCTGGAAAAACAGATCCGTGCAGCACTTGAGAAGATCAAGGATGTGAAGATGGACCTTCATATTAATACGGATGCACTGAAACAGTCTGTTGGGGAATCTGTTACAGAATCCGTCAATCAGGCAGAAGCACAGACAGCAACAGTAAGAATGCCAAACATAGATACTTCCAATATGGCACAGTTCCAGCAGCTGATGGGAAACATCAATACCGCAGGAAGACAGGGTAAGAGTGTCTTTGAATCACTGGGAAATACTTTTAAACAGGCTTTTTCGGTATACAGTGGAGCATATCTTTTACAGGACGGGATCAACAAAGTCATTCAGTCTGGCAAAAAAGCAGTCTCAACTGTAAAAGAATTCAATGATATTAAAACTGACCTTGCGATGGCAACCGGGGAGAATAAAACATATATCAATGATCTGATGCAGGATTACAACGCACTGGGTCAGGAACTTGGAGCGATCACTTCCGATGTGGCATTATCTGCGGACACTTGGCTGCGTCAGGGACGTTCCATGTCAGACACCAGCCAGTTAATCAAGGACAGCATGGTTTTGAGCAAGGATGCACAGATGGATTCCGAACAGGCAGCAGAAGTTCTGACCGCAACCCTGAATGGTTTTCAGATGAATGCAGATCAGGCAAGCCATATCAACGATGTCCTGAACAGTATCGACCTGAAATCTGCTTCTGATGCAGGCGGGATCGGTCAGGCATTGACAAAAGTTGCATCACAGGCAAACAATGCGGGTGTTTCTCTGGAAAAGCCCGCTGCCATGATCGCAACTATCAAGGATGTCACACAGGACAGTGATGACAGCATTGGTACAGGTCTGAAGAGTATCTTTTCCAGAATGAACCAGATCAAGGCAGGAAAATTTGTCGATTCCGAAACAGGGGAATCCCTGAATGATGTAGAGAAAGTTCTAAAGAAAGTAGGAATCTCCATGCGTGATGTGAACGGTCAGTTCAAGGAATCAGAACCTGTGATTGATGAAGTGGCTCAGAAATGGTCAACATTTGATGGGAATACTAAGAAAGCAGTCGCAACTGCAATGGCAGGAACCTATCAGTATAACAAGCTGATCGCCATGTTTGACAACTGGAACAAAGTCCAGATGCTCACGGAGACCGCACAGAATTCAGATGGAACTGCACAGCAGAAGTTTGAGGATAATTACCTGACCTCTCTGGAAGCAAAGACCAATGCCCTCAAGTCCAGTCTTGAAAATGTAGCGACAGGTCTGATCTCTGATAATATGTATGCTGGTTTTCTGGATGGTGCAAAAGCAGTCGCAGATTTTACAGCTCAGACAGATCTTCTGAAAGCATCCCTTGCAGGTCTTGGGGCAGCAGGTGGAGTATTCGCATTCCAGCAGTTGATCTCTTTGTTTAAAGAGCTGTCAAATTTTGGAAGTGCTTTAAATATCAGTAAGATCGCAGATATGTCTACAGATTCTTTTGCACGGTTACTGGCACTGACACAGAACCTTACAGATGCACAGACAAAACTGGTGTTATCCAGCACAAATCTATCCAATGCACAGAGGATGGCAGTCCTGATGAATCAGGGAATGTCAGAAGCACAGGCATCTGCTGCCATTGCATCTATGGGACTGGCGACAGCAGAAGGAACCGCAACCGCAGCAACGTTTTCTTTATCTGGTGCCTTGTCCGGTTTATGGGCTACTCTGATGGCGAACCCGCTGGTTTTTGTTGCAGCAGGAGTATCGGCAGCAGTTATGGCGTTCTCAAGCTACAGCAATTCCATGAAGGAAGCTATGTCTTCTGCAAGAGAAGCAGGAAATTCTTGGTCAGAAGAAAATACTTCACTGGAAGATAACATCAGCAGGATTCAGGAATTGAGAGAAGCCCTTGCTTCCGGTACGTTGACGGAGCAGGAGGCAGCGGATGCAAAGAGTGAACTGTTGTCCATACAGGAATCCCTGACAGATTCTTATGGGGATCAGGTGGAAGGAATCGACCTTGTGAATGGCAGTCTGGAACAGCAGATCAACCTTCTGGAAAAGATCTCTCAGAAGAATGCAGATAATTTTCTGAATGAGAATAAAAAGAGCATTGATAAGGCAACAAAAGAGATGGAAAAGAGTCGCCATACGTATTTAGGGCAGTTCTATGATAATGGTTCGGAGGAATCAGAAGCGATTAAGAAGACTGTGAAGGATCTACAGGATAAATACGGGGAAGAGGTCTTCCAGCTGAATAAAAGTTCCGATGGATTCACGATGGATCTTCATTTCAATGCGGATGCAGCCGAGGCAGAAGAAGCCCTGAATGATTTTATGACCGAAATATCGGACATTGAAGATAAGTACGGGGAATCGGATACGCTGGATCTTATGTCTGATAATGCGTATTCTGGTCTGAAATCGGCAAAAGATGTACTGGGAGAATATCAGGACTTATACGACCAGGCACAAAAAGCTGAGATGATTTCAGATGATGCCTTATACAGTGCAGATGGAAAAGAACAGACTGCTGCAAAATGGTTATCCGATTATGCAAAGGCAGTAGAAGCATATAACGATGCAGTTGCAGATGGGGACGACCTGAAGATCACAGAGGCAGCAGACAACTTTAACACACTGGATTCTGCCATGAAGACCCTGAGCAAAGAAAGCGGCATGTCCGAATATGCGGATCAGATACAGGAAGTCCGGGAGCAGTTGAATGAAACAGCGATTGCAAACAGTAAATTCACAAAGGCTGTGAAAGGTAACGATTCCAGCAAGTTTGGGAAGAAAGTTGCAGAGAGTGCAAAAGCCCTGAAGGATCTTAACCTGAGTGATACAGATTTTAAGTATGCTTTCGAAACAGATGGAGTGCAGGAGGGAGAAGATGCCGTTAATTCTCTGATAGATGCAGCTCTGGAATGTGGCGTGATCTCCGATACATCCAGCGAACAGGTGAGCAACCTTGTGAGTATGCTTGCAGAGCTTGGAATTGTATCTTCCACTTCAGGCAGTGCAGCCACAGAAGCAGTTTCTGGTCTGGAAAAACAGCTGGAAGATACCAAGACAGCCCTGAGTGGAATTAACGCAGCTACTTCTTTACTGGATTCACAGAGTACAGGAAAATCCATCACCATAGATGATTTTAATTCTGATGATCTTGCAGACTATACTTCTGCTCTGGAATATAACAATGGAGCTTTACAGTTAAATGCTGAGAAAGTCCGGGCACTTCAGAAAGCAAAAGCAGAAGAAGCCATTCAGACAAACGACAATCTGAAGCAGGAAAAGCAGACCGAGTATATGCAGAATATCGCAGAGATCGAACAGCTTCAGGAGAAACTGAGAGGATTATCGGATGCAAAGAGTGAGAATGCAGAAAAGATCCAGTCAAATATTGATGCACTTCTGGCAGAAAATGACGGGATCGTAAACCAGTGTAACCAGCTGGATCTTCTGTCCGCATCTTTAAGGGAAGCAACCGGAGCATATCAGGCATGGCTGGACAAGCAGAACGCTTCTGAATCCGGGGATATGTTTGATGATGCCATGGGAGCCTTGCAGCACATAGAAGATACGGTACAGGTTACAGATTCCGAATATTATGGACGAACCGGAAGAGAAGATTATAAGGCAGCAGTAGATTTTATCGTGCCGGACAATATCGACCATGAAGATGAAGCAGCCGTTTCTTCTTATATTGATTCGATCGAGCATTACTTCAACCATGATTCTGATGGAAACAGAACCGGGCTTGATGTGGCAGAATTCTGTGCGAAAGCTACGAAAGCAGGTCTTATGGAACTGGATGAAGCAAGCGGAGAATACAAGGTTGCAGGTCAGCGTACCATGCAGGATTTTGCAGATGGTCTGAACCTGTCACTGCCGTTTGTACAGGCTATGTTTGGTGAAATGGAAGAATTCAATGCTCATTTTGACTGGTCAGATGAGGCAGTCAAGACGCTTGGCGACCTTGGAATGGCAGCAGGAGAAGCAAAAGGCAGGATTGAAGAATTAGCTGGTGACAAGGATCTGGATATTCAGATAGATGTTTCTGATATAGAAAGTACAGAAGATAAAGTTGCAACGCTGGACAATACTATACAGCAGATGCAGGACTATAAAGGTACAGTAGAAGTGGATTCTTCACAGGTGGATGATGCAAACACCGTGATTCAGTATTGTGTCACACAAAAGCAGATGTTAGAAGCACCAGCAGTCATGTCTGTGGACACTTCACAGGTTGAGGGTGATCTGGGAAATGCGTTATCCTTATTGCAGCAGTTTCAGGAAGCACAGAACAATGTAGAGCTTCAGACAGCAGTTGGAGCCGATACTTCTGAAGCACAGGGCAAAGTAGATAGTCTGGTAAGTGAGATTCAGGGATTAAGCCCGGAAATACAGGCACAGCTGAACATTGATACGACTTCTGAAGCTACAATTACATCATCCATTCAGGCTTTAACACCAGAGATCATGGTAAAAGCAGGAGTAGATTCTGCTGTGGTGGATGCATGGGCTGCGGAAGAAAAGAAATCAGATGGAACCGTGAAGTGGAAAAACGATACCGGAACGGTAGATGCCTGGGCGGCACAGATGCATACATCTAACGGTACTGTAAGCTGGACTAATGATGTAAGCCAAGTTAAGACAACGTTCACAGCCACAGGAACCGTAAACTGGACAAACACAACACCACCAACAGGAGGCACACATGGTGTAAATGGCACAGCTCATGCAGCAGGAACAGCACATTATAACCATTTGGTTGGTCATGCTTATGTACAGGGGAACTGGGGAACCAAGACCGGAGGAACTACTCTGGTCGGAGAACTGGGAAGAGAGATTGTTGTTGATCCGGGTTCCGGTACATGGCATACCGTAGGAGATAATGGAGCGGAGTTCGTGAATATCCCGGCAGGTAGCATTGTATTTAATCACTTACAGTCAGAAGCATTATTAGAACGTGGTTTTGTAAATGGGAGAGGAACTGCAAGAGCCAATGGAAGTGCTATGGTCAGAGGTGGGATTTCAAAGAAACAGGCAAATATTGCATCTCATAAGACGACTTATGCAGGATCGCATTCTTCAGGAAATACCAGCAGCGGAAACTCAGGTGGTTCTGGTGGAGGAAAGACTGGCGGCGGTTCTTCCTCTTCTTCAAAATGGACAGACCCATGGAAGAATGTTAAGGACTGGTTTGAACGAGTTGTGCAGAAACTCCAAAGCCTGATTGATGTAAACAAGGCAAAAGCAGATAATGCAGATGCCATTTCGACCAAAGATAAATACACCCGGGATGCGATCGCAAATACAGAACGGCTTATCAGCAATTATGGGGATGCCCGGAAGATGTACGTGAAGAAGTCCAATGCTTATGCAAAGAAGATCGGTCTGTCTGCAAAGCTGAAGAAGCGGGTGCAGGATGGAACCGTGGATCTGGAATCACTGAGTGAAACAGACAAGTCCAAAGTCGAAGCCTACCAGAAATGGTATGACAAGATCGTAGAATGTGATAAAGCCATTCAAGACCTGAAAGCACAGGAAAAAGAGTTATATCAGCAGAGACTTGATAATGTAACTACCAGATACGATGCTCTGAGAAGCGTGTATGAGAACGCAAATAACATGCTCAGTAGCAGAAATGAGTGGATTGCAGAATCAGGAAAATACTCACAGAATTTTGGCGGTGCTTATTCACAGAATATAGCATCCCAGAGATCAAATCAGCAAAGTCAGACAAGTCTGATTACCAAAGAGATTGAGCAGTACAAGAAACAGCTTGCTGAAATCAAGAAGAAGTATGGAGTAAATTCTACTTTCTACAGAGAAGCTCTTGCAGGTTTACGAGAACTTCAGACTGCACTTGAGGACAGTAAAAAGGCTACAGCTGAATTGACCAATCAGTTAGATGAGCTTGCAGCGAATGCTGCTCAGTATAAAACTGACAAATACACCCGTGCATCAGAAAAACAGTCTGCGTACAGAGATTATAAGGATGCAAACCGTTATTATGATGCGAGTACAGGTGATTTTGCAGAAGGTATCACGGAGGCTGATTACCAAAATGCGATCACCACAAACAATAACACCATCAATGCATTGCAGGAACAGAAGAATCTTGTGCAGCAGAAAATGCTGACACTCAATGCAGGATCTGCTGAATATCAAGAATACGCTGACCAGCTGGCAGAACTTGACAAGAAGATTCTGGAAACCGCAAACAGTAATGCAGAGTTGAAAAAATCCATCGTTGATCTACGGTTTGAACAGTTTGATGAAGCCCAGGACAAGCTAGATGATCTGATCGAAGACTATGGAAATCTTCGTGATATGATGGATTCTGACACCTTCTATAACGATGATGGTTCATTCACAGATACAGGACTTGCAAATATCGCTCTCATCAACAAAGAGATGGACGCGTACAGACAGAAAATCTCTGATTGTACCGCAGAACTTGACCTACTTGAGGAACTGAAGAAGAACGGTATGATTACAGCTGATGAGTACAAGGAACGCTCAGAGAATGCCATGAGCGAGATCCAGCAGGCATCCAAGTCCTTATACTCCGATCAGCAAAGTCTGCTTGATATGTACGAAAACAAGATCACCAAAGAGAATGATCTGCTTCAGGAGAACATCGACAAGCGTAAGAAAGCTCTTGACAACAAGAAGGATTACTACGAATACGACAAGACCATTAAGGATAAAACCAAAGATATTAATGCACTCAAAGCACAGATTGCTGCTTTAGAGGGGACAACCAACGCTGCTGCTAAGGCAAAGCTGGCGAAACTAAAGGCTGATCTGAAGGACAAGGAAGAAGATCTTGCAGATACCAAGTATGAGCACCAGCTTGATATGGAATCTAAAGGCTATGATGACCTGTCCGAAAAAGCAGATGATGCACTGGATAACACCTTAAAGTCTCTGAAATCTAACACAGATCTTCAGAAGTCTGTCATTAATGATATGCTCTCTGAGGTTAAGGATTCTTACAAGGAAACTTTTGGTGAAATCAGCAAAATCCTTGAGGAAATGGGATATCAGACCTCTGAGTTGTTCAAAGACCTGATGAACGTGAATACGATTAAGAACAGCACCAATGAGACAGTCAATGATGCAAAGAATCATCCGGGAGATTATACCAACGTTGATACTTCTGGCGTTTCAAGTGATTCTAAAGCAAACGCTGCTATCAGTGGAGCACTCAAGGATTCCGAAAGTGCTGGCAATGCCGCAAATGGTATTGGCTACGATCAGAATGGTAAATCCTATAATACCACGACCGGAACTGGTAATAACAAGAAATACGTCAACCAGCTTAGTTTGTCACTGAATCCAAAGAATGTCACGGTATATGAAGGCAAAGAAAAATCAGTAAAGGTAAGCTATACGAATGCTTTTTCTGATAATCTGAAAAACTTTACTGTTACTATAAATGACAGTACGATCGCTACTGTACAGAAAATTAATAACAGTAGTTTTAAAATCACAGGTAAAAAGACCGGACGAGCTGTAGTTTCGGTGCATCCAGTAGTGTCTTCTGCTGCTACTGTAAAACTTGCTGTCACTGTACGACGGAATACTTATGGTAAACATGCAAAGACCGTAGATGCTGCAATCAATAAGTCTGGTTATGGCTTTACAGCTGAAGAACGCCAGTCTATCAAGGATAGTCTGATTATTGGTAAATCAGAAAGTGCTCTGAACAATAAAAAGGACTTTGATTCCAAAACACAGGAAGCAATTCAGAAGAAACTCAAAGAAAAGCTGACTACATGGTATAATTCTCTGAAAAATAAGAAGTTCAAACCGTCTGATTATCAGAAGAAACATGCTCTTGTACAGCATTTCAATCAGAAGGGGAAAGATGTCCCAGCTTCTAAATTTGTAGACGTTGCGAGCATTCTTGGCATGAAATATCCAAATGCATACAGCAAATGGACAAGCAAGCAGAAAACAAACCTGCTCAAGAAGCTACAGGGATATGGATTCTCCAAGGGTGGAGTTGTACGTAACCTTATTCCGGCTGACATGGGTACAATGCTTGGTGATGCGATTATCCGCAATGGTGATACCGGCTTTATCGGAGCCAGACCGGGTGAAACTGTCCTGACAGAAGAATTTACCAAGCTGCTGAAACCATCCATTGCTTCCATGAATGAATTCACAGATATGATGACTGGAAATAATGGAACGAAACTGAATAACGTTCCGTCTGTACAGAACCAGAATATTACCTTCAGTCCAGAGATCAATCTGAACGTGGACAGAATTGACAGCGAGCTGGATATTAAGGATCTTGCACATCAACTGAGTGGCATTATGTATGATGATTTCTCAACGAAGATGTCAAAAGACTGGAAGAAGGACATGCAGAAACTGACCGGACGGTTTAGGTAAACAGAATATAGAAATAATTACAGGAGCATCTGACAGCGGGTGCTCCTATTTTAATGAAAAGAGGAATACAAGGAGGAAATTTTATGGGTAAAAGAATGAAGAAAACAACAAGAAGAGAAGAATACAAAGAAAAATTCAACGAGCAGATGAATAAGTTCAATTACATCCCTCAGGATGGAGAGAAGATCGTTCAGTGCAAAGCACCATACCCGGAGTACTGGTTCATTTCGAATAAAGGTTATCTGTTTTCGGTGTATTCTGGCAATATCAAAATACTGAAAGCAAACCACAGGTATACGGGAGTAAAGAATAAATATGGGATTCGTCCCGGGCAGGACTGGTATTATGAGTATGTGGCAGAAGGAGAAAAGTACAACAGGCATGTCACCATGTACAGAGTAATAAGCGATCATTTCCTGAAAAATGAATTTGATTCTGCGAATGATGAGATACACCACATCAGGAAAAAGGCACTCTATAAACCAAATGAAGGGAACGTATGCAACAGAGCAGAGAACCTGCAACTGCTGCCCCGGGAGATCCACAAAGAGCTGACGTATTATGCAAGTAAAACAAATGCAGAACACGATAAAGAGCTTGAGAAGAAGATCCGGGAGGCAGACTGTTCATCCTATCAGTTTACACAGGAACAATTTGAAGCACTCATTAAATGGAACCTACAGAATTGTGCTGCATTGGGAATGACACCAGTGATCTACATGACAACAATAACAGATGATGTGTCAGAGATTGAAGCGGAAGCACATCCATTGAAATTCGACGAGATTTGAAGCTCTGCTGCCCACCAGTGAAGAAGATCCAGAACTTCAGGCAGCAGGATAACACCTAGAGAAATAATGTGATTATGCAGGGGAAGAAATTTCTTCCCCTTGAATTTTTAGAAATGAAATGTATAAAAAGATGCGGGAGGGATGCTCTGGTTCAGGGTGTCCCTTCTGTAAAATTGGAACAACGGGAATAAGTGAAGAAAGATGATAAGAAATTTAAAACAGAAGTCCGGGGGACAAAGAAATTTACAGCAGATGAAATATTGCAATTTCTACATGAGAGTGGTAAGGTTGACCTGTCATATGTGCAGGAAGAAATTGAAATGCAGGACAGAAAAAAGCTGCTGGCAATGCATCCGTACAAGATAACACAGGGAAAGGATGGATATTGGAGAACATACATAATAGATGATGAAAAACGTAAATTAATTAAAAAAAAGAATAAAAACGACATAGAAGATACGATAGTTGAATATTACAAACTTCAGGAAGAAACCTCTTTTATGTGCTGGTTTGATTCATGGAAGCAAAAACAGATCCGATACGAAGTCGCTGACAATACAGTAGCCAGATATGAACGTGATTACAGGAGATTTTTTGCAGGGACGGATTTTGAGAAATCGGACATCAGAAAACTGACAGAAGAAGATATTACAGCTTTTATGATTCATACGATCAAGAAACTTGATCTGAAAGAAAAAGCAGGAAATGCTTTGTGGGGTTATATCTCAGGTGTCTTCAAACATGCCCGTATTTGCAGATTTATTCAGGAAAATCCATGTGAGTATGTAGAAAAGAAGGCGTACAGCAGGTTTTATAACAGAAACCATAAGAGTTCAGAACAGAGGACGATCAATGATAATGACCTGAAGCTGCTGCTGGCTGAATTACACAGGAGTCAGGAAGCAAAACCACAGTACATACCAAGTTATGCAGTTGAACTTGCGATTTATACGGGTATGCGAATAGGAGAGTTATCCGGGTTACGATGGGAAAATGTCTACAGAGACAAAGGCTATATACTGATTAACAGTTCAGAAAAATACAATGAGAAGACCAAATGTTGGTATATGGCAGAAACTAAAACAGGGAAAGAACGAAGATTCCCAATATCGGACGAAATACGTCTGCTGCTGGATCGAGTAAAAAAAGCTGAAATGAAATATGGATATGTAGGAGAATTCGTATTTCAGAATGAAAACGGTCAGGTTAATACGAGATCTATAGCACATTGTATCAGGTATCGCTGCAAAAAGGCTGGCATTGAAGAGAAGTGTATACATGCTGTCAGAAGAACATTCAATTCAAAAATGAAACTTGCAGGTGCGTCTTCAGCAGTGGCAGCATCATTGTTGGGACATAGTGAACGTATTAATGAGAACAACTATACGTATGATATTTCACAAATGGAATATAAGAAAGAAATCGTATCTGAAGTGAGTAAGATTAATGCAAAATGACTACCAGAGTAGTCAAGAGTAATCAGAACGTGCGTTCAAGCAAAGCCCTGAAACCCTTGATTTTACTGGATTTTTAAGGTGTTCATAAAATGGACCTGAGGGGAATCGAACCCCTGTCCGAAAGCCTATCCCTTGCGGTATCTCCCATCACAGTCGCTGTTTTAACATTCCCTTGGCAATACGCCCATCGACAGGCTTATTGCTTCAGTAG
>OGPY01001683.1_pt1 | contig 15630 bp, 8 predicted proteins | sample 1553121 | NCBI WGS metagenome assembly OGPY01 (sample SAMEA2580004, study PRJEB22360) | human gut metagenome
CACTATCTTTGTAAATACGAAGATAGGATGCGGCTCGGCATAGTCAAATCGGAAATGTGATTTCCGTTTGTCTCTGCACTCGCCTTTCGCTATCTTTGCAGTTTGAACAAAATGAATAAAAAGAGAACGATATGATAGAATATATTACGGGAGAGGTTACCGATTTAACTCCCGCCACGGCGGTTGTGGAGTGCATGGGAATAGGTTATTTGCTTAATATTTCGTTAAATACTTATTCTTGCCTTTTGAAAGGGCAAGCTACACGTCTGTATGTTTACGAAGCGATTCGGGAAGATGCCTATCAACTTTATGGCTTTTATGACCGTCACGAACGTGAACTGTTCATATTGTTGATTTCTGTTTCGGGAGTAGGACCCAATACGGCCCGCATGATATTGTCTTCATTGAATCCTTCTGAGTTGGAGCAGGCGATTGTGTCGGAGAATCTAAATTTATTGAAGTCGGTAAAAGGAATAGGCGCTAAAACTGCACAGCGTGTAATTGTTGACTTGAAAGATAAAATAAAACCTACCGACAATCCGTTAGTAATAAGTACGCCCGCAGCCTCGGAAATTTACGAGGAAGCTGTGGCTGCGTTGGTGATGCTTGGATTTTCACAGCCCCAATCGCAAAAAACAGTTCAAAAGTTATTGCGTGATACTCCTTCGATGAGAGTTGAAGAGGTAATTAAGCAGGCTCTGAAAATGCTCTGATACCGGCGTCGTCGCCTTTTGAGTAAAGGCGGGAATTTGTGTAGGAGTATCGAATGAGAAGACGGATAAGGATTGGAACAATAGTTGTGCTAGCAGTGAGCGGATTAGGAGCCTATTCCGCTTTTGCTGCTTTGCAGTCGGCCGATCCGCAAAGTTCATCGAGCAGTATATCGGCAACGCAAAGCAATAAAGAATCCGATTCCATACAAGTCCGTTATCCTGTCACTAAAACATCACCCGAATCGTATGATGAAATCGGGCAGTTAGCTCCGATGGATTTGAAAAATCCTTCTAATCTGAAAACAGAAGTAGAGTATGATGCCGAAACGAATTGTTATGTAATCCATACCCGAGTCGCCGGGGTTGATGTTTGCACTCCTTTCATGTTGTCGGCGGCCGAGTATAACGATTATACGTTGCGTAAATCCATGCAGCAGTATTATCGGGAACGGAATGCACAGAATTTTGCAGAGAACAGCAAATCGGAGTTTAATTTTTTGGATATGCAGTTCTCTCTCGGGCCATTGGAAAAAGTTTTTGGACCGGGTGGTGTACAATTGAAGACACAAGGTTCTATCGAGTTGAATATGGGATTGAAACATAATAAACTCGATAATCCCGCACTGCCGATGAGTTCCAGAAAGAAGACTTATTTCGACTTCGACGAGAAGATACAGGCTTCGGTAACGGCGAAAGTCGGTGACAAGATGTCGTTCAATATGAACTATAACACCGATGCGACTTTCGATTTCGACTCGAAAAATCTCAAATTACAATATCAGGGAAAAGAAGACGAGATTATTAAGAATATCGAAGCCGGTAATGTGAGTATGACCACAGGGTCGTCGTTGATACGTGGTAGTACGGCTTTATTCGGTGTAAAGACGACTATGCAGTTCGGTAAACTGACGGCTACCGCTCTTATTTCTCAACAACAGTCCGAATCGAAAACGGTCAATGCGAGTGGTGGGGCACAGACCACGCCGTTCGAAATCCGGGCAGACGCTTATGACGAAAACAGGCACTTTTTCTTAGCTCATTTTTTTAGGGACAATTACGATAAATTTGCTTCCAAATTACCTTATGTCTCATCGGGTGTGAGTATCAATCGAATAGAAGTTTGGATTACGAATAAACAAGGCAATTATGAAGAATCGAGGAATATTGTCGGTTTTATGGATTTGGCCGAAAATGTTCATATCGGTAACGACCATTGGATATCGGCTACCGCGCAGCAGAATCCGATGAATAACTCCAACTCGTTGTATGCCGAGATTAAAAACGGTTATCCCGATGCTCGTAATATCAATTTGGTGACACAGGCTTTGGAACCTCTTTCTGTTTATGGTATCGAGGGGGGGCAGGATTATGTGAAAATAGAGAGTGCCCGGAAACTTGCTTCTTCTGAATATACCTTGAATTCCCAATTGGGTTATATCTCTCTGAAAAGTAAGCTGAATGCCGATGAGATGATTGCTGTCGCTTATGAATATACTTATAACGGACAGGTTTATCAGGTTGGGGAATTTTCGGGAGATGTTACCGATACGGATCAATGTCTTTTTCTGAAAATGTTGAAGGGTTCTACCATATCGACCTCATTACCCATTTGGGATTTAATGATGAAAAATGTTTATTCGCTGGGGGCCTATCAGGTTCAGAAGGATAAATTCAGGCTGTACATTAAATATCAGAATGATTCTACGGGGGTAGCTGTAAATAATATACCGGAGGGGAATATATCCAATCAGACTTTGTTGCAAGTAATGAACCTCGACCGTTTGGATGCGAATGAGTCGGAATATTCCGATGGTATTTTTGACTACATAGAGGGGTATACGATTCAATCTTCGAACGGGAGGATTATATTTCCGGTCATAGAGCCGTTCGGTAGTCACTTGGCAGAAAAAATAGGAAATGCGGCGATAGCGGAAAAGTATGTTTATCAAGAGCTGTATGATTCGACATTGACTATCGCCCAGCAAGTATCGGAGAAGAATAAATTTATTATGACCGGAGAATATAAAGCATCTTCGGGCGCAGAGATAAGATTAAATGCGATGAATGTACCTCGGGGATCGGTGGTTGTTACCGCCGGAGGTATGACTTTGGTCGAAAATTCCGATTATATTGTGGATTATGCGATGGGTGTCGTGACGATATTGAACCAAAGTATAATCGAGGCGGGAACTCCGATTAGTATATCGCTTGAAAATCAATCGATGTTCAATATGCAACGTAAGACAATGCTGGGACTCGATTTGAATTATGCGTTCTCCAAAGATTTTAATGTAGGAGCGACGATTATGCATTTGTCTGAAAAGTCCCTGACGGAAAAAGTAAATATGGGCGATGAGGTACTGAATAATACTTTGTGGGGAGTGAACTTGTCTTATAATACGAATTTTTTATGGTTGACCAATTTGTTGAATAAAATTCCGACTGTAAACGCAACAGCTCCTTCTACGTTGGCTCTCACGGCTGAATTTGCCCAATTGATACCGCATAAATCCAAAAACGGCAGCTCGCAGGGAACATCGTATATCGATGATTTCGAATCGACACAAACAGGGTTGGACTTGAAGTCTCCTTATTCGTGGACGTTGGCTTCCACTCCGTACGACCCTTCATCTGATGCTTTGTTTCCCGAAGCTCGTTATTCCAATGATATTCGTTATGGGCAAAATAGAGCATTGCTATCGTGGTATTATATCGATAGAATGTTTACTCAGAAAAACTCGACATTGATACCGGCTCACCTGAAAAATGATTTGGACCAATTGTCTAATCCTTATGTGCGTGAGGTGAGTGTACGGGAGATATTTCCCAATAAGGAAATCAATTATGGAGAATCGACGACCTTACAGACATTGAACCTTTCATTTTATCCACAGGAACGGGGACCGTACAATCTCGATGCCGATAATATCGACTCACAAGGGCTTTTGTTGAATCCGGAGAACCGTTGGAGCGGGATTATGCGAAAAATGGATTATACCGATTTCGAATCATCGAATATCGAATATATACAGTTCTGGCTCATGGATCCGTTTTTAGATGAGAATCAGACTAATCATAACGGGGGAGAATTGTATTTTAATTTGGGAGAAGTGTCGGAAGATATTCTTAAAGACGGTATGAAGTCTTTCGAGAACGGTTTGCCTGTCGACGGTGATACAACACAGATAGCGACTACGGTGTGGGGAAAGGTATCCAAACGTCAGTCGTTGACTTATGCATTCGATAATACCAGTGGTGCACGGGCTTTGCAAGACGTAGGTTTAGACGGTCTGTCGAATGACGAGGAATATGGGTTCTCATCTTATAGAGATTATTTGAACAAGCTCGAAACTAAACTATCTCCGGCGGTAGTAGAGGCTATGCGACAAGATCAGTTTTCTCCGTTTAACGATCCGGCCGGGGATAATTACCATTTTTATCGTGGACACGATTATGACGATGCACAAACTTCTATATTGGACCGATACAAACGATATAACGGAACAGAAAACAATTCCCGGTCTCCCGAGGAAATGAATGATTCGTATTATCAGTCTTCCAAAAGTGTTCCTGACGTGGAGGATATCAATCAGGATAATACGTTGAACGAATATGAAAGATATTATCAGTACCGCATATCGTTATGCCCCGATAGCTTGGAGGTGGGAAAAAACTGTATTACCGATAAACGGGAGACAACCGTCCGGCTCCGCAATGGTGAAGAAGGAAAAGCTGTGTGGTATCAATTCAAAATCCCTTTGTCTCGTCCTCAAAAGAAAGTGGGATCTATTCAGGATTTTAAGACGATACGTTTTATCCGCATGTTTATGACGGGTTTTGAGTGTGAGACACATTTGCGTTTTGCCACGTTGGAATTGGTTCGGGGTGAATGGCGGACGTATAACTATGCTTTGAATTTGAAAGGAGATGCTCCGGCTCAGGGTAAGATGGATATATCGGTGGTAAATATTGAGGAGAATGCAGGACAGGTTCCTGTTAATTATGTTTTACCTCCGGGGGTAACCCGTATCATAGACCCGGGGCAATCGCAAATAACTCAGCTTAATGAACAAGCCATGTCTTTGAAAGTAACCGATTTGCAGTCGGGAGATGCTCGTGCGGTTTATAAGAACAGTGGTATGGATATGCGTACGTACAAGCGGTTACAGATGTTTGTACATGCAGAGAAGCTGATTGACGATAAAACTAATTTACGAGATGGCGATGTGTCTGTATTTTTACGATTAGGATCCGATAGCAAATCGAATTATTATGAGTATGAGGTTCCGTTGTCATTGACGGAGCCGGGTAATTATAGCACATATAATGCACAAGATCAGGAAGCGGTTTGGCCACAATCCAATATGTTTGATTTCCCTCTTTCTTTGTTTACCGATTTGAAGCTGGAACGGAATGCAAAGAAGCGTATGGATAATTCGACGGTGACGTTTCAAACTCGTTATTCCAGTTATGATCCCGATAAAAATCAAAATAAGGTGACTATCGTGGGGAACCCTTCTTTGAGCGATGTTCGTACGATGATGATCGGTGTGAGAAATAATTCGAATGCAGCTAAGGATATAGTCGTTTGGGTGAATGAAATGCGTTTGACCGATTTTGACCAATCTGGTGGTTGGGCTGCCAAAGCAAATGTAAATCTCGGTTTGTCGGATATTGCTACGCTGAATATCGCGGGGCATGTAGAAACTGTCGGTTTTGGGGGGATAGACCAAAGCCTTACGGAACGTCGATTAGACGATTACTATCAGTATAATATAGCTACGATGGTCGAGTTAGGGCGTTTTTTGCCAGAAAAAGTCAAATTGAAAGCCCCATTATTTTATTCGATTACCGAACAACGTACTTCTCCTAAATACAATCCGCTCGATCAAGATATCTTGTTGAAAGATGCTTTGGACAATGCGGGTAGTAAAGCCGAGCGTGACTCTATAAGTGATGCTTCGATAGAGAAATCGACTGTCGAAAGTTTCAGTTTGTCGGGAGTTTCTTTTGATATTAGGAGTAAGAATCCTATGCCCTATGACCCGGCTAATTTTTCTATCAGCTATTCTTATAATCGACAATCGAAACAAGACCCTACTACCGAATTTGAGAATACATACGATTATCGGGGTAGTTTCACTTATTCCTATACTCCTTTTGTTAAACCTTTTGTCCCGTTGAAGGGATTAAAGAGTAAATCTAAGCATTTGAAATTTTTGAAGGAATGGGAATTTAATTATTTGCCTAATAATATTGCGTTTAATACCAATATGTCGCGATATTATTATGAACAGCAGATTCGCGATGTGAGTGGATCGGGAGGAATGGCATTGCCGACGAGTGTAAGTAAAAGTTTTTTATGGGATCGGCAGTTCTCGTTGACATGGAATCTCACCAAGTCGATAAACCTTTCGTTGCAAACGATGACGAACGCTCATATCGAGGAGCCGGTCGGTGTGGTGAATAAACAGCTTTTCCCAGATGAATACGAAGCATGGAAAGATACCGTGTTGACCAGCATCAAGAATTTGGGAACACCGTGGAATTATAATCAAACTTTCAATGCATCGTATACGGCTCCGTTCAGCAAGATACCTGTTCTTGATTATTTGTCGTTTAATGCCAAGTATAACGCTACATACACTTGGGATAGGGGAGCCCAGATTTCAGAGGAAATAGATTTAGGTAACTCGGTGAATAATCAGGGGCAGTTGAGCTTTGATGGGCGTTTCAATTTTGAACAATTGTACAATAAGTCGAAATATTTGCAGAAGATAAACAAACGTTTTTCTTCCAATAATAGGGCTGCGGCAGCGAAGAAAAATAGAAAATTCGAACGTACCATTTTGCTTCGGGAAGATACTACGGTTACTTTAAGGCATAATCTCAATAATAAGAAGGTAAAAGTTGTAGCGAGGGACGATGCTGGAAAGAAAGTGGCCCTGAGGACGAAAGTTCTCGATGCCAATAATGTAGTGATTCTCGATAAAGGAACCCAACGCTTGAATGTGATAATTACTCCTTCGAATAAGAATGAACGTAATTTCTGGAAAGAAGCAGCCGAATATTCTTTACGGGGATTGATGATGGTAAGAAATGCGAGCGTGCGTTATCGTAAGACCAATACTACTTCGTTACCTCTGTTTTCCCCGAATGTAGGCGATGTATTCGGGCAATCGACTTCGTATGGTCCTATGGCTCCCGGCCTCGATTTCGCTTTTGGTTTTACTGATGAGAGCTATGTATATCGGGCAAAAGAACGTGGTTGGCTTTTATGTGATTCCACGCAGATAAGTCCAGCGGTCATCGGTCGTACCGAGGAGTTTAATTTTGAAATAGCGCTTGAACCTATCCGGGGTTTGAAAATAAACTTGACAGGAAATAGAACAGACACGCGTAGTTCTCAAATGCAATTTATGTTTGACGATATGCCGACTGTACGAGGCGGAAGCTATACCAAGACACATATTGCGTTGAAGACTGCATTTAGGAGCAGTTCTGCAAAAGACGGATATTCGTCGCAAGCCTTCGGTGATTTTTTGAAGAATCGGGAAATAATTGCGGCTCGGTTAGAAGCGCATTACGGATCGTTGGGTAATTATCCGAATAAAGGTTTTATTGCCTCTACCGGTTTTGGAGATAAGCCCTATGATTCGGCTAACGGCGGTGTAAATCGTAGTTCTGCCGATGTAATGATACCTGCATTTATTGCTGCATATTCTGGCCGCGATGCCCGTAAAATCGATTTGTCTCCGTTCCCGGGATTGTCGGCTATATTGCCGAACTGGCGAATTACTTACGATGGTTTCATGCAAATACCGTTTATAAAGAAACACTTTAAAGCGTTTACTCTATCGCATGCTTACCAGTGTACCTATGCTGTGGGATCGTTTACTTCGTTCCTTAATTGGGTGGAATCAGACGGGGATTTCGGTTTCGTTCGCGATGAACTTACGGGCAATCCCATACCCTCTTCTCCATTCGATATATCATCGGTAATGATAACCGAGAGATTCGCTCCCCTTATCGGGTTAAAGGTGACACTGAAAAATAATGTTACGGGCAATATAGAGTATAAAGATTCCCGCACGTTGACATTGAATTCGGCAGCCGGACAAATCGTAGAGGCGTCGACAACCGATTTTACAATCGGGGCCGGGTATAAGATCGCTAATTTTAATACGATTTTGAAATTGAAAGGGTCTCAAACAGGTGTTAGCAACGATTTGACAATCAATGCCGATTTTTCATTCCGCAAGAATCAGGCTCTCATTCGCCGTATCGAACAGAATTTTACTCAGGCAACCAGTGGAACTCGTACTACGATGTTGAAAGTGACGGCCAATTATGTATTGAGTAAACGTATTACGGTAGGGGCTTATTTCGACCATCAGATTAATACCCCGTTAGTATCCTCTTCATCATATCCTATTACGAACAGCAATTATGGAATCTCGGTGAGATTATCGTTATTGAAATAAAAGGAATTTATATTTTAAGTTAAACAGGTCGTTTGTTTAAACTGTTTCTTCAATTATTCGTTTTTCTTAATTAAAGGAGGGATAGAGAAATTTTTGAGTCGGAGCTTAAACTCCTATCTTTGCAGTTGAGATGCTTCTCCGTAGTTTTATAAAACCCAAATAAATGTATTGAATAAATGAAACGACTGATTTTTATTCTTATGGCTTTGTTGTCTTATGGTATTTTGAGAGCCGAGACTTTGAAATCTCCTGACGGGAACATTGTATTAGATTTTGAATTGGACAATGGAGTACCGGTTTATAAAGTAGATTATAAAGGTCGGCCGGTTATTAAAGAGAGTAAATTGGGATTAGATTTGAAGTCGGGAAAAAATTTAACCGATGGATTTCGTTTGGCTGGTTCTGAGACATCGACTTTCGATGAAACATGGAAACCTGTTTGGGGAGAGGTAAAAGAGATTAGGAATCATTATAATGAATTGGAAGTAACATTGGAACAACCGTCGACCGATCGTCGTATGATTATTCGTTTCCGGGTATTTGACGATGGGGTAGGATTCCGATATGAATTTCCCGATCAGCCCAATTTGGATTATTTTGTGATTAAAGAAGAGAAGACGCAGTTTGCTATGGCGGGAGACCATACTGCTTTTTGGCTCCCGGGCGATTATGATACACAGGAGTATTCCACTGTGACGTCGAAATTGTCCGAAATCCGGGGATTGATGAACGAGGCTATTACATCGAATTCTTCTCAAACTCCATTCTCTCCTACGGGGGTGCAAACGGCTTTAATGATGAAAACCGACGATGGCTTGTATATTAATTTGCATGAAGCTGCATTGGTCGATTATTCTTGTATGTCGCTCGATTTGGACGATAAAAATATGATATTCGAGTCTCACCTTACACCCGATGCATTGGGGGATAAGGGATATATGCAAACCCCGGCGAAATCTCCGTGGCGCACGATTATTGTTAGTGACGATGCGCGTGATATTCTTGCATCCAAAATGACTCTTAATCTGAATGAACCGTGTGTCTATGAAGATACGAGTTGGATAAAACCGACGAAATATATAGGTGTATGGTGGGAAATGATAACCGGGAAAAGTACTTGGGCTTATACCGATTTGCCTCATGTGAAACTCGATTTGGTCGATTATTCTCGTTTGACGCCTAATGGACGTCATGCCGCTAATACCGAGCATGTAAAAGAATATATCGATTTTGCCGCAGAACATGGATTTGACGCTGTACTGGTGGAAGGTTGGAATATTGGGTGGGAAGATTGGATAGGTAAGTCGAAAGACTATGTATTCGATTTTATCACACCGTATCCCGATTTCGATGTAGAAGAAATAGAGCAGTATGCCAAATCGAAGGGGGTGAAAATGATTATGCATCATGAGACCTCGGGTTCGGTTCGTAATTATGAACGGCACATGGAGAAAGCATATCAGTTTATGAACGATCATGGCTATGATGCCGTGAAGAGTGGATATGTGGGAGATATTATACCTCGTGGGGAACATCATTACGGACAATGGATGGTCAATCATTATCTCTATGCATTGACCGAAGCCGCCAAGCATAAAATTATGGTGAATGCCCATGAAGCTGTTCGTCCTACGGGTTTGAGCCGTACTTATCCCAATCTTATCGGTAACGAGTCGGCGAGAGGAACCGAGTATGAATCGTTCGGGGGCAATAATCCCGACCATACCACTATTTTGCCGTTTACACGGCTTATCGGAGGTCCGATGGATTATACTCCCGGTATTTTCGAGACGGATATTTCTAAACTTAATCCCGATAACCACAGCTATGTTCGTTCTACTCTGGCTCGGCAACTGGCTTTATACGTGACCATGTATAGTCCTTTACAGATGGCAGCCGATTTACCCGAAAATTATAATCGTTTCCTCGATGCTTTTCAGTTTATTAAAGATGTGCCTGTCGATTGGGACGACAGCCGTTATTTGGAGGCAGAGCCGGGAGATTATATTACGGTGGCACGCCGGGAAAAAGGTGGTAATAATTGGTATGTAGGTTCCACTGTCGATGAGAATGGGCATACGGCTCGTTTCTCCTTAGATTTCTTGGAGCCCGGGAAAAAGTATATTGCAACTATATATGCCGATGCTCCCGATGCCCATTATAAGGATAACCCGCAGGCTTATACGATTCGTAAATATATTGTGACGAACAAGACTCGTATCGTTCAGCCTTGTGCTCCGGGTGGAGGCTTTGCTATGAGTATCGAGGAGGCTACCGATTTAGCAGCTTTGAAAGGATTGAAAAACTATAAACCGTAGATTGCGGTAAGATGAGAATAGTAGGGTAGGACTTATACAATAAGTCCTACCCTTTTTATATTAGCGTAATCGATTGCTGATGATGTTTTCGGAGTGGATATCGACAGATGAAAGATGGAAATCAGAGGAGACGTTCCCGCAAAGAATAAGCCTGAAATATTTATATGCCGGTCCTGTAAAACGCATGGGTAATTGTCCTGCTACTTTTGATGCGCTTGATATTTCACAGATTTTGGAAAAGTTGCCTTCGGCATCATTGCCTCCCCAAAGAGAAAGCAAGAGCTTTCCTTCTGACATCGAGAGCCGCCAGAAAACTTCTCTCCATTTTTGGTAATCTTCACTTTGGAGAGTAATTGGTCGGGATACGAGTGCGATTGGGGTTATCTCTGCTGATTCTTTTTGTAAATCGTAAACTTTTCCCTCTGCGTCTTGGGCGAGTAGATGACTGGCATCATAGAATAGGGAAGAGTACTGTCGGCTTATGCGATACATGTAGAGAGAAGAAATATGAATAATGAGACTATATTTGAGATCGGGCCTGCAACATATCAATTCTTTTTCGATTGTATTGTAGGCGATGATACTTCCTTGAATAAACTGAGATAAAGTCGTTTGATCGGTGGTCGCAGGAATTAATGTAGAGTTTATGTCGTGGTGATCGATTGGGCTATTGTTTTCGCAGGCGGTTTCGTCGAACGATAAGAGTTGTTGTATTTCGGAGCCTCGTATGATAAATAATCCTTTTGCCGTAGTAAACATAATCATGTCTTCGAGAGGGACGATAGGGTTTTCCGGCAGTATGGGTTCTCGATTCAGTTGATGTTGTGCCCCGTAACATACGATTCCGTTTCCGTTTTGCAAAGCCCATATTCCTTCTTCTGTAAATACATATAAGGGAAATTCACCGAACTGTCCTTCCGATAAAGCTGCTGTAATGGTCGCTATGCCTGTGATCTCTCCGTTCGAGATGGTATAAGTTTGTTCGGACGGGAATACAAACGGGTTTTCGAGTTCCGAAACCCGCAGTATATTAGGCTGTGTGTAAGTGTCATTTTCAGACAAGGGTATATCGAGTGGGGTAGAGGCCGGCAGAGAATCGTTTTCCAATGTGATTGCAGAGAGTGTCTCGTCAAGATAATCGGCCCTATTTTCATATTCGGAGGCTGTCAGTAGAAAGCTCCCTTTGTATCGGGTTTTCTCGCTTTTTACGACGATTTCCATTTTATAGGCGTTACTGTCGGGGTAAGAAATCAAAGGTGAAAGTTGATTGAAGAAATAGTTCGATTTCCCGTGCCAAACGACTTTGCATTCTCCTCTTTCGGTTTTGAGATAAGTGCAGATATAAGCACTGACAGTCTCGGCATTTTTGTTTCCCACGTTGAACAGACTGAGGGGAAATCCGGGAAAAAGTTTTTTCTTTAAGTTGGCTATGTGTAGTCTTTTGTTGTGTATATAGCTGACATGTGCTCCCGTAGAAAGCAGTGTCGTATTATCTGGCGAAAGAACCTCCTCGTGTATGAGTAAATCTGGCCGTATCTTATTTTCTATGGCGTACGATTCACCTTCCTTCCAGTCGCTCCAATCCTCTATGGTCGCTATTTTATAAAATAGAGAATCTTGTAAGTAGCGTTTCTTTATCTCTTTCAGGTCGAGAAAAGAGATGTCTCCTTTCAGTAGAAAAGAGATCGTTTCGTTTTCTTCTGTACGTTCGATCGTAAATTTAAGGCCTTGTTGTTTTTGATCGGGTTCGAAGATCGTGGCTTCGGGAGAGACAAAAAAGTCTATACTTCTTACGATATCTTTCCAGTTGTCGAGATTGAATTGATGAATATAATATTTCAGGCTATAATTCCCGGCGATGATTTGTCCTTCATGAGAACCTAAGCAAAGATTGTTTGAATTTTTCAATCGTATGCTCATTTGATAGGGTTGTATGGGGTGTGGCAAAGAGACCATGACCGGAGCCGATGAAAAAATTCGGCTCCCATCATATAAAGTGAGGGCATAACGTATGAGTATGGGTTGTATGAAATAGTGCCGTTTCCATGCTTTTTCTTGTAGCTGAAAGAATGCATTGTAGTAAGCATCGTTGTAATAATTGATGTCTTCGGTGTCGAGTCGGGTCGGATTGCTGTATCCATGTTGAAAGGTATATTCACTTACGAAGTAGGCATCGGTATATTCTATATAAGGGAAAAATGAAATTTCAGGTATGTCGGGCTTTTCACCCAAAAAGATATATTTTCCCTCTTTATAAAGTAAATAGTATATACTTTCGGTACAGATGATTATGAGTGTGTTTCCTATGGATTGAATAGACAGAACTTGTAGGTCGTTTAGCTCGAACAACAGGCTTGATTCTTTTTGGATATTTCCGTTTTCTTTTTTTATCAGAGCCTCATAATACAAGGTATTTTCATTTTCCGTTATATGATGCTCTCCGTCGTAGCAGATATGAACATAGACGAGCCGATGGTTTTTCTTTTCCGGAGTGTATAGATATTCCGGTGTCCCGACAGGTTTGAGGCAGTTTGATTGATTTCGTAAATTGACAATAGCTGTGCAGTCTCCCGGCTGTGCCGAGTTCGGTGGGGAATAACGGTTCATGCCGTTAAATGTAATTCTCGATTTCATAGAGCTGGTAATTTTTCGTAAAGGTACACCCGGTATGCGGCTCTATTTTGGCATGATGATATTCTTTGAAAAAGAGACTCCTTCCGAAGCTATTGATTGAATTTTTGAAAATAAAAATAGGAAGGAGTCTCCTGTTTCCCGCTTTGGGGAAACTGCGCAATTGCCCAAGTATAACCAATCACTTCATTTATTGCGCAAATTTGTTCTTCTACTATGGTTTTCAAGGTAAAAACAAGTGATATTGAATGAAAGTTCATTTTTGGAGCGATTATAAATTATATATTTTTGAATGAGACTTTATTTTTAATCGAGATGTTTTATTGGGGAAATGATTATCTTCGCTTATAGAATGAGAAACTTTATGGACAGACTTAATTTTGCGGCCATAGATATTGGCTCGAATGCAGTGAGATTGCTTATCAAAGGTATTTATCCGGGAGAGAGTGTATCGGATTTATCGAAAGTTTTTATTGTGCGTGTACCGCTGCGATTGGGACAAGATACCTTTACAAAAGGTCGTATTTCTACGGAGAAGACAGAAAAATTATTACGTCTCATGCATGCTTTTTCTCAGCTGATGCAGGTTTATAATGTCTTGTCTTATCGGGCTTGTGCTACGTCGGCTATGCGGGATTCTTCGAATGGAGCCGATATTGTCCGGTATATCTCGGAGAGAAGTGGAATAAATATCGAAATTATTAATGGTCTTGAAGAAGCACGTATCGTATATGACAGTCATATCGTGGACGAGCTGGAACAAGAGGGCGATTTTATCTATGTCGATGTTGGTGGCGGAAGTACCGAGATAAGTATAATTAGTGACCGTTCGTTACTCCAATCTCAATCTTATAATATAGGAACTGTACGTATTTTGAATAAAAAACTGAGCCGTAGTGAATTGTTCCGTATGTATAGGGATTTAAAGCGTTTGAAGGAAACGTATCGGCATATCTCTATTATCGGGTCGGGTGGTAATATCAATAAATTGCATCATTTGGCAGGAGTGTCTGCTCGGGAGCCATTGACTGTGGAGCGGCTTTTGACCCTGAGAAATGAATTGAATAGCTATTCGATCGTGGAACGTATCGACCGTTTTGCATTGAAACCTGACCGAGCCGACGTGATTGTACCTGCCGCCGATATTTATTTACAAATAGCGACGCATATAGGCGCACGAGAAATATGGGTTCCTACCATAGGAATCGTTGATGGTATTATTTATTCTCTTTGTTCCGATTACTTGAAAGAGAATTGAGACCTATTTCTTTTTCTCCCATTTAGGCATCCCGTCTTTCTTTTGGATAAAATCGCGAATAAATATGGCTGTCTCTTCACTGCCCAATATAGAGGAATCGATAGAAAGGTCGTATGAAGAGGCTACTCCCCAACCCTTATCGGTATAAAAATTGTAATAAGAAGCTCTTAGTTTATTTTTCTTTTCGGCGAGTTCGATAGCCTCTTTTCGAGTCATTCCTTGTGAGCGGCTGATGATTCTCTCGATTCTGTCTTCAAGGGGAGCGTGTATAAATACATTGTAACATCGTGGGTATTGTCTGAGAATATAATCGGCGCAACGTCCGACGATGACACACGATTGAGTTTCAGCTAAATGACGAATGACGTCGGATTGAAATTTGAAAATGTATTCGTTCGATAGGCCTCCGTCGCCCCATATTCCTCCTGCTCCTGTGAGCCAGTTTATTGAAAAAGAATTTAATAAAGCGCTTGGAGCCCGCTCGTCGGCTTTCTCGAAATATTCGGTGCTGAGTCCGCTCGATTTCGAAGCCTCGTTGATTAATTCTTTATCGTAATAAGCTATGCCGAATAAATCGGCCAAACGTTTTCCTATTTCTCGTCCTCCGCTTCCGAATTGACGGCCTATGGTAATGATGAGATTGTCATTCATGATGGTTGTAGATTCGATTATTCATAAGCAAACATACATCAAAAAAATATTAATTCCTATATCAAATATCTTTTTTTGTTTACAGAAGTTGTTTTTTAGGGTTTCTTGAACTGTTTTTGTGAAATATTTTGTTGCGAAGAAAGTTTTTATTTAATTTGTGTCGTTCAAAAGAGGTCAGCTATGAATAATGATTTGAAAAAAATATTGAATAGTGATACTGATGGATTGCTCACCTACGAATATATTGCCAATCATATGGGCTCTTGTGATGAAGATATGCCCGTCCTAGCCGATAATATAATACGGGTAGATATGACGGGGCAGATTACGGTGAGTGCCGCATTATATTTGCACGCTACGGGAGCTGAGAAATATAGGGAAATTATTGACAAGCTCATCGCGGCTTCTTTGTCGAAAGATAGAGAACACAAATATATTGTCGATTTGTTGTCGGGGATTTGGGGTGAAGACTATAAGTTGCATGCAGAGGAGTTGAAGCAAGAAAGTGATAATTTCAGGCGTATTTATAAGCGTGTTTATGTGAACGATATAATTTAGTTTTTTGAGAAATAACA
>OGPY01001686.1_pt1 | contig 15604 bp, 16 predicted proteins | sample 1553121 | NCBI WGS metagenome assembly OGPY01 (sample SAMEA2580004, study PRJEB22360) | human gut metagenome
GAACTTGACGGCCGGGGGCGTGTGGCTGCAAAAAACACCCCCCCGCCATAAAAAAAGCCTATAACACCGGAGTCGAATATATTCTCTTCGGCAAACCATCGGTGTTCAACAATCAATGGTCGATCGTACATCCCGAAGTCGACCTGACAACATCGGCCGAAGCCACGCGCGGCATACGCGGAATCTATCCTCTGACCCAGCGCCTGAGCCAGCGCGGAATAGGATCTCGGCAACTGTCGGGGTGGATAGGCACCATAATCGACACAATGCGTGCTCCCCTCGAGACTCTTCCGGCCGATCTGATTGCGCGCCACAGATTCGTCAGTCTCGGGCAGGCTCTCCACGACATCCACTTCCCGCCATCGGCCGAAGCTTTGCAAAAGGCCCGCGAACGGCTCAAATTCGAAGAGCTGTTCTATCTTCAGCTCGATCTGCGGCGCCATGCAATACGGCGCAAGAGCTTCACCGACGGACTGAGGTTCGGTGCGGCCGGGCGCTGGCTCAACGCCTTCTACAGCGACTGCCTTCCATTTCCGCTGACCGGCGCCCAGAAACGCGTTGTCCGCGAAATTTTCGACGACATGCGTTCGGGCCGCCAGATGAACCGACTGCTTCAGGGCGACGTCGGCAGCGGAAAGACACTCGTAGCCCTGCTCTGTATGCTGATAGCGATGGGCAACGGCTATCAGGCCGCCCTGATGGCGCCCACCGAAATCCTTGCCGGACAGCATTATGAGTCACTGCGCTCTATGGTGGCCCGGCTCGGCGTCAATGTCGGGCTGCTGACAGGCTCGACTCCCGCCAGAGAGCGGCGCGTAATCCACGAGGCCCTTGCCGACGGCTCGCTCCACATTCTCGTCGGCACCCATGCCCTGCTCGAAGACCCTGTCAGATTCAAGAACCTCGGCCTCGCCGTCATCGACGAGCAACACCGCTTCGGCGTAGCCCAGCGCGCGCGTCTCTGGACAAAGAACGAGCGGCCGCCTCATGTATTGGTCATGACAGCCACCCCGATTCCGCGCACTCTGGCAATGACCGTCTACGGCGACCTCGACGTCAGCGTCATCGATGAGCTGCCACCTGGGCGAAAACCTGTCGAGACGTCGCTGCGATACGAAGAAAACCGCATGGATGTCTATCGCTCGGTCGGAGCACAACTCCGTCTTGGGCGACAGGTCTATATCGTCTATCCGCTGATTGCCGAAAGCGAAAAGCTCGACCTGCGGAGCGTCGAAGAAGGCTACGATACGATCCGCGAGATTTTCCGCGACTATCGCGTGGCTATGGTTCACGGAAGGCTTAAACCGGCTGAAAAAGACTATCAGATGCACCTTTTCGCCTCGGGCGAAGCGCGCATACTCGTGGCCACGACAGTCATCGAGGTCGGCGTCAACGTTCCCAACGCTACGGTCATGATAATCGAGAACGCCGAGCGTTTCGGTCTCAGCCAGCTCCATCAGCTCAGAGGGCGCGTGGGGCGCGGCGCCGACAAAAGCTACTGCGTTCTGATGTCGAAACGCAAAATCGCCAAAGAAACACGTCAGCGGCTCGAAGTCATGACCTCTACGACCGACGGATTCGTCGTCGCCGAAGCCGACTTGCGAATGCGCGGCCCCGGCGACATCGAAGGCACAATGCAGAGCGGACTGCCGATGAAGCTCAACATTGCCAATCTCGCTACCGACGGCCAGATTATCCAGATAGCACGCGACGACGCCGAAGCCGTCCTAACCGCCGACCCTGAACTGACAAGCCCCGCCGGCCGCATTATGGCGCTTGAGCTCAGCCGACTGAGCCGCCGCACCGCCGACTGGAGCAAAATTTCCTGACAGTGGCCTGCGAACCATTGGGACACAGTTGTTGTTAAAGTTAAAAACCCATAAAATTACTGACATCTATGAAAAAAATTCTTCTCGTTCTTGCCATTGTCATTGGTATTGCCACTTCGGCATCAGCCCAGAAAACAGAGCTTCAGTTCGGTTATGGCGGCTACACACAGATGGACGCCATGGATATGCACGACGGATGGGGCGGCGTCAACACTGCCTGGGGCGGCGTCAGCTTCGGCATCAATTTCAGAGTGACCCCGAAACTCTGGATCGGCCCGAGCTACACTTTCTCGTCGACAACTACGAAAGGTGGCCCGCACCACAGCAATATCGCCTACCACGTCATCATGCTTAACGCTCGCTATACCTACTACCGCAACTCAATCGTGAATCTTTACGCCCACTTCGGTATCGGCGCTGACATAAGCCACATGCAGCCGCGCGGCGGCGATTCCTACAACAAGGGATACTGCGCATTCCAGATAAGCCCGCTCGGAGCCGAAGTCGGTCTTTCGCGCCAGTTCGCGATGTTCGGAGAATTAGGGTTCGGTGCACAGGGCCTCGTTCAGGTCGGATTCCGTGTAAAACTCTGACAATATGGACGACAGACTTGATACTGAAGAACGCCGGGAGCTTCCTGACGACCTCTACGGACTTCCCGCGCGAAGGGAATATCCGATGCCCGATGCGGCTCACGTCCGCGCTGCCGAGGCTTATTTCAGGTATTGCCCCGAAGACCTGAAACCCGAGCTCGCCCGCAATATACTTAAGTTCGCCGCCGCCTACGGCGTCGACGTCGAGAGCCCGACCGTTCTTTCTTACGCAAAATGATCTGCCCCTTCACGCCCCTTGCTTCGCGCAGGGGGCGTTTATTGTTTCCGCGCGTCTACGTTCGACGGCGATGTTTGGCGCAGTCGGGGGAGTTTTGTAAATTTGCGGTGTCATGAAACTATTCCTCTACAGAATATGGCAGCTGCTGGTTATGGCACCTGTCATTATTGTGGCGACTATCGCGACAGCTCTTTTCACAATGGTTGCCTGCGGGCTCGGCGGCGGCCGATGGGCGGGCTATTATCCCCAGATCTTATGGGCGCGCCTGTTCTGCTGGACAGCATTTGTCAGAGTGCGCGTTGTAGGCCGCGAGAATATCAGTAAAAAACGCAGTTATATATTCCTCGCCAATCATCAGGGCGCCTACGACATTTTCGCCGTCTACGGATATCTGGGACACAACTTCCGCTGGATGATGAAAGAGTCGCTGCGCAAGATTCCCTTTGTCGGACGCGCCTGTGAGGTCTCAAAGCAAGTTTATGTCGACACTTCGAGCCTCGCCGGAATCAAACGGGCCATAACCAACTCCGAAAAGCTTCTCGGACGGGGAATGTCGATGGTTATTTTTCCCGAAGGCGCGCGCACATGGGACGGCCGTATGCGCCCGTTCAAGAAAGGCGCGTTCATTCTGGCACGCGAATTCAATCTGCCGATAGTTCCGCTCACTATCGACGGCGCTTTCGATGTTATGCCACGATTCAGCAAACTGCCCCACTGGGGCACAATCACCCTTACAATACACCGGCCGCTCGAGCCCGGCCCGACACCGAAAATGATGGCCGAGGCACGCGAAGCTATTGAATCGTCGCTCCCCGAGCGCTGCAAAGGAACGGGAGGCGTCAGCCGGAGCGCCGACTGACAGCCCCTGACGTTTAAGCGGCTTAAGGAATTATATTAAAAATTAACATTCTGCGGGCTGCTATCGTTTGTTGTTAATATGTAACTTTGTGCACTAAAACGCGCCCGAAGCCGACGGCTACGGCCCGGGGAACTCGGCAGGCCGTCGCAACGGCCCTGCCGCAGCGCATAGAAACAGAACTAACTCGCATAACACTAACGTTATACCCACACTCAACCTTATTATGAGCGAAACAGTCAACATTCAGGAGCTTGGCGATCTCGTAGCATCGAAAAGCAGCTTTATCGACGCCATAACACGAGGGATGGACACCACCATCGTCGGCCAGAAACATCTTGTCGAATCGCTTCTGGTTGCTCTTCTGAGCAACGGACATGTGCTCCTTGAGGGTGTGCCCGGTCTGGCAAAGACACTGGCGATCAAGACCCTCGCGCAACTCATCGACGCCAAATACAGCAGAATACAGTTCACGCCCGACCTGCTTCCGGCCGACCTTATCGGCACAATGATATATTCTGTAAAGACCGAGAGCTTCCAGATCAAGCGTGGCCCGCTGTTTGCCAACTTCATCCTCGCCGACGAAATCAACCGCGCTCCCGCCAAGGTTCAGAGCGCCCTTCTCGAGGCGATGCAGGAACGTCAGGTTACCATAGGCGAGACCACCTTCGAGCTGAAAGAGCCGTTCTTCGTCATGGCCACACAGAACCCCATAGAGCAGGAAGGAACCTATCCGCTGCCTGAGGCGCAGGTCGACCGTTTCCTTCTGAAAGTCATCATCGGCTATCCCTCGAAGAGCGAGGAGCAGCAGATCATACGCCAGAACATAGCGGGACAGCGTCAGGACGTAAGGGCCATACTCCGCCCCGAAGACATTCTCGACGCACAGCGCGTTGTCAACCGGATATATGTCGACGAGAAGATCGAGCGCTACATTGTCGACATCGTGTTCGCCACCCGCTTCCCCGGCGACTATAATCTCGGCGAGCTCAAGAGCATAATATCGTTCGGCGCATCGCCGCGCGCCTCGATCGGACTGGCCCGCGCAGCCCGCGCCTACGCCTTCCTCCACCGCCGCGGCTATGTTGTTCCCGAAGACGTCCGCGCCGTATGCCACGACGTTCTCCGCCACCGCATCGGCCTGACCTACGAGGCCGAGGCCAACAACATCACCACCGACGAAATCATAAGCGAAATCCTCGACAAAATAGAGGTGCCCTGACCGGGCGCCCCCACTCCACAAGATGGACGCCAACGAACTGCTAAAAAAGATACGCAAGATCGAGATTAAAACCCGCGGACTGTCGTCGAACATCTTCGCGGGCGAATATCACTCGGCCTTCAAAGGTCGCGGCATGACCTTCAGCGAGGTGCGCGAATATCAATACGGCGACGACATCCGCGACATCGACTGGAACGTCACGGCCCGTATGGGACACCCTTACGTGAAGGTCTACGAAGAGGAACGCGAGATGACAGTCATGCTCCTTGTCGACGTCAGCCGCTCGCGACTGTTCGGAGCCGTCGGTGAAGAAAAACGCGAGATGATAGCCGAGATCGCCGCGACGATAGCCTTCAGCGCCATCAGCAACAACGACAAAATCGGAATGCTCTTCTTCAGCGACAAGATCGAGAAGTTCATTCCTCCGAAAAAGGGTAAGAAACATATTCTCTTCCTTATCCGCGAACTTCTCGATTTCACTCCCGAGAACCCGGGAACCGACATCGGTGTGGCTCTGCGCTATTTCACCGACGCGCAGAAGAAGCGTTCGACGACATTCCTTATCAGCGACTTCATCGACAGCCACGACTTCAGCCGTCCGCTGAGCATCGCCGCGCGGAAACACGATCTCATAGCCGTTCAGGTCTACGACCGGCGCGACGCCAGTCTGCCCGACGTCGGAATGATGCGTGTAGCCGACCTCGAAACCGGCGCCGACCGCTGGATCGACACCTCGAACAAAAAAGTCAGGCGCGCCTACGACCGCTGGTGGTACGACCGCCAGCAGGCCATGACCGAAGCCATGCAGCGCTCGCGGGTCGACATTGCCTCTGTCAGCACCGACGAAGACTATGTCAAATCGCTTATGGCACTGTTCAGAATGCGCGGCGTGGCCCGCTAACATCCCCTTTTCCAATGAAAGCAATAAAAATCCTGATAATTCTGACAGCCTCGCTGCTCCTGCCGGCGCCGTCGGCTTCGGGCGCCGGAGCCAAGCTGGAACAGAAGCTCGATTCGGCCTACATTCTGATGGGCAAGACATCGACAATCAACGTCGAGCTGATAAAGACAGGAACGACGCCGGGCAACCTCGTCATTCAGGACGAAGCCTATCCGGCCGAAGTAGAACTGCATCCCGGCGACGGCGACACAACCGACCTCGGAGGCGACCGCTGGCAGATACGCCGCCGGCTCGTCATACAATCGTTCTACACCCTGCCGCCGATACTGTATATCGAAGGGGGCGACACGATTGCCTCAGGAACTCTCGCTCTCAAAGTCGTTCCTGTCGACGTCGACTCGCTGAAAGACATCCACGACTACGCACCCGTCTACGACGCCGGCTCGAAATGGTATGACTCGCTGCCCGACTGGCTCGTCGACTACTGGTATTGGATTCTGCTCGCTCTGCTAAGCGTCGGCGCCGCGATATGGTACTTTGTCGTCAACCGCAAGAAGCCGCAGGCAACTGCCGTCAAAACGCCGAAAGTCGTTGTTCCTCCCTACGAGCTCGCCATACAGCGACTCGAAGAGCTCCGTTCGGAGCATCTTCCCGAAAACGGCCGCGAGCGCGAATACTACACGCGCCTGACCGAGATTCTGAGAATCTACCTTCAGGATCGCTTCGGAATCAACGCCATGGAGATGACTTCGGGACAGATTCTCCACGCTCTCGAAATCAACTCCGAAACGCGCATGTCGCGTCCGGCAATGAATCAGATTCTCGAGATGGCCGACTTCGTGAAGTTCGCCAAAGTCCGTCCGCTGCCCGACGACAATGTCAAGGTGTTCAACGCCGCCATAAAGTTTGTCGAGGCCACAAAGCCGCTGCCTCCCGCTCCGGCCGAAGCCGCGCAACCACCTCTGAATAATCCTCCGAAATAATGTTTGCCCATCCGAGATATCTCTGGTTTCTGCTGATTCTGCTGCCGCTGATAGCGTGGTATGTCTGGAAACAGCGCAACCTCAGCGCTTCGCTGAGTGTGTCGACGCTTCGTCCGCTGGCGAAGCTGCCCCACTCGTGGAAAGAATATATGCGCCATGTGGTCTTCGCCATGCAGATGGCGGCAATAGGCTGTCTGATAGTAGTTCTTGCCCGTCCGCAGACCTACGACTCGTGGCGCAGCAGCCGCGTCGAAGGCACCGACATTATCCTCGCTATCGACATCTCGACCTCGATGCTCGCCCGCGACTTCAAGCCAGACCGATTCGAGGCCGCGAAAGATGTAGCAGCCCGTTTTGTCAGCGGACGCGAGGGCGACAACATGGGACTGGTTATTTTCGCAGCCGAAAGTTTCACGGCCGTGCCTATGACCAACGACCGATCGCTTCTGGCCAACTATATCCATAACCTGCGCATGGGGATGCTCGAAGACGGAACCGCCATAGGCGACGGACTCGCCACCGCCATAAACCGCATACGCGAAGGAAAGGCCAAATCAAAGAGCATCATTCTGCTGACCGACGGCTCGAACAACACCGGCAACGTAGCGCCCGTGACAGCCGCGGAGATAGCCGCACAGAACGGAATCCGCGTCTACACAATCGGCGTCGGCACCAACGGACAGGCTCCCTATCCTCAGGAAGATATGCTCGGGCGCCTGACCTATGTCAACATGCCGGTCGTCATCGACGAGGCCACCCTTCAGAAAATCGCCTCGACCACCGGCGGCCGCTATTTCCGCGCTACCGGCAACCGCGTTCTCTCTGAAATATTTGAAGAAATCGACCGTCTCGAAAAAACCGAGATGGATGTGAAAAACTTTACGCAGACCGAAGACGACTATATGCCCTGGGCTCTGGCCGCCTTCATCCTTTTCGCCGGCGCCCTGCTGCTGCGCTCTACCCTTCTGCGTTCCATTCCATAAAACACTCCTATGATAAGCTTCGCATATCCCGGCCTGCTCTATCTGCTGCTGATCATTCCGGCTCTGGCCGCCCTGTTCTGGCTGTCGCGCATAGCGCGCACCCGCAAGCTGCGCCGCTACGGACGCCCCGAGGTTCTGGCCTCGCTGATGCCCGACGCCTCGCGCTATATGCCGTGGGTGAAGCTGACGGTGGCGCTCCTGGCCCTGGCCTTTCTGATTATCGTGTTGGCGCGTCCGCGGGCCAAAGCGGCTCTCGAAGACAGCGCGCGCGAAACCGAGACTTCGCGCGGAATAGAAGTGATGGTCTGCCTCGACGTGTCGAACTCGATGCTCGCCTCGTCGACCGACGATCCGCGCGGTGTAGCGCGCCTCGACCGCGCCAAACATCTGCTTGAGCGCCTTGTCGGATCGCTGCGCGACGACCGCGTCGGCCTGATCGTGTTCGCCGGCGACGCCTACGTGCAGCTTCCGATCACAACAGACTATGTGTCGGCCAATATGTTCATCAACTCCGTGTCGACAAATATGGTTCCGACACAGGGCACAGCCATAGGCTCGGCAATCGACATGGCCCTTGAATCGTTCACCCCCGACACCAAGACAGGGCGTGCGATAATAGTCATAACCGACGGAGAGAACTTCGAGGACGACGCCGTCGAGTCGGCCGCCCGCGCAGCCGACGCCGGCGTCATCGTCGACATCATAGGCCTCGGCACAGCCAGCGGAGCTCCGATTCTGATTGACCGCGACAAGGGCGTCTACATGACCGACAGTCAGGGACAGCAGGTCATCACAGCCCTCAATGCCGCCGAAGCCCAGAAGATAGCCAAAGCCGGCAAAGGAATCTATGTCAGCGGAAACAGCTCGAACGCCATAGGTGACATCAACTCGCAGCTCGACACTCTCGCGAAGACCGACTTCATGCGCACGACCTTCTCGCCCGCCAGCGAGCAGTTCCCGGCATTCGCCGTTCTTGCGCTGATTCTTCTGATTATCGACGCCCTGACGCCGACACGCAAGATTACGTGGCTGACGAAGTTCAATTTCTTCACCTCCAACAAACCCCGAACCAAATGAAACGTCTCATATTCCTGATAATGGCCATTGCAGTCAGCGTAGCCGTCTTTGCCGACGACGCCGCCCAGCGTGCGCTGCGCCGCCATATAGCCGAGGGGAACAAAGCCTATTCCGAAAAGCGTTACAGCGACGCCGAAGCGGCCTACAAAAAAGCGCTTCAGGCCGACCCGACCTCGATGGCAGCCACCTACAACCTCGCGTCAAGCCTCATCAGACAGGCAACAGCGGGGGAAGCCGGCAAAAAGCTCAACGCAGAAGCCGCTAAACTGCTGAACGAAGTCATTACTACAGCTTCTGACAACCGGCTGGCCTCTTACGCTGCCTATAATCTCGGCAATATGGCTTGCACTAGCTAGCAGTGGGACCAGAGCATCCTATACTACAAGGAGGCGCTTCGCCGCAATCCCGACGACGACAACGCCCGCGACAATCTGCGCCTCGCCCAGCTCAAGAAGAGCCAGAGCCAGAATCAGGACAAAGACAAGAATCAGGACAAAGACAACAAGGAGCAGGAAAAAGAGAAAGAGCAGCAGAAACAGGATCAGCAGAACCAGCAGCCCCAGCAGAACAACGACCAGAAGCAGCAGCCCCAGCAGCCTCAGGGCGGAATAAGCCCCGAAAACGCCGAGAAAATCCTCAAGGCCATGGAGAACGAAGAAGCCGCTACCCGCGCCCGCGTTCAGGAGGCCGAGAAGCGCAAGGGAGCCGCCGGCCGCCGGGTCGTCACCAAGCCCTGGTAGTCTGAGTTCCGATATAACCCTCACCTTCAGATTCAAGAGATGGCAAAACGTTTCAACATATTATTGTTAATTCTATGGGCGACGGCAGTAAGCGCCGTGGCGGCGTCGTTCAGCCTTGTGCCCCCGCGGCGTGTAGTCGAGGGAGAGAAATTCGCCGTCACCTTCCGCCTCGACAATGCCGAAGGCTCGGACATTCGCGTCAGCCAGATCAACGGCTGCACCTTCGTCTACGGCCCGGCAGTGTCGACATCGCGCAGCTACACCGTTGTCAACGGCAAAGCCCAGTCGGCGTCGAGAACCGAATATACCTACACCTACCGCGCCGACCGCGCCGGAACATTCACAATCCCCGCCGCCTCCATTATGGTCGACGGCAAACGCCTGACCACGCCGGCCCGTAAATTTACCGTAGAGACCCATGCTCAGGCCAATGCGCCCGCATCGAGCCGACCGGTCGACATATACGACCCCGACACCCAGGGCTCAGACCGCGGTGTCGGCAAAAATGACGTGTTTGTCCGCATTATTCTGTCGAGCAACAGCGTCTACGAGCAGCAGCCCGTCGAATGCGTCATCAAGCTCTACACCAAATACAACATATCGCAGTTCATCCCGACAAAGCAGCCGAGTTTCGACGGATTCCTTATAGAGGAAGTGCCCCTGAAGCCTACTCTTAACGTAGGAGACATGTATAACGGACAGCGCTACTACACCGCCGTTCTGAAAAAATGTATCATCTTCCCGCAGAAAAGCGGTCGCCTGACAATCAATTCCGGAAACTACGACATCGACGTCGTTCAGTATTCCACCCAGAATCTGGGCGGCTTCGCCACAATACGCCAGCCTCATGAGCGAAAAATCACCGTCAGCTCGAACAGCGCCACACTCGACGTCAAGGCTCTTCCGCAACCGAGCCCCGAAGGATTCAACGGCGCTGTGGGCAAGTTCACCGTAAGCAGCCGCCTTGTCGGCAACCGGTTCCGCTCACATGAGCCCGCAACGCTCATCTACACCATCGAGGGCACGGGCAACATCAAATATCTCAAAGAGCCCGACATCGATTTTCCCGATGAGTTCGAGGTCTACACCCCGAAGTCTAACATCGAGGCCACAGCAGGAGCCACCAATGTCAGCGGCAAGATGACGATAGAATATACTTTCGTGCCACAGACTGAAGGCTCCTTCACAATCGGTGCCGACAGATTCGTTTATTTCGATCCGGCCACTGGAAAATACGTCACCCTTACCACACCCTCGTATGACCTGAAAGTCGCCAAGGGAACATCCCCGACAGCTTCGGCCGACCAAAAAGATATAGAGTCTAAGAACTCCGACATACTCCACATCAAACTCGGAGAGAAAAAGCTGAGCAGGAGCCACACGCTCGTTGTCGACAGCTTCCTCTACTGGCTCCTGTATATTCTGCTGGCAGCCGGAATGGCCGCTGTCATTATTCTTAACCGCAGGCGTCTGACCCTCAACGCCGACATCAAGGGGCGCCGGTTGGCGCGGGCCGGACGCACGGCGCGGGCCGGACTGGCGCGAGCCGAGGCCCGCATGAAAGCGAACAACAGCGAGGCATTCTACGCCGAGATCCTGAAAACTGTCAACGGTTATCTCTCCGACAAATTCGGCATCGCCGCCGGCCAGCTCTCGCGCGAAAGTATCTCCGAGGCAATGAACAACGCCGGGGCCTCCGACGAACTCACCGCATCGGTTCTCGGCGTAATCGACAGCTGCGAGATGGCCCGTTACACTCCTCAGACTCCGGCCACGCTCGACGACGTTTTCCGCCGTGCCGGAGCTGTGATCGCCGACATCGAAAACCTCAAACCACGAAACGCCAAATGAACCGCATATTTATTTTTCTGACCATCCTGATTATCGGCGCAGGCTCAATGTCCCTCAAGGCCGCTTCATTGGCCGAGCAAGGCGACTCGGCATATTCGAAAGGCGACTATCAGGCAGCTGTCGCCGCTTATTCGGCAGCCCTTAAAGAAGGATCGTCGGCCGAGCTGCTCTACAATCTCGGGAACGCCTTCTACCGTCAGGGCGATCTGGGCCGCGCGGTGCTCAACTACGAACGTGCCCTGCGTCTCGACCCGTCAATGAGCGATGCGCGCGCGAATCTCGCCTTCGTCAACACCCGCATAACCGACAAGCCCGGCGAACGCGGGACCTTTTTGGGCAATGCCTACGACGCCGCTGCTCTCGCGATGCATTCCAACACATGGGCATGGCTGGCGTTCGCAGCCTTCGCCCTGTTCATCGCCGGCATAGGTCTCTATTTCTTTGCCGACGGAATAATGATACGCAAAACCGGATTTTTCGGCGGCGGCATCATGCTGCTCCTTTCCGCGATATGCGCCATATTCGCCTGTCACGCGGCAAATCTCGCCTCCGACACCTCAACAGCGATCATTACCGCAAAATCGACAATACTGAGCACGTCGCCCCGACATCCGGCCTCGCGCTCTGAAGAAGCAATGCTGCTCCACGAAGGAACGCGCGTCGAAATTCTCGACTCAGTCGTCGCGGTAGCCGACTCCGCCGCTTCGACATGGCTCGACGTACGCATAGACAACACCCACCGCGCATGGCTGAATTCAGCCGACGCCGAACGCATTGTCGCCACAAGGCATTGATTTTTAAGCAAAAACCGAAAATGTGTTTTACAACATAAAGAATATTTTTGCGTTTTGCTTGCATACTTCGCAAAAAGTGCCTACTTTTAGAGCAATCATTAACAACTCAATCACACCAAATACTATAATATCATGACAAAGACCATCTCATTCAACGACCTGCGTCGCATCAAAGACAGCCTCCCCGACGGCTCGATCAGCAAAATTGCCGACAAGCTCAACGTGACCCCGCAAACAGTCCGCAACTATTTCGGCGGCAGTAACTATGAGTTTGGTAAAAATTGTGGTGTCCACATCGAGCCGGGCCCCGGAGGAGGTATAGTTGTCCTCGACGACACCACTATCTACGACATGGCAGTAGAAATTCTCGAAGGTCAGAAACAAGACTAATTATATCTAACTGAAATCAACCCATCACCTCAATCGCACGCCGGGGCCTGCAGGTAAACCCCCGAGCGTGCGATTGCGGCATATCGACAAGCCGAGATGCCTCAGATAACCCTCGCAATCCATACATTCCGCTATGCCCTCCGGCTCAAGTCTCTGCTCGAAAGCGAAGGCATAGCTGCCGCGTTGCAGAACGTCAATCTCTCCGAACCCGGAGTCAATGCCGGAGTCCGTGTCAGAATCGACGAGCGTGATCTTCCCAAAGCTCTGCGCATTATCGAGAATCCCGACATCTTCAATCCTGAAGCGTCGTCAGACAAAGCGAAGCACAACAAACTTATAATCGCTCCCGTCGACTTCTCGAACGCAGGCGAGAACGCACTGACAACAGCTTTCAGCCTCGCTGAACGCCATGGCGCACGTGTGTTGCTGCTTCATGCCTATCTGTCGCAATCGTTCTCCGAGCCTGTCGACGCGCTGAGCGACGATCTCGACTTCGGCGAGACTCCCGAAGCGGCAGAGGCCGCCGCCGAAGTGACCGCCGACATCGACGCCCTGATGCGCCGATATGCTGCGCATGTGCGCGAGCAGATCAAAAGCGGCTCAATACCAGCCGCGCCGTTCGACACTCTGACCGTCGACGGCCTTCCCGAAGAGGTTATCAACGAGGTTGCCAAAGAGCGGAATCCTATGCTGATAGTGATGGGCACACACGGCGCCGGCAATCATGAGCGCGCCGCGATGGGAAGCGTTACGGCCGAGGGGCTCGACACCTGCCGCTATCCGGTTCTTACGGTTCCGGTCGGAAACAGGGAGGTTAATTTCAAGCGAGTATTGTTTTTCACGACTCCCGACCAGCAGGATATTGTAGCGCTCGACACCTTCCTCAGTCTGTCGGGGGCGGAAGGCCACGACGTCACACTTCTGGCAATACCGTCGCGCGGCCGCACCTCAGGCAGCAGCCTCGAAGCAATGACACAATATTGTCTCAGCCATTATCCGGGCAACACCTTCGCCTCGGAAGTGCCGCCCGAAACCTCGCTGACCCCATTTCTCGAGACTGTAGCCGGACAGACAGCCGTAGACATTATCGGCGTTCCTAACAAACGCAAGAACAGCATTGTCAGGTTCTTCAACCCGACAATCGCCCACCGCCTGCTCTACCTCGCCGACCATCCGATGCTCGTCATCCCGGTATGACCGTTGACACTGAGAAAGTGTCGCAGAGTTTCCGCTATAATATGATTTTCCGACCCCGAGTTTGGCCGGAGGCGTTTCAAAACTCTGATTTCGCGTAATGGCTATACTATCATCGAATACGAATCGGTCAAGAAAAGCCGCACCCGCCTGCGCCAGCGCATGGGACTGTCGGTCGACGAATCGCTCGAAGACCGCCTCCGCCTCTACGACGCCGACTGACCGACAGAAAAGGGAGCACCCATGCGGGCACTCCCTCAACCAATCTAATCTCTATGCTTATTTTTTATCCTTATTGTCATTCTTGTCTTTGCCCCCATTTGCGTCCTTGACCTTGTCGGCCTTCACTGCACGGAATTGGCAGTCTTTCTTGAACTTGCGGTCACCGAACATAGCGTGATGCTTGCCGCGCATCTGAGCCTTGACCTTCAGATTGCGTCCGCCGTTCAGATAGGCGTTTTCGAGGAACTGGGTGTACTGCTCGGGAGTCAGCACCTTCTTCAGCTCGGCAAGATATTTCGCCTGGGCCGCACGGCGGTCGACTCGGGCAGTGGAATCGCACCGATTCTTTTTGTCGCGGCAATCCTTGCGAAGAGCCTTGAACTCGGCGGCGCGCGCCTTATTGAGCTCAATAAGCTGAGTCTTCTGCGCGTCGGTCAAGCCGAGACCTTCGAACTGGCGCAGGCAGCGGGCCGCGCCGCAGGGTTTGTCGCAATTCTTCTGACAGGGAGCCTCTGCACACGGCGTTTCGGCACAGTTGCCACAATTATTATTGTTCTGGGCGTTCACGCCGAGGAAAGCAAAAGCCGAAACGGCCAAAATCATCAGTTTCTTTTTCATCATTTAATCGGTTAATTTAATTCGTTTGCTTATATGACAACAGAAACCGCCCGACGTTTAATCGGAAACATGATTTTAAATTAAATTAAGATTCTCGAAATATTTAGCACTCGCAAGCATGTTTATCGATAATATTTCTTAACTTTGCGCAAATTTGTATCTATACATTACAATCAAATATAGTAATTCGAAAGAGTATGAAAAAACAGATTTGGCACAGTGCATTCGTTCTATGCTCGGCCCTGACGCTCGTCGGCTGCAGCAGCGACAGCTTCGCGCCGTCGGACGGAACCGGCACTGTCGAACTTCAGCTCGACGTCGACCGGCAAGTGCTGACAGCGACCCCGTCGAGGGCTTCGCTTCCGGAGATTGTCGAAGGCCTCACTGCCGATGATTTCACCATCCGCCTCGTGGCCTCCAACGGACAGTCGCAACAGTGGAGCTACGCCGATTTCTCCGGCGAGAAAATCGCCGCCGGCACCTACACCCTTGAGGCCTTCTACGGTACAGAAGGGGAAGAGGGATTTGAAAAGCCCTATTTCGCCGGCTCAACTCAGGTTGTTGTGCGCAGCGATGAGTCGACCCACGCCGCAGTGACAACCAGCCTGAAAAACGCCGCCGTGACAGTGAGCTATTCCGACACTTTCAAAAGCTACATGACGGCCTACAGCGCATCGATACGCCCCGCCGGCTCGGCCGACGGTCTCGACTACCCGTCGTCGGCCACCGACGATCTCTTCGTCAATGCCGGCGAGGCTTCGCTCTACGTGACCTTCACAACGCCTCAGAACCAGACGGCCACACTGAAGGTCGTCGACTTCACCGCCGAAGCGCAGCACCGCTATAATATAAGCGTCGACCTCAACAACGGCAACATGGGCGACGCCGTTCTGACAATCACCTTCGACCGCCCAGGTTGCCGAGCCGATAGAGATTGTGCTCAGCGAAGAACTTCTCAACGCGCCCGCGCCCGCTATCAGCGCTACCGCCACGACGGTCAACATCGTCGAGGGGGACAAGGGGAACGGACGATTCGACATCATAGCCCACGGCGGACTGAAGAGCGTCAAGCTCATCAGCTCGGGCAGCGCGCTGCCGGCCGGATGGCCCGCC
>OGPY01001707.1_pt1 | contig 15494 bp, 10 predicted proteins | sample 1553121 | NCBI WGS metagenome assembly OGPY01 (sample SAMEA2580004, study PRJEB22360) | human gut metagenome
AAGTAGCAATTAATGGATTTGGACGTATTGGACGTCTTGCATTCAGACAGATGTTTGGCGCAGAGGGCTACGAGGTAGTTGCAATCAACGACCTGACAAAGCCTTCAATGCTCGCTGATCTTCTTAAGTATGATACAGCTCAGGGCGGTTACTGTGGTAAGATCGGTGAGAACCTTCACACAGTATCAGCTGACGATGAGGCTAATACTATCACTGTTGACGGCAAGACTCTTCAGATTTATGCAGAAAAGGACGCTAAGGATTGTCCTTGGGGCAAGCTTGGTGTAGACGTAGTTCTCGAGTGCACAGGCTTCTATACATCAAAGGCTAAGAGCCAGGCTCACCTCGATGCTGGTGCTAAGAAGGTAGTTATCTCAGCTCCTGCTGGTAACGACCTCAAGACTATCGTTTACTCAGTAAACGAGAAGACACTTACAGCAGACGATACAATCATTTCTGCTGCATCTTGCACAACAAACTGTCTTGCTCCTATGGCTAATGCTCTTAACAAGTATGCTCCTATCCAGAGCGGTATCATGAGCACTATCCATGCTTACACAGGCGACCAGATGATCCTTGACGGTCCTCACAGAAAGGGTGACCTGAGAAGAGCAAGAGCTGGTGCTGCAAACATCGTTCCTAACTCAACAGGTGCTGCAAAGGCTATCGGTCTTGTTATCCCAGAGCTTAACGGCAAGCTCATCGGTTCTGCACAGAGAGTTCCAGTTCCAACTGGTTCAACAACAATCCTTACAGCAGTTGTAAAGGGTGCTGACGTAACAGTTGAAGGCATCAACGCTGCTATGAAGGCTGCATCTTCTGAGTCATTTGGCTACAACGAGGATCCAATCGTTTCTTCTGACGTTATCGGCATGAGATTTGGTTCACTCTTCGATGCTACTCAGACAATGGTATCTAAGATCGCTGATGACCTCTATGAGGTACAGGTAGTTTCTTGGTACGACAACGAGAACTCTTACACATCACAGATGGTAAGAACAATCAAGTACTTTGCTGAACTTGCATAATCTGCACAGCCAAAACTAAATTGCTTACTAAAGACCGCTTCATCATGAGGCGGTCTTTTTTTGCGTATGTATACAACAAAGGTGAGCAAAAATGGGTAAACACTGTTAGTCCCTACGATTTATATTACACAAATGTAGGGGCGACCTTTGGTCGTCCGCTTGCCAATCGCAGCCTTATGGCAACACAAAAAAAGGACGAACCCCAAGTTCGTCCTTTTGTCGTTCATATCAGAAACCACGTCCTCCGCCATGACCTCTGCCAAAGCTCATTCCCGTGGAATTAGAAGTAACAATGCCGTCAATAGTCACGGTTTCCGACTGCGACCCTGCCGTAATGGTGTAGGTTTCGCCTTCCTTCAGGTCAGCGGTTGTGAATACAACGCTCTGCCAAGTCTTTGTAGGGGTAAAGCTTAAGATCTCCTTGCCGTCACTGTCAGTGATAGTCAGTTTTTCGTTTGCTGAAACTGTCGAACCAAGATCGTGCAGAACACTGTATTGTGTGGAGCTGTCACCGAAGCCTTCTTCCATTCCAACTGCACCACAGGCGATGAGCGTTCCCCCTGTTACAGTTGCAGTGCCGTTGTAGTCAAGTGCACCGTTGCCACCGTTAGTAGGTCCGCAAACGTAAACTGTACCGCCTGCCATTGTGAAGTTGCCATTTGAGTCAAGTCCGTCGCCGTCAGCGTCAATGGTTACAGTTCCTCCGTTGATGTTAAGTTCAACACCGTCCTGTGACGAGAATTGGTCAGCATCCATTCTGTCTGTTGATCCAGTGTCGCTTCCGCCTGCGCAGTTTATTCCGTCATCGCTTGCTACCACTGATATGGTGCCACCGTCTATTGTTACGATAGACCCCTCGATACCCTCGTAGCTCTTTGTGATGTCTACAATGCCGTCTGATATGGTCAGATTTCCGTCAGCGTGCATTCCATTGTCACCCGATGCCGCAGAAATGTTTCCCCCTGTTATAACAATGTTTCCGTTGCTGTGTACTGAATCGTCTGCCGAATCTATCTTGAACTCGCCGTCGCTTATGTTTACCTCGCTGCCTGCCTTTAAAGCCTTTGCAGATGTTGAAGTGCTGTCCGTTGTATCTGTGCTGTCAGTGGTCGTGTTAGCAGCAGTTTCTATGGTAAGCCCTGTGTCGTCAGACGTAGGCATTGCAGGCGGTTTGCCTCCCGTGCCGTTTCCGTTATCGTCAGGTCTGCCCATTCCGTTCGGACCACCACCACCGTTGCTCATGTTGTTCTGCCAATTTCTGTTTGGCGTGCCGTCAGACTTCATAGAAGCGTTTGCACTTCCACCGCCTGTGGTGATGTCAAAGCTTCCGCCCTCGATAGAAAGCACAGTTTCCGCCTCGAATGCGTCATTGTTTGCGACTACTGTGAAGCTTCCCCCTGTCACGCTTATAAAGCCTTTGTCAGAAGTCTCTGTGTTAGTGGATTTTATGCCGTTCGTGCCTGCGGAAATGTTGAATGTTCCGCCAGATATCTTAACGCTGTCCTTGCCCTCCATGGCGGTTGAAGCCGAGGTCACATTGATATTGCCGTCAGTGATAACAAGATCGTCCTTTGAAACTATGCCGTGCTTGTAGTTCGCATTCACAGTAAGTGTACCGCTGCCGTTTATAGTAAGGTCGGCTTTGGAGAAAATAGCACCGTCTGTGTTGCTGTCATCTTCTCCTAAAGAGTAGCTTGCACTGTCCGTCAAAACGTTCTCTGTTCCGTCCTCCAGCACGATATAAACTTTTTTAGCTTTGCTCACAAGCAGGGGAGCGTTGTCAGCACAAGTTATGTCAACTCCATTGAAAATAAGCTTTATTTCAGCCGTCTTGTCCGCTGAAACGATTATCCTGCCGTTGGTCGCCGTGCCTGAAAGAATGTAAGTGCCTGCCTGCGATATGGTAACAGTTTCCCCCTCAGCGGTCGCACCCTCACTGTCTATAGCCGCACTGCCATCAGCAAATCTGATCCCTACTGAGCTTTCCTCGTCATATCCAACGTCAATGTCCTCTGCCGCAATGCTTGCGTCAATGTCAGACTTTGCCGCCTGAGAAACACTGCTTGTGGTCTGTGATGAATTTGCACTCTCTGAACAGCCTGAAAAAGCAGTTACCGTGATAAAAAACGCCGCCGTGATAGCTGCTAGCTTTTTAGTGTCCGAAATTTTCATGAACAATACCCCCTTGTATGGTAAAAAAGGTTGAAAAAAGCCGCACAAGACCGCTTTAGCCTTGTGCGGTTTTGCTTATGGATACTTTTGTTATTTTGTCAGAATGATTGTTCCTCAATGTCTGCTGCCACTGCACACATTATCTCAAGGTTGCCGTTTCTGCATCTAAGTTCGTCAATAAGCTGCTTTTCGTTAGCATCACCCTTTAGCTCTATGCGATATCTCAGCTTGAAAAGGCTTCCCATATTTGTGGTCTTTACCGAAACAAGCTCACATTCTGAAAGATACTTTTCAAATATATCGTCAAATACCTCAGTGTAATCAAGGCTTTCAGGGATAGTGATACTAAGATCCTTGTGACCCGACTTCTTTTTGCCAATAGGCAGAAGCGTGTAAATAATGTTCAGCAGGCTCACGCACACAGCAAGCATAAGAGCCAACGCCAAGTGGTTCGTGCCCGTCGCAAGACCAACCGCCATTGAAAGGAATATAGCACAAATGTCCATTGCACTTCCCGGTACAGAACGGAATCTTACCAAGCTGAATGCACCCATAACAGCCACACCAGTACCGATGTTTCCGTTTACAAGCATTATCACTACCTGTACTATCACAGGCAGCAAAGCAAGCGTCATCATAAAGCTTTTTGTCTTTTTCTGCCTAAAGTTGAATGCAAACGCTATTATAAGACCAAGCACCAAAGACGCCGCAGTGCAGAAAATAAATTCGTTTGTAGTTATCGCCGCCACGGTCGTTTCAGTGGTGGTCACAGTAGTAGCCGCAAGAGTAGTTGAATTAAGCACAGCTTATCACCTTACCTTTATGTATTTTTTCAGAAAACTCGTTAAGATACGCAGTTCCGTATTTTGAGAATGACGCAGGATATATCTCCAGTTCATCAAGTATAGCCGATAACCAAAGTGGCATAGCATTTGGTATCTTTATCTCCATTACCCTCATGCCAGCAGGCAGAAGCTCTTTTCCCCATATGCCCTTGTCAAGCTCCTTTTGCTCCTCACGGTAAAGAATGTGCGTGTCAAAGGTCAGCCTAAGGGACGGGTCTTCCGCACCGCAGTAAGCAAGCCTGTCATAGCTAAGATACATAGCAGGAGCAATGCCCTCATAGAATTTGAGAAAATATTTCAGCTCGTTCTCTATCTGCGGATTATCATGAGGTACCTCTTTGCCTGCAAAGAAATCACGGGTCTGTGCAAGAGTCATTTCAATACGCCTCTTATAGACCACACCCTTGTATTTCTTTTTAAGCTCCACAAAGACCATGTCTTCATCATTAGGTACGCCGTAGCTCCTCACTCTCAGCTTTTCCTTGTAAACAGGCTTTTCAATGGAGTTTCTCACAAGCTGATGACTTGGTGTGTCATAATATATGTTGCAGATAGTGCTTTTGTAATATCTGTCTTTGACAAAATGCCCATCGAGCTTTTTTATAAGCTTTTCATAAGTCGGTTCATCAACGATATATTTTTTCTCTATCCGTCTGAACACTTCCTGATTGCCATTCATATCCACGCCTCTTTTCGTGATTTTTTCGTATGCTTCGTGTAAACTTTCCTTTGATTAAAAGTATATATGAATAACTTTAAATATAGCTAAACCTTATATGTATTTTGTGTGAATGTTTATGAATATTGCAAAATACCATATATTTGTATACAAAAAACGGGTGAACTTCTGTCCACCCGTGGAAATTATTTTGCACTATATTATTCCGCAATAGCCTTGTGGAAGATCTTCTTACCCTTTTTGATAACAACAGGCTCAGAGAGATCAACAAGACCCTTAGGGTCAGTGAACTTCTCGCCATTCACTGCAATACCGTTCTGTGTAACAAGACGTCTAGCCTCGCCATTTGAAGGGCAAAGTCCGCACTTAACGAGAAGCGTAAGAATACCTATCTTGCCGTCAGTAAGATCAGCCGCCGCAATAGTCGTGCTAGGCATATCGTCGCTGTTTCCACCGCCTGCAAAAATAGCCTTTGCCGCAGCGTCAGCCTTGTCAGCCTCCTCCTTGCCGTGAACAAGCTTTGTCAGCTCGTAAGCCAAAAGCTCCTTAGCCTTGTTGTATTCAGCACCCTCCATGTGTTTCTCCATTTCCTCTATCTCCTCGATAGGAACGAATGTGAGCATCTTCAGGCACTTGATAACATCAGCGTCGCCAACGTTTCTCCAATACTGATAGAACTCGTATGGAGAAGTTTTTTCAGGGTCGAGCCATACTGCGCCCTTTTCTGTCTTGCCCATTTTCTTGCCCTCAGAGTTGAGCAGGAGAGTGATAGTCATTGCATAAGCGTCCTTGCCAAGCTTCTTTCTAATAAGCTCAGTGCCGCCCAGCATATTAGCCCACTGATCGTCACCGCCGAACTGCATATTACAGCCGTAATCCTGGAAAAGTCTGTAGAAATCGTAGGACTGCATTATCATGTAGTTAAATTCAAGGAAAGTAAGACCCCTTTCCATTCTCTGCTTGTAGCACTCGAATGTAAGCATCTTGTTTACAGAGAAGCAAGCGCCAACGTCACGAAGTACGTCCACATAATTAAGGTCGAGAAGCCAATCGCCATTGTTTACGATAATAGCCTTGTCATCAGAAAAATCAATGAAGTGTGACATCTGCTTTTTGAAACATTCAACATTGTGGTTGATAGTTTCCTTTGTCATCATTTTTCTCATATCTGTTTTGCCTGACGGGTCGCCTATCATAGCCGTACCGCCTCCGATAAGAACGATAGGCTTGTTGCCTGCCATTTGCAAACGCTTCATAAGACAAAGCGCCATAAAGTGACCAACGTGTAGAGAATCAGCAGTTGGGTCAAAACCAATGTAGAAAGTAGCCTTACCAGCGTTGATAAGCTCCTTTATCTCCTCCTCGTCAGTGAGCTGAGCGAGAAGACCTCTTCTTTTCAGTTCTTCAAATACTGTCATTTTTCATACCTCCGTATTATTTTTTTGCGGTACATAAATAAAAAAATCCCCTGACAGAATATCTGTCAGAGGACGAATTATCGTGGTACCACCTCAGTTTATCGGGGAAACTCCCGACCTTACAGGCTCAGCAGAAAGCGAAGCCATAGCACGGTAACGTGTGCAAACCGTTTCGCCTTACGCAAAAGCTTTCTCAGCGAACAGCTCAGGAATGTATTCACACTTTGTAGAAATGCTTTCTCGCACCGACCGAAAGCTCTCTGAAATTTCGCAAAAGGCTACTTATTTCCGTCATAGCATTTAAACCTATTGATATGACTATAGCACACTTTCACCCTTTTGTCAACCCCTTTTTGCTAGAAGTGAGGAATGAGGAGTGAGGAATGAGGAATGAGGAATGAGGAATGAGGAATGAGGAATGAGGAGTGAGAAATGAGGAATGAAGGTATCGCCTGCGGCGATGATTATTGTAGGGGCAAACTTTTTACCCCTGCATTATCCCCCACTTTTTTAAAGAATTAACTTATTCGTCTACAATTGTACAAAAACATATGATATAATAAAATTTATATGATTTTATTTAGTTGGGAGAAAGAAAAATGCTGAAGCTTTTTAGGTATCTGAAAAACTATAAAAAAGAAAGCATAATCGGTCCGCTGTTTAAGCTTATCGAAGCCTGCTTCGAGCTTGCAGTGCCACTCGTTATGGCTAATATCATTGACGTGGGTATAAAAAATCAAGATAAGCCCTACATCTATAAAATGGGCGGCGTGCTTGTTCTCCTCGCCTTCTGCGGACTCGCGTGTTCGCTGACTGCTCAGTATTTTGCTGCAAAAGCGTCATTGGGCTTTGGAACAGCCCTCAGACGTGACCTTTTCAAGCATATCAATTCACTGTCCTATGCGGAAATAGACAGCGTTGGAAGCCATACCCTCGTCACACGAATGACAGCGGATATCAATACCGCTCAGCAGGGCGTGAATATCCTCCTTCGTCTGTTTCTTCGTTCGCCTTTTATCGTTTTAGGCTCAATCATAATGGCATTCTCTATCTCAGTGAAGCTTACCCTTATCTTCCTGATAATCGCACCTTGCCTTGCCTATGTTATCTACCTTATAATGCACATCACTATCCCGCAGTATAAGAATATCCAGAAAAAGCTGGATAAAACTAACCTTATGACAAGCGAAACTCTCACAGGTGCAAGAGTTATCAGAGCATTTTCCCGTCAGAAAGACGAGGAAAAAGAGTTCGCTGATAATACCGAAGAGCTCAAACGTCAGCAGATTATCGCAGGAAGAATTTCCGCCCTTATGAACCCTGCCACCTATGTTATCGTAAACTTCGCTATCATCGCTATCATTTGGTTTGGCGGCAAAACAGTTTATTCAGGCTCTATCTCACAGGGCGAAGTGATAGCCCTTGTAAACTATATGAACCAGATACTCTTGGCACTCCTTGCTATGGCGATACTCGTTACAAATATCACCAAAATGCAGGCTTCCGCTATCAGAATAAATGACGTTTTCGCTGTGGAGCCAAGTGTATCCGATAAGAATAATAAGCCTGTCGCAACTGACGGTAATGCCCCATGCGTAGAGTTTAGGAACTGTTTCTTCTCGTACGCATCAGCCGAAGCCGACTCCCTTTCGGATATAAGCTTCAAAGTCATGAAAGGCGAAACTATCGGTATAATCGGCGGTACAGGCTCAGGCAAGACCTCTCTTATCAACCTTATCCCAAGGTTCTATGACGTCCGTCAGGGCGAAGTCCTTGTTGACGGCGTTGACGTAAAAGAGTACCCATTCTCACAGCTCAGAGGTATGATAGGCATTGTTCCTCAGAAAGCCGTCCTCTTTAAGGGTACTATAAGACATAATATGCAGTGGCGTGATAAAAACGCCACGGACGAGGATATCTGGAACGCTCTTGATATCGCTCAGGCGAAAGATTTTGTAGAGAAAAAGCCTGATAAGCTTGACGAGATGATCTTGCAGGAGGGCAAGAACCTCTCAGGCGGTCAGCGTCAAAGACTTACCATTGCAAGAGCATTGGTTGGTGATCCTGAGATACTCATTCTCGATGACTCAGCCTCCGCCCTTGACCTTGCCACAGATGCAAGACTAAGAAAAGCTATCCACGAAAAAACAAGCGGCATGACCGTTTTCATAGTTTCACAGAGGATCTCATCTATAAAAAGTGCCGATAAGATAATCGTTCTTGACGATGGCAAAATAGCAGGTATCGGCACTCATTCAGAGCTTTATAAGGGCTGCGAGGTATATAAAGAAATATGCCTTTCACAGCTTTCAGAAAAGGAGGCGCAGGCAAATGGCTAAACAAAGCACAAAAAACAAGCTTGATACCTCCGCTCTCAGACCGCTTCTCAGATACGCAAAACCTCATATGTGGCTGTTCGTCCTGTCTATGGTCTTTGCAGTCATAACCGTTGCCACCACCCTTTATGCTCCTATCCTCGTGGGCAACGCTGTTGACCTTATCATAGCCAAGGGACTTGTAGATTTTGACGGAATTATCAATATCATCATCAAGCTTGGCGTAACAGTCACCGTAACAGGCATTGCCCAGTGGCTCATGTCACTTTGTACAAATAAGATAACCTATTGCGTGGTAAGAGATATCCGAAACGATGCTTTCGCAAAGCTCCAAAAGCTACCCCTTTCTTATATCGACTCCCACCCTCACGGTGATATAATCAGCCGTATAATCTCCGACTTGGAGCAGGTGTCAGACGGACTTCTCATGGGCTTTTCACAGCTCTTTACAGGCGTATGTACAATTTTTGGTACACTTGGCTTCATGCTCTCCATAAACGTGAAAATAACCCTTATCGTGGTTATCCTCACTCCGCTTTCCCTATTTGTCGCAAGATTTATCGCCAAGAACACATTCAAGCTTTTCCACCAGCAATCAGTTGCAAGAGGCGACATGACCAGCCTTGTTGAAGAAATGACAGGCAATCAGAAGGTAGTAACAGCATTCGGCTATCAGGAAGAAGCTGAGGAGCAGTTTGAAGAAGTGAACCTGAAACTCCAGAAAGTTGGACTTAACGCCACATTCTTCTCCTCACTCACCAACCCATGCACACGTTTTGTAAACAACCTCGTCTACATGGCTGTCGGTATCGTGGGCGCACTCTCTGTAATAAAAGGCGTGGGCTTTACAGTTGGTAACCTTAGCTGTTTCCTAACCTATGCAAATCAGTATACAAAGCCTTTCAATGAAATATCAGGCGTTATCACCGAGCTTCAAAGTGCATTCGCTTCTGCAAAGCGTGTCTTTGAGGTCATAGACGAAACAGAGGAGATACCTGACAGCTCTAACGCTACTGTCCTTACCTCCGTTGACGGAACATTAGACGTTGACAACGTGTCATTCAGCTATGTGCCTGATGTGAAGCTTATCGAGAATTTTAACCTCCATGTAAAGAGCGGTCAGCGTACAGCTATCGTAGGACCAACAGGCTGTGGCAAGACCACCATGATAAACCTCCTTATGAGATTTTACGACACCGACAGCGGCGAGATACGCATAAGCGGCGAGCCTATAAAGGATTGTACCCGTGACTCCATGAGAAGTATGTACGGCATGGTCTTGCAGGAAACGTGGCTGAAAACAGGCACCATAAGAGAGAACCTCTGTTACGGCAAGCCTGACGCCACCGAGGAAGAAATGATAGCCGCCGCCAAGTCAGCCCATTGTCACGGCTTTATAAAGCGTCTGCCAAAGGGCTATGATACCGTTATTTCAGATAGCTACAGTACTATCTCCGCAGGACAGAAACAGCTTCTCTGTATCGCACGAGTAATGCTCTCCCTGCCGCCAATGCTCATTCTGGACGAAGCTACATCGTCTATAGATACCCGTACGGAGATATTGGTACAGCGTGCCTTTGAGAAAATGATGCAGGGCAGAACGAGCTTTATAATCGCCCATAGACTTTCTACTATCAAGAACGCAGATACTATCATAGTAATGGATTCGGGACACATAGTAGAGCAGGGAAATCATGATGAGCTTATGGCAAAGAACGGCTTCTATGCCGATCTCTATAACTCACAGTTTGCTGTGACCTGATCCCAGCGTTTGTTTATAAAAAAACTGATGTAGGGGCGGCCTTTGGTCGCCCTTTTGTATTTTGCACTATTTTTTATCCCGTCTGTCTTTTCGATCCCTCCATTACCCCACCCTTATTTTTATCATAAAAATTATTGACTTTTATCTTAAAATTGTTGTATAATGTTATATATTTCACGGGATATACACAATCGTGTTTTATAATGTATAGTAACGAAAAACTAAGGAGTGCCTATGTTCGGATATGTCCGCCCTTTCAAACCCTATATGCGAATGTTTGAATATGATATCTATAAAGCTGTCTACTGCGGACTCTGTAAGGATATGGGCAGGCGCTATGGCTTTGTGACACGCTTTACCCTTAGCTACGATTTCGCATTTCTCTCCCTTATGGATCTCTCTGTGAGGGGAGTGAAGCTTGACGCAGAAAAGCAACGCTGTATCGCACACCCTCTTAAAAAGACCATGTGCGCAAAGTGTACATGCGATCTTAAATATACGTCCTCAGCCGCCGTGATACTCACATATCATAAGCTACGTGACGATATAGCCGATAAAGGGCTAAAAGGCAAGCTTGCCGCATTTGCACTTCTGCCTTTTTTCAAAAAGCCCTATAAGAAAGCGGCTCGCCTTTATCCGGATCTTGCACCTGTCGTTGAAAATGCAATGGAATTGCAAAATAAAATAGAGCGTGAAAAAACAGCAGGCATAGACCTTGCCTGTGAGCCTACCGCACTTATGATGCAAGCCGTTGCAGGGAATCTTTGCACCAGGCAGGACGAACGCCGACCGCTCCTTGAACGATTCGGCTACCTCCTCGGCAGATTTATCTATATCTGCGACGCTCTTGACGACCTGCCCAACGACCACGAGAGTGAAAGCTACAATCCGCTCCTCACAAAATTTCCACCCACCGATGGCGTAAATGCTGACTATCTCAAAAAAGTTCACGCCTTTTGTGATGATAGCATAAATTTCACCCTGGGTGAAATGGCAGATATCTATGTGAAGCTCGATCTTAAAAGATATCGTGATATACTTGATAATATCGTGTATCTTGGACTTAAAAATGTCTATACTCAAATAAGAAGCGGAAAATTCCGCAATAACAGGAAAGGAAATAACGATCAATGATCTCCAAAGACCCTTACAAAATTTTAGGTGTATCCCCAACAGCTTCAGACGCTGAAATAAAATCAGCTTATAAAGAGCTTGTGAAAAAATATCACCCCGACCAGTATCAGGATAACCCCCTAGCTGACGTAGCTGAGGAGAAAATGTCCGAGATAAACGCCGCCTACGATCAGATCATGACTTCAAGACGTGGGGGAGGATACCAGTCCGCAGAAAGCGGCTATGACGGCTATGCCTCTTCGCAGGGCTTTGACTCAGGCTATATCAGAAGCCTTATCCAAAGCGGAAGCTATACTCAGGCAGATCAGATACTTGATAATGTGTCCTCCTCGGAAAGAAATGCCGAGTGGTATTTCCTTAAAGGCACTATCTGCCACCGCAGAGGCTGGCTCAATGAGGCTTATAACAACTTCACAAGAGCCGTCCAGCTCGACCCTAATAACATGGAGTATCAAAGCGTGTTAGCCCAGATGAACAGACAGCGAAGCGGCTATATGAGCGGCAACCCAACTCAGGGCTACCAAGCAGGCGGCATGAGCGGCCCTGACTGCTGTTCCTCCCTTTGCTGTGCAGACTGCTGCTGTGAAATGATGGGCGGCGACCTTATACCGTGCTGCTAAATAATCATGAGAAATAAAATAGCTTTTCGAGTGGCACTTGGCGGCATATGCTCTGCTGTCTGCCTGCTTTTGATGTTTTCAAGCAGCTTTTTGCCCATGCTCGATTATACTATCCCGACCTTCGCCGGCTTCATGATGGTTGTGATGATAGTGGAGGTGGATAAAAACTGGGCGATAGCCACCTATTGTGCAGTGAGCCTGCTGAGCATTTTCGTAACCCCAAATTATGAAGCAACCCTGCTTTTCATATTGTTCATGGGGTATTATCCAATACTTAAATATTATCTCGACCAAAAGAAAAACCGCCTATTGGTGTGGGCAATAAAGCTTGCAGTGTTCAATGTGGCGATAGTCATCTTCTTTTTGGCATTTCAGTATATCTTTACTTCGGTGGATATGCTCGAGGGCATGGAGATGTTTGGCAAGTATGCCGTGCTTGTTCTGTGGGCGGCGGCGAACCTGTTTTTCTTTATTTATGACTATGCCCTCACACAGTTGACAGATATGTACATAAATTGGTTTAGGAAAAAAATACTCAGAAGAAAATGACGGTGACGTTTTTATGAACGAAGAACAAGAGAAAGAAATATTAAACGAGGCGAAAATACAAACTGCAAGGCACAAGAAAAAAATACAGATAATAAGCCTTGTTGCAATAATAGCGGTCATAGCAATGGCTACAGTGGCGTGTATACCTCTTATAAAAGCGCTTCACAGCAAGGCAGGCATTGCAGCCTTGGAGCGTAAGCTTGATAACTACAGTGGCATTGTGGGAGTGCTTATCTTTACTTTCATACAAGCTCTTCAAGTGGTCATAGCGGTCATACCGCCTATACAAGTGGTGGGTGGAGTGCTGTTCGGCTGGTTCTGGGGCGGGTTGCTATCATTCTTAGGTACACTCCTTGGCACAATGGCAATATTCGTGCTTGTGAAAAAATTTGGCAGACCAATAGTGGAAGCCTTTGTTGACGAGAAACAGCTAAAAAAATTCAAATTCCTGCAAAATGAGAAAAAGCTAACCGTTATCCTTATAATCCTCTATCTCATACCGGGAATACCCAAGGACGTTATCTCATATATCGTCCCCCTGACTCCCATAAGCAAGAAGGATTTTTTCTATTATGTCATGCCTTGCAGACTTCCGGCAATAATGCTCTCCACGATTTTGGGGAGCAATGTAAAAAGCGGCAACTTCACAGTTGCACTTGTGGTGCTTGGAGTAGCTCTCGTAGCAGGTATCGTTGGCTTTTTGTTCAAAGATGTTATAGTGAATAAAATGAAACAACATAAAAAGAACAAATAAGTGAAATTGCACAAAGTTGAGTTTAGATGAAAAAAATATAAAAAAGTGCTTGACAAAAGGCTCTTGTAGTGGTATAATAAATATCGTTGATTGAGCGGTAAGCTTGAAAGACCACCAAAAACGCCTGGTCAGGCAGTATGCGGGTGTAGTTCAGTGGTAGAACTCCAGCCTTCCAAGCTGGTCATGTGGGTTCGATTCCCATCACCCGCTCCAATATATCTTAAACTTTTATCCGAGTTTGAGATATTAATGAGTACAGTATGCGTCATTAGCTCAGTTGGATAGAGCAACCGCCTTCTAAGCGGTAGGTCACTGGTTCGAATCCAGTATGGCGTACCATTAAACTCGTTCCAGATGAAAATCTGCTGCGAGTATTTTCTTCTAATATGTATGGTGGGTATAGCGTAGCTGGCCTAACGCGTCAGTTTGTGGCACTGAAGACCGTGAGTTCGAATCTCACTACCCACCCCACTGAATACGTTCTGCATTATGCAGAACGTATTTTTTTGTTTACATATCGCAGGGCGACCTTTGGTCGCTCGTTTTTTTTATGTACCACCGACAATGACCTATATCCTACCGACTTGGATTATTATATCACACCTGAAAATAGACAGAAAAAAGGCGGCAACTTAAAAGCTGCCGCCCAGATCCAGAGGTTATATATTTTATAAAGCGAAATTTTTGTTGTAAACAGCCTCGGCTATCCTGAATGTTTCGTCATCAAGTGCAGGAACAGCGTCAGCAGTGATCAAGGCTGCACCTCTCTCAAAAGCGTCCTCCGCAATGCCATCGGCACCATGCTGAATAACAACGCTTCTTAACTCAGAGCAATCCACGAAAGCCTTTGCGCCAAGCTTCTTCACAGATGATGGGATAACAACTTCTCTCAAAGCATTACAGCCACGGAAAGCCTCGCTTCCAACATAGGCGATCTTGCCTGATATCCTCACCGTCTTAACTACAGTATTCTGAGCAAACGCTCTCTTGCCTATTCTGCTAACGGAATCAGGAAGATAAACGCTCTCGAGCTTCTCACAAAGTGCAAATGCACACTCGCCTATCTTTCTTACAGATCCTGCGAACTCAACCTTTTTCAGAGCAGAGCAGCCGAAGAATGCGTAGTCGCCAACAGCCTCGATTCCAAATGGTATAGAGACCGCTTCCAGACCTGAGCAGAATGTGAAAGCATTCTCTGCGATCTCGATCATAGCTGTCGGTATCTCAAGCTCTCTCAGAGAAATGCAGTTCTGGAAAGCTCCGTTTCCTATGGAAACTATATTTTCATTAAGACAAATTTCTTTCATTGAAGAGCAGAAACCGAATGCAGACTCACCGATCTCTCTTACGCTCTCAGGCAGGTCAGCTCTCTCCAAACTGTCGCAATTGTAGAATGTGAATGGCAGTATCCTTTCCACACCGTCAGGTATAGTCGCAAATCTCAGAGATTCACAACCGCAGAATGCCATCTCACCAATAAACCTTACGCTCTCAGGTATAGTCACATTCACCAGTGAACAGCATTTGTAAAATGCCTTTCTTCCGATGATAACAACGTCCTTTGAGATAACAGCACATTTAAGGTCGTAAAGATGTGCGAAAGCACCGCCTGCAACAGCTATGACCTTTTTGCCACGAAGCTCAAAAGGAAGCTCCAGCACTTCGATATGGCTGTCACCGCAGTATCCAGTGATAATACACATATCGTCAGCCGTAACATATTTAAAACAGCCCGAGATCTTCTCGCTGCTGATACTGCTGCTTGCAGTTACACCAACGCTCTCAAGTGCTTCTTTGAAACCATTGTCGCCCATAAAATTAATGCTTTTCATCAGCGTGACCTCCATTATACCCACTATAAATATATACCTCGTAACTGAACTTAAACGTTTTCTGTATTTTCTAATGAAATTATACTACAGTAAACTATGTTTGTCAATGGTATTCGCAATATTTTATTTATAAAAAATTAATTTTCAGAACTTTTTCACTGATTGTGAACGGCTTTTTTGTCACTTTTCACACTTAATTTACGCAAAATAATTTTAGTTTTCACATATCGTTCTCAATCTTTGAGAATGCTGTAATTTTATAGTAGCAAACGTTTTCGCAAGTGATGCAAAAGACTAATACCAATTTGTAGAATTTTCTTGATTAAATCGACCAAACCATAAGATGATGTTTTTCTTATATTTGT
>OGPY01001709.1_pt1 | contig 15488 bp, 9 predicted proteins | sample 1553121 | NCBI WGS metagenome assembly OGPY01 (sample SAMEA2580004, study PRJEB22360) | human gut metagenome
CCAAAATTAAAAAATACAAAAAATGAAAAAATCACACATATCTCATAATTCAAATTTTTATATTTTTTGTTCATACCAATTTTTGTACTTATACTATTTTTCATATTTTTTTCATTCCTCCAAAATCAAAAAAGGACATCAACGTTTATTTGTTGACATCCTTCGTTTTGATTTTTAAGGAATTTTTATTTTATCTGATTCTAAGAATGTTCTTCGATCCTAAAATTAAATTCTTGCCTGTCACTGCATTCTTCAAATATTTCCAGACCGCCTTATGAGCAATTTCAGAACTATTCCTGCATCTTTCCCTGCTGTAATTCATCGAACAGTGCATGCGCAAGTGCACTCATGATTGCACGATATTTTCCAGCATCCTCAAACAACTTTGTATATGTCTCTGTGCTTTCAATGTACGCTTCCTGAGCAGCATCATCGAATAACTGTGGGAAGATATTATTTTCAAAGATTTGTCTACCATCAGTCTGGGCAGATTTCATCAATTTTTTATTATTCCTCAGTTTCTGATGTAAGGCTGTAATCACAACCCTGTCACCCTCGGTAAATGTTCCCATATACTGCTCATTGATTTTTTCGATAACCTTTTCCAAAGGACTAAGAGTTTCCACCATTTTTACTGGTTTCTTCAATTTTGCCGGATCATAAACACCTTTTTCTTCTTTCATAAGCTCAATAGAGCCTTCATATGTTTTCTCAAGATTATAATATTCAAGCCTTACTCTATCACCAAGAACAAATGGTATCGTCGGATCCGCAGGAACTATCTTTGCCAAGTACGAACAGAAAATATATTCATTATGTAACGGTTTGTCAAACATACGTGTGATCTGAGTAATATATCCATACCACTTTACAAACGATCTACAGGTTTTACGAAACTGATATCTTTGTTCTTGATTTAAAGAATTGTATTTCTGCTGAATAGGCAACAAGGCATTAGTAATAGCAGCCTGCGTTTTATTTGCCTTACGTTTATCCTCATCGAAATAAATCTTATTTACCTTTTCAATATCTGTATCATCATATACTTTGAATCCTCGTAGCATCTTTTGAGTCTTATAAATCAAATCCGTATTGATTTCCTGAGACAGAGAAGTTTCCTGATAAAATGGTTGGAATGCCTTTAAGATATCTTCTTTCGTATTTACAAAATCAATGATAAAGGTGTCCTGTTTATCTGGATGAGTACGATTAAGTCTGCTCAGGGTCTGGACAGCTTTTACATTTCGCAATTTTTTATCTACAATCATCGTATGGAGCAATGGCTCATCAAAGCCAGTCTGGTATTTCTCCGCAACTATTAGGATATTCCCTTCATCATGGAACACCTGTTTTGTCTGAGCTTCGCTCACTCCATTTAAGCTACTTTCTGTCCATTCTTTTTCGGTTTGATCATCTGGATCTTTGATCGATCCAGAAAATGCAGCCAAGATTTCCACATCGTTATATCCGTTTGCTTCTAGATATCTCTTTATTTCATGATAATAGCGAACAGCAGCTAATCTCGATGATGTTACAACCATCATTTTTCCTTTACCCTTAATCTTCTGCTTCGTCACGTTACGGAAAGTCTCAACAATAATCGCTGCCTTCTGCTGAATGTTATATGGATGTAACTCTTCATATTGTTTAATTACCTTTAATGCTTTTGACTGCGGAACATCAGGATTATCTTTTGTGTTCTTTGCAATCTGATAACAAGTCTTATAGGTGGTATAGTTCTGAAGAACGTCCAGTATAAAACCTTCCTCTATCGCTTGGCGCATGGAATACACATGATATGGATGAAATGAACCATCGTTCCATTCTGTACCAAACATCTCTAAAGTTTGCCCCTTCGGTGTAGCTGTAAATGCAAAGAAAGATCAGCTCCTGTTCACTATCCGACAGCAAAGGCAGGGCGGCTTTCAGCCTGTCCACCATGACCGCATTGACAACGGTTTCTGCAATGTCCACCGCTTCATCAGTGATAAAGTCCAGAGGATTCCCCTCGCTGTCCGTAAATCCGTCGAGAGATAGCAGTCTATTCTTTGTATCTAATTTTTGCAGATAACGCCACCGTTCCTTGTCACGGTAGAAGTCTGTGTATTGCTCCCTCACGACTTCAAGCAGACAGCCTTGAATGGGGATAAACAGCTTGTCCATATAGGTCTGGTCGGATTCCCTGCAACGGCAGAACTCCGTGTAGGATAATTCCACATAGCCGCCACTTTCTCTGATATATACCTTTCTTGGTGCATATTTCACCATAAATACCTCCCATCTGAATTTTTGAAATGTAAAAAATCCAGATGGAGAGGCGGAGAACGACACCGCATATCAGAAACAGCCCTACGGCACTTTCCAACAAAAATCGACAAAAGAAAAACCGCAAAGGCTCTGTGACCTTTACGGTTATAGGAAATAGTAATTCTATTGTATGGAGATTGTACTTCTACTTTCAAGGTGAGAAGTACCGTTGCACTGGCAGAAATTTTTTTAACTGGTTTCCTGCCGTTCTCTGATATGCTATGTATTGATAAATTTTGCTTCGTATGAGCAGATAGATAACTGCCCGAAAAAAGGACATAAAAAAATCCCTCCAAATTTAAAAACAAATTCAGAGGGTAATTTAGGGTATAACAAAATAACCCACCCGAATATCGTTTTTTTTATTTGGTGAGTTTGTTCTTTCAAATACGAAACAAAAAGAGCCGATGATTCGTGAATTGTTCCACAATTTCATCGGCTCTGCGTCTTAAGCGTCTGGCTCTTTGATGACAGTTATCTTCAAGTTGTCAACTTTAATCAATCTTTCTTGTCTGCATTTTGGACAATAAAGGGGATAATTCTCCAAAACAGTGTCCTTCCTAATTTTATTACGGGTTTTGCTCCCACAAACAGGACACAATATCCATTCGCATTTCATCATAATTAGTCTCTAATCCTTTCAAATCTCATTTTATATGACTTTTGCAAGCTGTTAAGCTAACTTGTGGAACATATGCCGAACCTTATCTATACGGCTATTCGGGCGGCGGGGTTGGCAAATAAATTTACCAATAGCTGGCTGGTATCCTTTTAACTCTGTCAAGCAGACTCCCTGCCCATTTGTGAAATAAGTTAAATCGTTCCTGTATTCTTGAATACATCTAGCAGGGATTTCTCCTTTCAGAATGACCTCGTCATTCTTTATCTGAGTACTTACAATATCTGCACAATACCTTGGAGCATCATGATACGCCCGTGAGAGATATTCCTGCGGTGCATAAATTTCAAAGTGGAGATATGGCTCTAATAGTTCTGTCCCTGCTTTTTTTAAAGCCTGCTCCAATACGATAGGGGAAAGCAGCCGAAAGTCTGCGGGGGTACTTACAGGACTATAATACAATCCATATTCAAAACAGATTTTACAGTCTGTCACTTTCCATCCATACAGCCCCTGCTCGCAGCCATAAAGAACCCCCTCCATAACCGCATTTTGGAACGATTGATTTAAATATCCAAGTGAAACTCTGCTTTCATACTGCACTCCGCTTCCAATAGGGAGCGGCTCTATGGACAACCCGACAGAAGCCCAGAAAGGATTTGGCGGGACTTCTATGTGGATGGTATATTCTGCTTTTCTAAGCGGTCTTTCCATATATATAACAGTAGGCTCTTTTATTTCTGCCTCCACATGATATTTTTCCTCAAGGATGGCACAAATGACTTCCATCTGCACATTCCCCAAAAAAGAAAGTATAATCTCATGCGTTGTAGTATCCACATAATATTTTAAAAGAGGGTCGCCATCTGAAATTTCTGTAAGTGCCCCAAGCAATATTTCCCGCTGTTCAGATTTCTTTACTGCAATCGTTGTTTGGAGCATAGGGAGAGGATTTTCAATAAATTTTCTCTGCGGCAACAGCATTTCGTTCCCCAAAATACTGTTTAGCTGCAAAACATCATTTGGTAAAATTACAATATCACCAGAGCAGGCTGTATCGGATGAATATAATTCACCGTTTGTCGGAACACACATCTCTGTGATTTTTATTTTCTCTTTTTCAGATATTCTAATAACATCCCTCAAATGCAATGTTCCGCTATATATACGCACATAAACAAAACGCCGCCTTTTCTCTGAATATTCAATCTTAAAAACCTGCCCGCATAGTTCAGATTGACCTTCAGGCGTTGATGAATAAAATTTACTGGCAATCACTTCTATAAGCTGCCGAATCCCCAGATTGTTTTTAGCGCTTCCGTGATAAACGGGAAATAACGTTCCGTTTTGGAATCTCCTGTTTTCTTCCTGTTCCAGTTCTGACATTTTAAACGGTTTCCCTGACATATATTTCTCTAATAGTTCATCGTTTCCCATAATTACCGCATCCCACTGTTCCATATCGTCATTGTCCGTTACATTTATATGGGGATGCTGCCCAACCTTTTGCTTCACTATAATTTCCGAAGAAAGCTTTGCTTTCATTTCCCGATATACCATTGGCAAATCAATCCCCTCTTGGTCAATTTTATTGATGAAAAAAATTGTCGGAATCTTCATTGTCTGTAGTGCATGAAACAGTATACGGGTCTGTGCCTGTATGCCATCCTTTGCAGAAACTAATAATACTGCTCCGTCTAATACGGATAAAGAACGGTATACTTCCGCCAAAAAATCCATATGGCCTGGCGTATCTATAATGTTGACTTTTACATCCTCCCACTGAAAAGATGTCACTGCTGTCTGGATAGTGATTCCCCTTTGACGCTCCAAATTCATTGTATCTGTCCTTGTTGTGCCTTCATCTACGCTCCCTAGTTCTGCAATTGCACCACTGGTATACAATAAACTTTCCGTTAATGTTGTCTTTCCTGCGTCAACGTGAGCCAGAATGCCTAAGTTAATTATTTTCATGTGATTTTCCTCCTATCAACACCCAAAAAAGGGCATAAAAATACCCAGTGATAAATACTCCTATCACTGGGTAAATAACTCCAATAGCCCCAAAACACTTATATGTTTTCGGGCATATAAAATTACATGATAAAAGTATTCTTAAACTGGGTACAAAAAACTAAGCCCCATATTAAAAGTGAAACGGGACTGCTACTTTTTGTTCCCACTATCAAATTGACAGTTTATTTAAGAATACCTTGCCGCATATTTATTAACTCCTTGTATAATACTGAATCTAATTATATTCCTTAACCCTTTATTTGTCAAGCTGACAAACTAAAGCAGAAAAAGCGGCAGGATTTCCCCCTGCCACTAATCATCTGTTTATGCAAAAATAATTTCCTTTTCCACAATCTCCCTCGCACAAGCCCTTATGTTATTGAGGCATCCTGTCCATTCTAAGGCGTTTTCTGCCTTTAGCTGTTCCGTTATGCCCTGTGCCTGTTTCATACCCTCTATGAGCCTTTCAAAGCGTTCCTGTGCCTGTCTGTTGATGTCGGCAAGGTAGGCGTTTAGCCTGCCGCTTGTAAGAAGATTGGTGTATGTAACTTTACGGTACTGTTTTAGATAATCTAAATGCCGTTGCCCCCAGATGCCTATTGCCTGTTCTTCTTCGGCGGGTACAGTTAAGCACGGTATCAAATAATCCCCTTGCCTTTCGTATTTGCCGCCCAGTTCCTCAAATAATGATTTTGCCATTGTCTGTTACCTCCACATTCTTTTTTATTTTGAATGTCCGCAAAATCCGTCCTACATCTATGGGATTACTTGGAAGATTCCAGTGCATAATCACACGACAATAATTATGAAAATCCAATCCTTCCTGTCCGATTGATGTTGTAGCGAGCACAAATGGACGCATTGGTGAGTTAAAGGCATAGGTCAAATACCTCCTCAAGACTTCCAGATAGTTCTGTCTCTAAATCCATAATCTCTGCCATAATTTCTGCTGATGGTCTTGGAGCTTCATACTTATAGAAATATCTCGTAAACGGAATCTCATATCCCACCTTTGACTTTTTCTCATCTACCCATGCATCCGGTGCAAATGGAAGTACTTCTCTTTCAAAGTACTCTTTGATATCCTCTTTTAACGGAACATTTTCTGTATCACGAAGACTGGTATCCGGCTGTTTCTTTCCCTTTTTCAATACCAGATTGCCTTCTTCATCACGAAGCGGTCTTTCTACTGTAATCTTGGTATAACCAAAATCCTCGTCATCATAAATCTGGCTGATTTCACTCTCTTTAAAATCACCATATATCTTTGTAATCTCTGCAATATCTTCCTTAGAGATATCATTTCGCTTATTTCCTAATGCCTTTCTTCTCTTCACGAACATCTCATTGGCATTGATCAGCTGCACTTTTCCTTCTCTGACTGTACCTGCCTTTTTATTTGACAATACCCAGATATAGGTTGCAATTCCTGTGTTATAGAAAATATCATTCGGTAAAGCAATGATTGCCTCAAGCAGATCATTTTCAAGAATATATCTTCTGATTTCAGAAGGTCCGCTTCCTGCATCTCCTGTAAAAAGTGGGGAACCATTATGAATGATTGCAATTCTGCTTCCACCTTTATCAATATCTTTCATCTTTGATATTGCTGTCATAAGAAAAAGCATCTGTCCGTCACTTGCAGCCGGAAGTCCTGCTCCAAATCTTCCTCCGAAGCCAAGCTTTGCCTCTTCCTCTACTTTTGCCTTTTCATTCTTCCACTCACGTCCAAACGGAGGATTTGAAAGGATATAGTCAAATGTACTGCCTGCAAACTGGTCATCCGATAATGTGTTGCCATCCTTAATGTAATCAGCATTGTTACCCTTAATCAGCATATCAGCCTTACAGATTGCAAATGTCTGGTCATTGATTTCCTGACCGAACGATACAAGCTCTGTAGATGCATTCAGACTATGTAAATATTCCTCTGCTACAGAAAGCATACCTCCGGTTCCACAGGCAGGATCATAAATCGTCTTTGCCACATTATTGCCAGAAAGGATGTCATTATCATCATAGAAGAGAATATTAACCATAAGTTGGATAACTTCTCTTGGAGTGTAATGCTGTCCTGCATCTTCATTATGAGACTCAGAGAATCTTCTTATAATTTCTTCAAAAATATATCCCATTTCAAGGTTAGAGATTTCATTCGGATGAAGATTTCCTCTGTCTGTTGTATATTCCTTTAAAACAATATACAGAATCCCCTTATTTGCCATCGTTGTGATGTGTCCATCAAACTTAAATTTTTCCAGAATATCCCGCACATTTGCTGAAAATTTATTCAGATACTCTCTAAAATTCTCCTCAATGTGGTCAGGATCATCCATAAGTCTTTCAAATGTATATTTACTTGTATTGTAAAAATCCTTTTTTGAAGCCTTACGAAGTAAAATATCTTTCATTGGAAGATTCTTTACTTCATCGTATTTCTGTAATACCGCATCCTTCGTATCTGAGAGAATACAGTCAAAACGTCTGATTACTGTAAGTGGTAATATAACATCTCCATATTCATGTGGTTTATATACACCGGTAAGCTTATCTGCTATTGCCCATATTAGGTCTGCTTTCTGATCTATTTTTGCACTTCTCGTAGCCATTTACATTTTCCTCCATAAGGTAATTTACTTTTCTTTGTTATCTGGTACATAGTCAATCAAATCTCCAAAGTTACAATCCAACTCTTTGCAGATTTTTTCCAAAACAGATAGTTTCACCGACTCGCAGTTTGTCATCTTTGCTATTGTACTGGAGCTAAGACCAGTCTTGGCACACAAATCTCCTTTTTTCATTCCGTGGTCAATTAACTGTTTCCATAATCCATTATAACTAATTGCCATCCTCTTTTCCTCCGTTTAATGTGCAATCAATATCAAAATTATTTTATCACACAAAAAACTCCTTGTACAATTCGCATTTACAAATATCACATATCTTTTTTCAAATATTGAATATCTTTTTTAATTTATTCACAAACCTTTTGAATTTATCTGCTACAGATACTCTTTTCCTAATTGATGTGGTTAGAAGAAAAACATCTCCAATCTGCTTTCATTATAACGTTCAATCCATATTTACGCATTAAAAAAGGATGCAGGGATTGACTCCCTACATCCTTCATTAGAATTATAATATTATACTTATCTCACACCCCGATCAGCCCCTCTCTCCGGCTTATCTTTTCCCTGCTTTTCTTGAATAATCCTCTTATTAATCTCAAGCCGTTCATGAATGGATAATTTCTTATCTTTTCCAACTACCGCCTGCTTCTGTTGTACCTGTTTCCTATCTGCTTTTCCTGCATCCTTGACCACTGCATTCGCTTCGGTACTTGTTCCCCGCTCATCTGCTCTTCCTTCATTTCTTTCCGTTATCTGCTGTTCTCGTCTCTCTTTCACACCTTTTTCTTCCAGATTGCAAAAGCTCTGCAGATACGGAAGCACATGATTCTGCATGTCTGTCAGATCTTCCATATATTTTTGGAACTCTTCACTTCCTTTACCTTTCTGGTAATTGATCCAATACTCATCTGTTAGCTTCATTTCATTATCATACTTCAACTGACTCACAATACCGCCATGTCCATTTCCAATATCCATTGACTTCTTGAAATGATGCAGCATCTGTTCACCTTTTTCCGCATAATATACAGTCACATATATCTTTGCGATTTTTGTAGGTTCCTCTGTCTTCGGATCACGGTTTGCATACCATTCTTTATCCATTTCTGCTGTTTTTGCATCCAGCTCGGATAACTTCTGACATCTTGGATTCATGAGAGCACTTTCTTCACAATAGTTTACATACACCATTGGTTCCAGATTCTTTGGAAACTCCGGCTCATAGACTTTCAGTCTTTCAATCAATACACCTGCACGCACAGACTGGTCACATTCTTCGTCTACAATATCCTTCAGATAAGAAATATAAGAATGTGTATTGCCACTCTGCAAATCCAACATCACCTCTTGTACCGTATTTTCTCCCGTCTCCACATTATCTCGATACTCATACGGATCAAAAGCTTCTGCAATCTCATCCAATGCCTCTGCCAACTGTTCTGTGGTCATCTTCTCTGGATACATTGCTTCCCGAACATCCCGCATTGGTACATACTTATAGTCCGGCAATGCATCATGAATTTTCTCAATCCCTTCCCGTATCAGTGCAAGTTCTCCATAAAATCGAACATCGTCCATCAGATTTCCAAGTACTGTATTTCCTTTTACGATTGCAAATTCAGCATCATCATAGTAACTGTCTTCCGGATCACGATAGATAATCCCCATACTGCATACTCGATAGGCATTCTCAGGATTCTCCCTATATTTTTCATAAACCGCAGCAATCTGATTAACATCGGTACTTTTTTCATAAGCTCCCATATCATGGAACTCATCACATTCTGCGGCAAAGTATTCCAGATACGGTTCTTTCTTCGGTGGCATATTATTGAGGACATTATCAATCATGTTATAATTTGCCTCTTCCAGTTCTTCTACCTTTGCCAATGGCTTATATTCGCCCTGGCTTTTCTGAATCTCTGCCATTACAACCTCATCCATTTCTTCTACCTTTTCCATCAACTGATCATAATCCCCACGGATGCGTTCTCCAGTCCATCCTTCGTCTTCCAAAAGTTCCTCTGCCGCTTCTTCAATAGAAATTTCACCATTTTCATAGACGCCACCATCCATCAGGCGGAAATCTTCATCGTAAAAGGAATAATCATATCCTTCTTCTGTTCTCTGAATAGCAAAGTAACGTTCTCCTACCTCATATGCCAGTTCACTAAGAACCTGTTCTTCCAGATTCAGGAAAGAATCTAGCTGTTCAAAACTGATACTGTCTACAAAATGAGCGGTTACCTTTCCCCCCTCATTCAGAACTACGATATCACTGACAGACAGGGAATGTCCTCGAAAGTCTTCTGGTCTGTCGATGTTGAATCGTTCAAATATATCATCTAGCGACATATTTCCAAATAATTCTCCCACATAGACCAGTTCATAGTCTTCTTTTTTAATCTGCATCCCGTGACTTTCAATGAAGCTCATATTCATAAACGCATAGTTTTCACCTGGCAAACCATCTCTTATTTGATAAATACCGAATGTTCGTCTTGTCCCTAATAGCAGATTTGCCTCTTTCAAAGACTGAATCTGCGGATATTTCTGCATCTCCCATTCCAAATTGCGGAATCGTTCCAGTTCTTCTGTAGACATCTGATAATGCTCCGGACCTCGTTCAATCTCCATTCGCTCTGTAACATAGATTGGTGATGAAAAATTGGTAATCAGATAGATATCTGCTCCGGCATCATATAATTTCAGAGCTTCTTCCTGTCCAATCACATTCATCGGCTCCTGAAATGCTCCAAAATCTTCATCTGCATAATCCAGATCCTGATCCCTTATCCGTTCCCACATCTGTGATTCCATGCCAAACAGCCCTTCATGTGCCTGTATCATTTCTTTACTTGCATACTCTCCCTTGCTGCCATCACTACCCAGGCAATAGATTTTAGAACCCATTCTGTGATAATCCAGGGCTGCTGCTTTTCTAAGCGGCACCATATCCTCTGCTGTATATCCATAATCCCGAAGTTCCAGCCTGCCTATGGTTGGATCTGGTAAGTCCTGAATATCCATTTGGGCATCATCCAGAAGTTCCTCTACTCTATCTTCATCTGACCGATTGACTGCATCTGCCAGATTTCTTACCAGCGTCCTTACTTTCTCTTCTTCGCCAACCAGATTTGCATATTCAAAAATCTGTTCTTTTACGTCCGCTGGAATTGCTATTCCCATGTGTTCTGCACGGTCTATTTGTTCCTGTGTATATTCCTGCATTTTCTGCGTTTCTATTCCTGTTATCATGTTTCTCGCCATATAAGTTCCTCCTGTATTCCCAAAAGTGGCATAACCGGCAGAACATTCTTTCTACCAAATTATGCCATCTTTCCTGTTTTCTTATTCCAGACCGAAGTCCCTTTTTCTATCTTCCCTGCCATTCTCGCTTTCCCGCTGGCTTTTTTCTTTATAAATCTGCAATTTCTCATGGATAGAACCACGTGCCGGTCGTTCTTCTTTCTCTTTCGATTCTGACTGCTCTGCTTCTGTGTCTTCCCGTTCATCCATATTAAGAAGGGCATTTAGTTCTGACAGTCGCTCCAGTTTCTGGTTCAGTTCCTCTTCTTTTGTGAATGGCTTTCCAACTTCCTCTTTGGCATTTGTAAGCTGCTCCTGTACCGTTTCCAATCGTTGCTCCGCTTCTGCCAGTTTCTCCGGATAGCTTTCCAGAAGATTATTGATACGGGTGATATTTCCCAGGGCATCTGCTCCCAGATGAACTTTCGATACCGATTCATGCTTCACAGACAGGATAAACTCCTTACTCCAGCTGTCGAACTGGATTCTCATGTTGAATCCCTGATAGTTTCCGATATCCATTGCTGCATCGACTGCTTTCATGTCCTTGCAGACTGCCAGTAGTGCCGCTCCTGCTTCTTTCTTTTCTGTAAATACTTTGCCGCTGATCTCCATGGAAAACTGTTCTGGATCTGTGATTTTATGCTCCTGATAATGGGCAATATCCGCTTTGTAGCTATCAATAGTCTCGGTCAATTTTGCAATCTGCTGTGGAAAATTTCTTGCAATATCATCTTCCAGACGGTACTGGTTATTCATGTGATTGGCTTTTAAAAGTTTCAGTTTTGCCACATCCACGTCCAGTGCCATCTTTTCTTTTACTGCCGGATTTCCAGTTGCCAGTGCCTTAACCTCTGCATAGGACAGTGCCGCTTCGTCCACATCTTCGCAGCTTCTGACCGGTGCTTTGCTCGTCATAATCTGGGAGATGAACTTCTGTTTATTTTCGATCAACTGCCACATGTAGCTGTCGAAGGTGGATTCTGTCACATACCGAAAGATATGAACCTTTTTATTGTGATTTCCCTGCCGGATGATACGTCCTTCCCTCTGCTCCAGATCAGACGGTTTCCAGCCAATATCCAGATGATGCAGAGCAATCAGACGATCCTGCACGTTGGTACCGGCACCCATCTTTGCTGTTGAACCAATCAAAAAACGAACCTGCCCAGATTTTACTTTTCCAAACAGCTCCGTCTTCTTTGCTTCGGTATTTGCATCATGAATGAATGCAATTTCTTTTTCCGGTACACCTTTCGCCATCAGCTTCTGTTTCAAGTCATCGTAAACATTGAAACTGCCATCGCCTTTCGGTGTGCTCAAGTCACAAAAAATGATCTGCGCCGATTTCTGTACAACTGTATCTTTCCAGATTTCATAGCTTTTTTCTGCACAGACCGACACTTTACTGCCCGGATCGTCTGGCAATAGTTCATTGACCAATCGCTGATCCAGTGCCAGTTTTCTTCCGTCATTGGTAATTTTCAGCATATTGTCTACACTAGCATCTACGCCACCGTTTCTTACCACTTCCGCACGCTCTCCTAGGCTTGCTACGATTTCTTTCTGCTGTTCTGTTGGTTTCAATACTACAGTTTCGTATTCCGCTTCCGGTACTGGAAGATTCAACTGATCCGAAGTCTTGATATCTGCAATCTCCTTGAACATATTCATCAGTTCCGGGATATTATAGAATCTGGCGAATCTGGATTTTGCTCGGTATCCGGTTCCTTCCGGTGCAAGTTCAATGCTGGTCACAACCTCTCCAAACGTGGATGCCCAGGAATCAAATAATCCCAAGCCCATATTCTGTAATTTGCTGTTCTGCAGATATCTCTGCATGACATAAAGTTCCGTCATGCTGTTGCTGATCGGTGTGCCCGTTGCAAAGGTAATGCCTTTTCCACCGGTAATCTCATCCAGATACTGACATTTATTAAACATATCTGCTGATTTCTGTGCTTCGTTCTGGGCAATTCCGGCTACATTTCTCATTTTTGTATAAAGGAACGCATTTTTATAACTGTGTGCCTCGTCTACATACAGATGATCCACTCCCAGTTCTTCAAAGGTAACTACATTATCCTTTTTCTCTTTCTGATTCAGCTTCTCCAGTCTTGTCATCAGCGTTTTTCTGGTCTTTTCAATCTGCTTTACCGTATAGCGGCCGCCATCCTGCTCATATCTTGCACTCTGGATTGCGATTTCCAGATCGTCAATCTGCTTCCGCAGCATGGCTTCCTGCCTCTCATCAGAGATTGGAATACGCTCAAACTGGGAATGACCGATGATAATGGCATCATAATTTCCCATAGCGATTCTGGCACAGAACTTTTTCCGGTTCGCCGGTTCAAAATCTTTCTTGGTTGCCACCAGGATATTGGCTCCCGGATATAACTGCAGGAACTCGGCTCCCCACTGCTCTGTCAGATGGTTCGGCACGACAAATAGATTCTTTTGTGATAATCCCAGACGTTTGCTCTCCATTGCAGCCGCTACCATCTCGTAGGTCTTCCCAGCTCCTACTACATGAGCCAGAAGCACATTATCCCCGTAAAGCTGATGTGCGACAGCATTTTTCTGATGTGGGCGAAGTTCAATTTCCGGGTTCATTCCTGGGAAAGTCAGATGACTGCCATCGTATTCACGGGGACGGATACTGTTAAACCGTTCATTATAAACTCTTACCAGTCTTTCACGTCTCTGTTGATCTTTGAAAATCCAATCCTTAAATGCTGCTTTCATGGCATCCTGTTTCTGTGATGCCAGCATAGTTTCTTTTTTATTGAGGACACGAATCTCATCCCCATTTTCATTGACACTCTTATCATAGATACGAACATCTTTCAGATTCAGTGTATCTTCCAGAATCCGGTAAGCATTTGCCCTCTCGGTTCCATACGTTGCATAGGCAAACGCATTTCTTGGACTGTCTGCATTTTTCCCGGTAATCCGCCACTCACCATTCACCTCAGAATATTTTACCTGTATCTCCTTCTGTGCAAGATACCACGGAGTATGAAGCAGTTCCCTCATAAAGTCCTGATAATCCGATGGTTCAATCCAGGTTGCCCCAATCCTTACTTCGATTTCAGATGCTTCCAGTTCTCTTGGCTGAACTGCTTCCAATGCACGGACATTCGGTGTGAATTCCGGGTGATTCTCTGCAAAGGTTCTTGCTGTGTTTAACTTCTCCCTGACATTTCCAGATAAATACTCATCTCCACTCTCCCACTGGTCTGTCAGTGGGTTCTTAAATATAACTCCAACCAGTTCCTCCGTGATTTTTTCTTCTGTCTTTCCTGTCAGCTGTGCCATATAGGACAGATCCACCTTTGCTCTTTCATTCAATGATAATGCTAAGGCTTCTGTCGCAGTTTCCACACTGGTTACCGCCACTGCCTTTTTGATGGTTCGTTTCGTAAACATGTCTGCTTTTCGCTTCAATGTTCCATCTTCGTTCAGGTCTTCCAGAGAACACAACAGACAATAAGAAGCGTCATCAGAAAACGCCCGCTTGTTTGCATTACTTCCGATGACTCCATACTTTGCTGTGTAAGCATCATATACTTGATTCAATTTCTCCTGCTGTTTGTGAATTTCTTCATCTGTTACGGATTCTTCCATCTGCATGGCAATCAGTTCACGCACCGTGTCTCGGATCTCCACCATACCTTTTACACGTTCTGCAGTAGCGGCAGGCATCTTTACCTGATTCATCAGAGAGTTAACACGGTAATATACCTGATCATCTACAACCGCATAACTGTAATTACGAACATTCGGATCTGCCGGGATACTCTCTGGTACATCATCCAGTTCTGCATCCACATCAACTGCAGGTGCCATATTTCCATGAATATTCCTGACAGCTTCTGCAAGCTGGACTTCAAGATCAGCACCTTCTATCGGCATACAGGTTGTTTCCATACCATACGGACCGGATACCTCTTTCATCTCACCCAGAATCATTTCCGGATGGTCTGCAAAATACTGATTGACCGTAATTCCATTGGCATCACTTCCAAGATTCACCCACTCCGGCATCTCTTTTGTCATGCTGTCACGCTTCTGGAAGAATAAAATATCTGCACTGACTTCCGTTCCTGCATTTGCTTTGAATGCTGTGTTCGGCAGGCGGATGGCTCCAAGGAGATCGGCACGTTCTGCCAGATACTTTCGGACTTCCGGTGATGCTTTATCCATGGTTCCTTTTGTTGTGATCAAAGCTGCCACACCACCTGGACGTAACTGATCTATCGTTTTGGCAAGAAAGTAATCATGAATCATGAAATTGTAACGATCATACTGACGGTCATTGACCTTGTATGCACCAAATGGCACATTTCCGATTGTCACGTCAAAGAAGTCATTAGGATAATCTGTCTTCTCAAAACCTTTGATCTGAATATTGGCATCAGGATAGAGCTGCTTTGCAATTCTGCCGCTGATACTGTCCAATTCCACACCATAAAGTTTGGACTGGTTCAGATTCTCCGGAAGCATTCCAAAAAAGTTCCCGACTCCCATAGATGGCTCCAGGATATTTCCTTTTGTAAATCCCAGATTCTCCAACACCTGATACATACTTTCAATCACAATCGGCT
>OGPY01001716.1_pt1 | contig 15429 bp, 12 predicted proteins | sample 1553121 | NCBI WGS metagenome assembly OGPY01 (sample SAMEA2580004, study PRJEB22360) | human gut metagenome
ATAAGGCCCTTCCTGTATCTGTAAAGTTTACATACTTCTTAGATGGACAAGAGATGCAGCCGCAGGATCTTGTCGGCAAGAGCGGTCATCTTCAGATCAAGATTCAGTATACTAACAACGAGAAGAAGAGTGCAAAGGTAGATGGAAAGAATGAGACTATCTACAGTCCATTTGTAATGCTGACTGCAATGATACTTCCAGATGATACATTCTCTAATGTCACCATCGACAACGGAAAGGTAATTTCCGATGGAAGCAGAAATATTGTTGTGGGTGTCGGAATGCCTGGTCTTAAGGATAGCTTAAAGCTTGATACGATTGATCTTTCTGCAGATGATGACGATAAGAACAGTGAAGACAAAACGCTTGATATTGACATTCCAGACAGCGTATCGATTGAAGCTGATGTAACAGATTTCTCAATGAGTTCTTCTCTTACAGTTGCATTGTCTGATCTGTTAAAAGATATTGATTTTGATGATGACAGTGCATTAGATGACATCAAGGATGCACTTGATAATCTTACAGATGCAGCAACACAGCTTGTTGATGGAACCTCTGATCTGTATGATGGTGTGGATGAACTTGACGAGAAGTATGGCGAGTTTGATGATGGTGTTAAGGAATTAAGAGATGGCACACATGATCTTTCGGATGGCGTTGGTGATCTGACAGATGGTGTAAATAAACTTGCAGATGGAGCAAAGCAGTTACAGAGCGGAGCAGGTGATCTCGCAAGCGGAGCAAAGACGCTTGACGATGGAGCTGGAAAGCTTCAGAGTGGTTCTAAGGATCTTGTAAGTGGTGTGAGTCAGCTTGCAAGTGGTGCAACTTCACTTCAGAGTGGAGCAGGTCAGTTACAGAGCGGTGCAGGACAGTTACAAAGCGGAGCAGCACAGTTACAGAGTGGTGCAGGTACATTACAGAGTGGAATCAATGACTATACATCTGGTGTCGATCTGTTAAATGCAGGTATTCAGGCAAATCTGTCAAGTGACAGTGAATTAAACACAAAGGTTTCTCAGTTTGCCCAAGGAATCAATACATTGGCATCTGGTGTTAATAGCTACACAGCAGGAACAGATTCCTTAGCAGATGGCGTAACAGCATATGTTGCAGGCGAACAGCAGCTTTCACAGGGTGCACAGGCACTGACTCAGATTCAAGGTGCGTTAAGCACACTTACTGCAGCACTTGATGGAGAGGGAGAGACGACAGAGGATCTTGTCGCAGCATCAAATGCACTGGCACAGGGAACAGAATCCTTAAAGGCATCTTTGGGAACTGACGAGACTAAACAGTTAATGACTCTGTTAGACAGCATGTTGAAAACTGGAAATGAGCTGATCACAGAAGCAAGTGGATTATCTAGTGTTATGAAAGAGCAAATCGTAGCACCAGTTCAGGGCATGATGGCAAATGCTGAATATTTGATGAATCAGATCACGGCAGTACAGAGTTATACTGTTGAGTTAGCAAAAACAGCAGCAACGGCAAAGGATACGATTAATGCGCAGATTGCTAAAGCAAACAATGAATTATCAAGCGCTGCACAGGGACTGGCTGACAGTGTAAATAATGCAGCAAATGCGCAGATAAACAAGGCAATAGCCAACGCAAATGCACAGATTGACAGCGCAAGAGCAGTTCTTCAGCAGCAGCTTGACGCAGCAAATGCAGCAGGAAATACTGAGCTGGCAGCATCGTTACAGACAGCAATTAATAGCCTTGGAAATGTAAGTGGAGTAGAGGCGGTAAATGTTGACGCACCAGCATATACTCCAGTACAAGGAATTGATGGAATAACGCTTCCAACATTGAATGCGGATTTGGAAGGTATGGCAGCGAAGGTAGAGAGCATTAAGAATACCTTTGATACTCTTCAGACAACTGTTACAGGTTTAATTACCTCACTTACAGATGTACAGACAAAGATCGACAGTATTACTTCTATGAAGGATCAGATTCCGGCGGAAGATGTCACTGCGCTTAGCACGGGTGTTGATTTACTTGACTCTAATATGCAAGATTTCAATGCAGAAATGGGTAATCTTTCAACACAAGTTGCTACATTAAACACGCAGGCTTCGGCAGGTATCAAACAGCTGTTAGATGGTTTTGCACAGCTTGATGCAAACAACGATACACTTACAGGTGGTGCAGCACAGTTAAAGGCAAGCAGTGCATCTCTTACAAGCGGTGCAGCAGCACTCCAGACTGGAGCAGGACAGCTGATCGAGGGATTAAATCAGTTAAGCACACAGATGACAGCAGGAGCAGGACAGCTTGCAGCAAACAGTCAGACACTTCGTGATGGTGCAGCAACCTTAAAGGGCGGCATCGACAGTGCAAAGAACGGAATTGACACCTTAAAGAGCGGAACTGACACTTTAAAGGGCGGAACCGATACCTTAAAGACAGGTGCAGATACCTTAAAGAGTGGTGCTGGTACATTACAAAATGGAATTAACACATTAAAGTCTGGTACAAGTGCACTTAGCAGTGGTGCTGATACATTGAAGTCTGGAACTAATGATTTGAGAAAGGGAACACTTGACTTAAAGAGTGGTACAAAGACGTTAGCAGATGGAGTTAGTGATCTTAAGGATGGTGCAGATACCTTATCAGATGCAAGTGATGATGTAGTCGATGGAATCAGTGAGCTTAAGGATGGCGCAGAGGATTTAAAGGATGGTATGCAGGAATTTTATGATGAGGGAATCAGCAAGATCAAGGATCTGGCTGATGAGAATCTGACAGTAATTCTTGACCGCTTAAAGGCTCTGACCTCAGATGAGATTTCATATGATACCTACAGCGGCAGAAGCGACAGCATGAATGGTTCTGTTAAATTCATCATTGAGACTGACGAGATTGAATAATTAAAAAACACCATGTACTGTAATGAGCACATGGTGTCTGAAAAAAATAATACATTTGGATCAGCGAAGACTTTCTAATACATTTTCGTGAATCCGTTCTGAGAGCTGTCTATAAAGGCAGCTCTCTTCTTTTGTAAAGTCGCGCATGCAGGTGCATTCAAAATCATTAATTGCAGCTTTCAGATCATCAAGCACTGGCGTTGCTGTCTCAAGCAAGCAAACTGAAAAATGCTGTATCGGAAGAGGCTGAATAAAACCACGCATCGAAAGATGAGAGAGCGACAAAGAAAGAATATGGAGTGGGAGCTGTGCATAATTGGCGAGCTCTTTTTTTGTTGTAAATGGAATTGGATTTTCCAAAGCAAGCAAAAGGCAGGCATCATTTAGTGTCAAATCATGCTTAATAGCAGCAGATTCAAGATAACGATACAAAAGCATTTTGCTGCGGTAGATATCAATAATAACGCCATGTCCGTTTAATGCCTGTGGAGATACACTTGTTCGTTCACTGCCTAATTTTTTCGATCCAGGAAGAATTGAAGGCATTACAAATCCATCCTTTGCTGAGTCGATCAAAAAATGGTAGATTCTCAGTCGGTTTTTCTCATAATATGCTTCATCAAATGTGTGTTTATAAAAATTGTTATAATACTCAAAAATTTCAAGCTTCATCTTAACAGTATTGGAGATCGTTACACTCTGACTCACAAGAGAACCCTTTGTTTTGACATAGTAATAGATCGGAACCTTTAATGCAATAAAACGCTCAGCATATCTTATATATTCCAGATTAAACATAAAATCTTCACACCAGTTAATCTGTGCGTTCATGCGAAGCTCATGCTTTTCAATAATGTCGCGGCGATACAGCTTATTCCAAATCACACCATAATAAAAGTCGGCAGGATTTTCCATCATATGGTGGGAAAATTCTTCTTTTGAAAGTACGGCATCCTCATCAATATCACCTTTTTGAGAAACACGCTCCCCATTGACACGATAAAAATCTGCGATTACAAGATCGCAGTTGTTTTTCTCAGCAGTGCGCACAAGAAGCTTTGTAGCATCTGGTGTAATCCAATCATCACTATCTAAAAATTGTATGTATTTTCCGTGAGCCAGATCAAGAGCTGTATTTCTTGTATCAGATACGCCGCTGTTATTTTTGTGAATGACGTGGACACGGTTATCAAGGGCGGCATATTCATCACATATCGCACCAGAATCATCGGTGCTTCCATCGTCAACAAGAAAAAGTTCATAATCAGTAAAATCTTGATTTAAAATGCTGTCTGCGCAGCGTCGAAGTGTCTTTGCAGAGTTGTATACAGGCACGATAATACTAACTTTAACAGACATAAAGCTAATCCATCCTTTCTATTTCCTGAAAAATAAGTATTTGGTTTGCGTGTACAAATCAACTTTTTATATTCTTATTTTACCATAACTATTTTTGAAATGCTATGATGATTTTCTTAAATTTCTTACATTTTACGCTTTTTTGTAAATTGTAATTAACTGGCAATTTGGTAAACTGGTAACAGCTCATGAGTAAAAAGCATCTGCTTTGAGATATTCTTGCAGAGAGCTGAACTTGTGAACTGCAATGGAAAGAAAGAGCAGAGGATGGATATGACAGGAACAATCATAGGAACAGGTGCATGCGCTGCATCACATGTAATGGAAAATGATGATCTGGCACAGTTTGTTGATACAAGCGATGCATGGATCACAGAGCGCACCGGAATAAAAAGACGTCATATTGCAGAAAATGAGACGGTTTCCTCTTTAGCAGTTTGTGCAGCAAAAAAAGCACTTTTGGATGCAAAAATTTTAGCAGATGAGATTGGTCTGATTATTGTGTCAACTATGACACCAGAGAGTATCATGCCAAGTACAGCATGTCTTGTGCAGGCAGCAATAGGTGCTTCTAATGCATTATGTTTTGATCTGAACGCAGCATGCAGCGGTTTTGTGAGTGCATTTGTCACGGCGCGTACATATCTTGAAAGCAAAATTGTACGCTATGCACTTGTCATCGGAAGCGAGGTGCTTTCCAATGTAGTGGATTGGCAAGACAGGGGAAGCTGTATATTGTTCGGCGATGGCGCCGGGGCAGTTATATTAGAAGCATCAAAAAATGATTCATGGGTTCCTGTTCTTCATGCTGATGGAAGACAGTCACAGGCACTTACCTTAAAGAGTCGTCATGATGCAAATTGGCTGTTTGAAAAGGAGCATCCAGACTTGTTTAAGCGCGACTACTTTATAAGCATGGATGGCAGAGCTATTTTTCAGTTTGCTGTGCGCAAGGTGCCAGAAGTAATTGACGAACTTCTAGAGAAGAACAATCTGAAAAAAGAAGAGATTGTATATTATCTTCTTCATCAGGCAAATCGCCGCATTGTAGAGGCAGTGGCAAAGCGTATGGATCAGCCAATTGAAAAATTTCCAATGAATTTGGATGAATATGGAAATACCTCATCAGCATCAATCCCGATTCTTCTTGATGAAATGAATCAAAAAAAGCTGCTTCATGACGGTGATAAAATTATCATTGCAGGCTTTGGCGGAGGCTTAACCTGGGGAGCAGATGTGATTACTTGGAGAAAGAAGTAAGAACGATCAAAGCAGAAACCGCAAAAAACGGTAAAACAATAATTTATTATAAAGGAGAAATGAAAATGTTTGAAGAAATTAAGACTATCGTAGCAGAAAACTTAGGTGTAGAGGAAGACAGCATTACAATGGAGTCCTCTTTCAAGGATGATTTAAAGGCAGATTCTCTTGATTTATTTGAGATGGTAATGGCACTTGAGGAAAACTATGGAATTGAAATTCCAACTGATGATCTGGGTCAGCTTGAGACTGTTGCTGATGTAATCGATTATATTCAGAGTCATAAAGAGTAAATAATATGATACTAGGGTCCCAAGCTCAAAAACCTAATCGTGCAAGCACGAACGGCTTTTGGAGCTTTTGACCCTGGTATCATAACTACGATCATGAAACAAGAGCATATTCATGATTATAAATGAGAAACGAGAAAAGGCAGGAAAAAAGGATGCAGACAGAATTAACCAGATTGCTTGGAATCCAGGCACCAATCATTCAAGGCGGAATGGCATGGGTGGCGGAACATACGCTTGCAGCAGCAGTATCAAATGCAGGCGGACTTGGTATTATCGGTGCCGCAAATGCACCGGCTGAGTGGGTCAGAGAACAGATTCGCCTGACAAAGCAGCTGACAGATAAGCCGTTTGGCGTCAATGTCATGCTGATGAGTCCTTATGCGCCAGAGATTGCACAGGTAGTTGCAGAGGAGGGCGTAAGTGTTGTTACGACAGGTGCAGGAAATCCAGAGAGTTATATGGCACTTTGGAAATCAAAGGGCATTAAGGTGATTCCAGTCGTTGCATCCGTTGCTTTAGCAAAAAGAATGGAGCGAGCAGGAGCCGATGCTGTTGTTGCAGAAGGATGTGAATCAGGTGGTCATATTGGTGAGAGTACGACAATGACACTTGTTCCGCAGGTAGTTGACGCATTGAATATCCTAGTTATTGCGGCAGGTGGAATAGCAGATGGCAGAGGTCTTGCAGCAGCTTTTATGCTTGGGGCATGCGGTGTACAGATGGGAACTCGTTTTGTTGCGACAAAGGAGTGCTGGGCACATCAAAATTATAAGGATAAGATTTTAAAAGCAAAGGATATTGATACGAAAGTAACAGGCAGAAGCACTGGTCATCCAGTCAGAGCACTTAGAAATGAAATGACAAAGCAGTATCTTGATCTGGAAAAGAAAGGTGCAACATTAGAGGAACTTGAGTATCTGACGTTAGGTGGTCTTAGAAAGGCTGTTGTAGAAGGCGATGTGAAAAATGGAAGTGTCATGTCTGGTCAGATAGCAGGAATGATCAAAGAGGAGTTAACTTGCAGGGAGGTCATTGAAAACATTGTGGCTGAGGCGGCAAAGCTTCTTGAGAAAGGGGCATGTTATGAGTAAGCTTGCATTTATTTTTCCAGGACAGGGTGCGCAGAAAGCTGGAATGGGAAAAGATTTCTATGAAAACAGTGAAGCCGCAAGATCATTTTTTGATCAAGCACAAAAAATTCTTGACTTCGATTTGAAGGAAATGTGTTTTGGTGAGCACGAAGAACTTAACTTGACAGAGTACACACAGCCATGTATGGTAAGCGTTTGCCTTGCAATTGTGCAGGAACTAAAAAAACGCGGCATTAATCCTGACATCACAGCAGGCTTAAGCCTTGGAGAGTATGCAGCAGTTGCAGCAGCAGGCGGCATGAACGAGCTAGATGCTATAAAGTTAGTGCGACGCAGAGGAATTTTGATGCAGAGCACTGTTCCAGCCGGTGAAGGCGCAATGGCAGCTGTTTTAGGATTAGATGCAAAAAAAATAGAAGAAATTCTTGAAAGCTTTGAAAATGTATGGATCGCAAATTATAACTGTCCTGGTCAGATAGTAATAACTGGTCTGACTAATGAGGTGCAGCAGGCATCTTTAGCATTAAAAGAGGCAGGTGCAAAGCGTGTTGTGGAGCTTAAAGTCAGTGGACCATTTCATTCCCTGCTTTTAAAACCAGCAGGAGAAGCGCTGCTTAAGGAGATGGAATCAATGTCATTTTCACCGTTGCAGGTTCCTTATGTTGCAAATGCGACTGCCGAAATAGTGACAGACAGTAAAAAGATCAGTACATTTTTTGCAAAAGGAATTTATTCTTCTGTTCGCTGGCAGCAAAGTATCGAAACAATGCTTGAAAACGGTGTGGATACTTTTGTTGAGATAGGACCTGGAAAGACACTTGCAGGTTTTATGAGAAAGATTGCACCAAAGGCAACTGTATATAATGTATCCTCTTTCGAGGATGCCATAGCACTTGAAAAATGTCTGTCAAAGGCGTGAGGTGAAGTATGTTAGAAGAAAAAATTGCAGTCGTAACAGGGGCATCCCGCGGAATCGGAAGAGCCATTGCAAAGGAGCTTGCGCTTAAAGGAGCATTTGTAATTGTTAATTACAATGGCTCAAAACAGGCAGCTGATGAGACAGTAAATGAGATTACACAGGCAGGCGGCAAGGCTGTAGGTGTGCAGTGCAATGTGGCAGATGCAGCCGAGTGCGAAGCTTTTATAAATAATATCATTAGCGAATATGGTCGAATTGATATTTTAGTCAACAATGCAGGAATCGTGCGTGACAATCTTTTGATGCGTATATCAGAGAAGGATTTTGACGCAGTCATTGATACAAACTTAAAGGGAACTTTTCATACGATGCGTCTCGTGGCGCGTCCAATGCTTCGCCAAAGAAGCGGAAGAATTATTAATATTTCTTCAGTGGTTGGTATTTTTGGAAATGCAGGACAGGCAAATTATGCGGCATCAAAGGCAGGTGTTATAGGTCTTACGAAATCAGCAGCAAAGGAACTTGCATCGCGCGGCATCACCGTAAATGCTGTAGCACCAGGTTTTATTGAAACTGATATGACGCAGAAATTAAGCGAGCAGGTAAGAAATCAGATTCTTAGCCAGATTCCGGCAGGCACATTTGGAAAGCCAGAGCATGTGGCAAAAACAGTGGCCTTTCTGGCGTCAGATGATGCGTCATACATTACCGGTCAGGTCATTCAGGTCGATGGCGGAATGTAATCTATAATAACATAGCAGAAAGGCAAGGATAATTGATGAAAAGAAGAGTAGTTGTGACAGGCTTGGGTGCTGTGACTCCAATTGGAAATACAGTAGAGGAGTTCTGGAAGGGAATCCGCGAGGGAAAGGTAGGAATCGGACCTATCACTCGTTTTGACACGACTGGTTATAAAGTTACGCTTGCTGCCGAGGTAAAGGATTTTAAGGCAGCAGATCGTATGGATTTTAAGGCAGCAAAGAGAATGGATCGTTTTTCACACTATGCTGTGGCAGCATCAAAAGAAGCACTTGAGGATTCAGGTCTTGATCTGTCAAAAGAGGATGCATTTCGCGCAGGCGTTGTGATAGGTTCAGGAATTGGTTCTCTTGAGATGATGGAATCAGAGCATGAAAAGATTTTAAAGGGACAGGTGAACCGTGTCAATCCGCTTATGGTTCCTAGAATGATTTCGAACATGGCAGCAGGAAATGTTTCAATTCAGCTTGGACTTCGCGGAAAGTGCACGAATGTCGTAACAGCTTGTGCATCTGGTACACACTGCATTGGAGATGCATTTCGTGCAATTCAGTATGATGATGCTGATATTATGTTTGCAGGCGGTGCAGAGAGCAGTATCTGTCCGACAGGAATTGCAGGATTTCAGTCACTGACTGCTCTTTCAACATCAGATGATCCGCTGTACGCATCAATTCCGTTTGATAAAAACAGAAAAGGCTTTGTTTTAGGAGAGGGTGCAGGTGTAGTTGTTCTTGAGGAGCTTGAACATGCTAAAGCGCGCGGTGCTCATATCTATGCAGAGGTAGTAGGCTATGGAGCTACAGCAGACGCATTCCATATCACTTCACCATGCGAAGATGGAAGCGGTGCAGCTAAGGCAATGGAGCTTGCCATGACAGAGGCAAAGGCTGCTCCAGAAGAAATCACATATATCAATGCACATGGAACTGGAACGCATCACAATGATCTTTTTGAGACGCGTGCAATTAAGTTGGCATTTGGAGAGGCAGCAAAAAATGTCTGCATCAATTCAACAAAATCCATGACAGGTCATTTGCTTGGAGCAGCAGGAGGCGTCGAGTTTGTTGTATGTGCAAAGTCTGTTGAGGAAGGCTACATTCATCAGACGATGGGCACAAAAGAGACTGACGAGGAATGTGATCTTGACTACACAATTGGGGCGCCTAAGGAAAAAGATGTTGTCTATGCGATGAGCAATTCACTTGGATTTGGCGGCCATAATGCTTCAATTTTAATAAAGAAATACGAAAATGCGTAAAGGTGGTAAAAGTCATATGGAATTGGACGATCTTTTAAAGCTGATCGATCACGTATCAAAGTCAAAGCTGGATGATTTTTGCTACGAGACAGGAGAGATAAAGCTTCGCCTAAAGAAAAATGCAGCAAAGGAAATCGTTGTGCAGCAGAAAGAAGTAAAAAACGCAGCGTCAGAATTTGCCATTGTTCAAAATTGTGAGGATGTTTTTGACGCAGATACATCAAAAAAGACAGATGAAGCATCATCTGACAAATATATTGATTCTCCTCTTGTTGGTATCTTTTATACGGCACCGGGAGAAGGAGAAGCACCGTTTGTATCAGTAGGTGACCGCGTAAAGAAGGGTCAGACGCTTGGTATTGTAGAGGCAATGAAGCTGATGCATGAGATTACCTGCGAACAAAATGGCATTGTAAAAGAAATCTGTGCACAAAACGGTGATGCTGTCGAGTACGGTCAGAAGCTGTTTATTATAGAAGAAGCTTAAGCCAAAAATTGGAGAATCAGAATATGAATCATTTAGATATTAACCAGATTAAAGATATTATTCCGCATCGCCATCCGTTCTTATTAATTGATTACATAGAGGATTATGTACCGGGTGAGTATGCTGTTGGATATAAATGTGTATCATACCGTAGATAGTACAGACTTCCGTGAGGAGTTTTTTGCCGGTCATTTTCCGCAGGAACCAGTTATGCCAGGTGTTTTGACAATCGAGGCACTGGCGCAGACGGGAGCAGTTGCAATTCTTTCACTTCCAGAAAATAAGGGAAAAACAGCTTACTTTGGCGGAATTGACAAGTGCCGTTTTCGCGGAAAAATAGTGCCTGGTGATAAGGTACGTCTTGAGACAAAGATCATCAAGACAAAAGGACCTGTAGGTATTGGAGAGGCAGTTGCAAGCGTGGATGGCAAGGTAGTTGTCCGTGCTGAGTTAACATTTATGATAGGATAGGAGATAACATGATCAGGAAAGTTCTTGTAGCAAACCGGGGAGAGATTGCAGTGCGCATTATTCGTGCCTGCCGAGAGATGGGGATTGAAACGGTAGCAGTCTATTCAGAGGCCGATAAGGATGCGCTTCATGCGAAGCTCGCAGATGAGGCAATTTGTATTGGACCGGCAAAGCTTAGCGAGAGCTACCTGTCAATGGAGCGTATCATAAGTGCAACAATTGTGTCAGGTGCAGAGGCCATTCATCCAGGCTTTGGATTATTGTCGGAAAACAGCCGCTTTGCAAAACTGTGTGAAGAATGCAATATTATTTTTATCGGGCCAGATTCTAATGTGATTGCTAAACTTGGTGACAAGCAGGCTGCCAGAGAGACTATGATTAGTGCCGGTGTGCCAGTTATACCTGGCGGGGATCATGCAGTGTATGATGAAAAGGATGCGAAAGAGACTGCAAAAAAGGTTGGTTATCCAGTTATGATTAAGGCAGTCCTTGGCGGAGGCGGCAAGGGAATGCGCACGGCAAAGGATGAAGAAGAGTTTGTAAAAAATTTTGCAATAGCACAGGCAGAAGCAAAGCAGTCATTTGGCGATGATGCTATGTATATTGAGCATTTTATTACAAGACCGCGTCATATTGAATTTCAAATTCTTGCAGATTCTTATGGGAATGTAATTCACCTAGGTGAGCGTGACTGTTCTATTCAAAGAAATCATCAGAAGATGATCGAGGAGGCGCCAAGTGCAGCGTTATCGCCAGAACTTCGTCAAAGAATGGGAGAGACAGCAGTGCGTGCAGCCAAGGCAGCAGGTTATGTTAATGCTGGCACAATTGAATTTTTGCTTGAGCAAGATGGTAGCTTTTATTTTATGGAGATGAATACAAGAATCCAGGTAGAGCATCCAATTACAGAGTGGATCACAGGAATAGATCTTATTAAAGAGCAGATTCGAATCGCTGATGGAAAGAGGCTTTCGTATACACAGGATCAGGTAAAGATTAGTGGCCATGCAATTGAGGTACGAATAAATGCAGAGCGTCCAGAGGAGAATTTTTTGCCATGTCCAGGAACTATTACAGGACTTCATCTGCCAGGAGGCAAGGGAGTGCGCATTGACTCTGCAATTTATAGTGGCTATACGATTCCGCCATATTATGACTCAATGATAGCAAAGATAAGTGTGTGGGCAAAAAACAGACGTGAGGCAATTCAAAAAATGCAAAGTGCGCTCGGTGAGGTAATCATAGAGGGCGTTGATACCAATGTCAATTATCAGTATGCGCTGCTTAATCATCCGGATTTTCTGGCAGGAAATATTGACATTGAATTTATTGACCGTATTCAGCAGGAGGCATAAAGATTATGAATCTCGATCATGTATTTAAAAAGACATTGGTGCGGCCATTTGCCGGAATCCGCAAGAAACCAGAGGTGCCAGAAGGTCTTCTTTGCAAATGCAGCATGTGCAAAAAGGCGATAGTAGCAGAGGATGTCAGAAAAAATTTCTATGTCTGCCCAAGCTGCAATGGATATTTTCGTGTCCGTGCACAGGAGCGTATTGCGCGAATTGCAGATGAGGGAAGCTTTCTTGAATGGGATCAGGATCTTGTGGGCAAAAATCCCATGGAGTTTGAAGGGTACGAGGAAAAAATTGCTGCTGCGAGGTTAAAGACACGATTAAAAGAAGCTGTTGTAACAGGACAATGTACAATAGGCGGTGAGCCGTGTGTGCTTTGCGTGATGGATGGCCGCTTTATGATGGCAAGCATGGGAGAGGCAGTAGGCGAAAAAATTACGCGTGCAGCAGAAGAGGCAACAAAAAAGAAGCTGCCTATTATCATTTTTACATGCTCTGGCGGTGCAAGAATGCAGGAGGGAATTATATCTCTTATGCAGATGGCAAAGACATCAGCTGCGCTTAAGCGTCACAGTGATGAAGGACTTTTATACATAAGTGTGCTTACCGATCCAACAACAGGCGGTGTGACGGCAAGTTTTGCTATGGAGGCTGATATTATTTTGGCAGAGCCAAAGGCACTTATTGGTTTTGCGGGACCTCGTGTGATAGAGCAGACGACAGGACAGCGCCTTCCGGCAGGCTTTCAGCGAGCAGAATTTTTGCTTGAGCATGGCTTTGTGGATCGCATTGTTGAGCGTCATGAGCAAAAGAAAGTGCTGACAGATCTTTTGCATCTTCATAGTGTATCGGCTGAATTGAAGATAAGTTCTTTCGCAGAAAAAACTGAAATTGAAAATGTCAAAGCTGCAGAAGAAAATATTCAGAAAAAATATTCGGCATGGGACCGCGTTTGCTTTTCACGCGATAAAAAACGCCCTATAGGTTATGATTATATTAATGCACTAATTGATCAGTTTTATGAATTTCATGGTGATCGAATAATGACAGATGATAAAGCTGTTACGGCAGGAATTGGATTTTTTAATGGTCAGCCTGTCACTGTGATTGCGCAGGAGAAAAATGAAAATTTTGGCATGTGTTCTCCACAGGGCTATCGAAAGGCACTTCGTTTGATGAGGCAGGCTGAAAAATTTCATCGTCCAATTCTTTGCTTTGTCGATACGCCAGGCGCTGCCTGTGGAATTGAAGCAGAGGAGCATGGACAGGGAGAGGCAATCGCAAGAAATCTTTTTGAAATGTCATCTTTAAAGACACCAATTCTTTCCATTTTGATTGGAGAGGGCGGAAGCGGCGGTGCACTTGCGCTTGCAGTAGCAGATGAGGTATGGATGATGGAAAATGCAGTATATTCCATCCTTTCTCCTGAAGGATTTTCAAGTATTCTTTGGAAAGACAGCAAGCGTGCAAAGGAGGCTGCTGACAGTATGAAGCTTACAGCTGCCGACTTGAAAAAGGCAGGAATTGTCGAGCGTGTATTTGAGGAGCCGGAACATTTTTCAAAGGATCAGATGGAAGATGTAGCAGAGGCACTTCGCAGCCAGATTGATCAGTTTTTATTAAAATATGGCAGTATGGACAGCATAGAGCTGTGCGAACACCGCTATCAGAGATTTCGTAAATATTGATTATGGCAGGAAATAAAATATGATAAAAATAAAAAATAAAGAGCTGAAAAAGCCGATCTTTCAAGGAGGTATGGGTGTCGGCGTAAGTCTTTCTGGACTGGCTGGTGCAGTCGCAAAGGCAGGAGGAGCCGGCACGATATCAGCAGCACAGATTGGATTTTTAGATCCTGAATTTGACAAAGATCCGTTTGAGGCAAATCTTCGCGCAATCAAAAGTGAATTTGATAAGGCAAGAAAAATAAGCAAGGATGGTATAATCGGTTTTAATATTATGGTTGCCATGCAGCATTACGAAGAGTATGTTAGGGCTGCTGTTAAGGCAGGAACAGATTTTCTTGTATGCGGAGCAGGTCTTCCAGTTGATCTTCCTAAAATTGTTGCAAATGCCATGGAAGAGATGGATCAATCTGTGGAGGCACCAGCACTTGCACCAGTCGTTTCAACTGAAAAATCGGCGCGTGTAATCTTTCGCTATTGGGAGAAAAAGCATCACTGCGCACCAGATTTTGTGATTATTGAAGGACCGCTTGCTGGTGGTCATCTTGGCTTTGCAAAAGATCAGCTCTCCTATTATACCTTTGATGTCTATGAAAAAGAGGTGCGTAATATTATTGAAGTCTGCCGTGAGTATGCGGCGCGTTTTAACAAAGAAATTCCAGTCGTTTTGGCAGGAGGCATCAGCACAAAGGAAGCAGCAGATCATGCTTTTTCGTTAGGCGTGGACGCTATTCAGGCAGCTACTCGTTTTGTTACAACATATGAATGTGATGCGTCAGATGCTTTTAAGAAGGCTTATCTTGATGCATCAAAGGAAGATATTATTTTGATTGACAGTCCTGTTGGTCTTCCGGGACGAGCTGTCAGAAATAAATTTAGTGATACCATTATGTCTGGAGGACGCATAGCGCCAGTGCGCTGCAGAGGCTGTCTGAAAAATTGTCGTCCAGATAAGATTCCATATTGTATTACAGATGCGCTGATTACCTCAGTCACGGGCGATGCAAAAAATGGTCTTGTTTTCTGCGGAGCAGATGCGTGGAGATGTGATCATCTTGAATATGCAGAAGATGTAATAGAATCTTTACTTTCATGATTAAGAAAAATGTGCTATACTGAAATAAAAATAGGGTGAACAGAGGGAATACTTATTTTGGAGGTATAGTATAGTGGTCAATTTATTTTCTAGAGAACATAATAAACGAACACGGTTTACCCGGATGTGTATCGGGGAAGCCGTGTTCGTTTTGATGGATAAAAAAGAATATGAGAAAATTAAAATCTCAGATATTGTAAAGACGGCTGGCGTATCAAGAATGACATTTTATCATTATTATGAGACAAAGGAAGATGCGCTGTCTGATTATTTTCACGAGATAGTTGCTGGATATATACGTGAGTGCAGAACAGAAAAGATAGGACGCTTTCATAATAGAAGCAGCATCGTTCATGCATTGAAATATTTCGATCAGTATGAGATGTTTATTGGAAAGCTGGTAGATGCAAAGCTGCAATATATTCTGTGGGATGCGATGAATGATTACATGAGCAAGAGAATTATGCCAAAGTATAAAATTCCAGAGTATGAGCTTTATTTTTATGGCGGT
>OGPY01001730.1_pt1 | contig 15327 bp, 11 predicted proteins | sample 1553121 | NCBI WGS metagenome assembly OGPY01 (sample SAMEA2580004, study PRJEB22360) | human gut metagenome
CAGTACGGCTACCAGGCGGTGCACATCCCGCATTGCCGGATTCTGATAGAGATCTCCCCGTCTCGCATAGCCTTGCATCAAACATACTGCTTCTGTATCATCATTCGCATACACCACTTCAATATTAGGATAACCCTTCTGCCCTTTTCTCCGCGACAGATCCAGCATGTACTGAATAAAGGAAGAAAGTTCTGCATTTGTACGGATACGGTTCGTCATATGAAAGCTCTGCACATCCGGCAGGCTCGCAAGTCTTTGCGATATTTCACGATCCAGTTCTTCAGGCGAGATCATGTCTTCCGTATCACTGGAGAAGATTATCGGAATCTGCTTTTTACATTCTTCTAATATCTTTAATTGCTCCACAGAAAGCAGATGTGCCTCATCCACCAGAATAGCACTGTATGGCTTTAAGAATGTATCAAACGCTTCTTCCGCACACACATTTTCTGTCATCGTCTGCTTTGCTGCCTGAAGTGATAACTGACGATCCGACAGAAAATCAATCCGGCGCAGACGTTTATGTAAAATTCTCCAGTCCTCTCCTGATTCTCCGCAATGAATCATGCAGACTCTCTGACGTACCGACAGCTTCATCGCAAGATCATACAGAAGCAATGTCTTTCCCGTCCCCGGAAGTCCGCTGAACCAGTAATAGTCGGAATGTTTTGCTCGGATTCCTTTCAGGATCTGTCGTTCGATATCTCTTTGCTGTGCCGTTAGAAAATATTCTTTCTGTAAAAAGCGTTCCGGCTCTCTGAGCGGTGAGATCAGATAGAGTTCTGCGCGGAACAGTTCTTCGATATTCCCGTCATAATCCGGACTTTCTCTTTTCAAAGCTCTGCATAATTCGTCCCAGTCTGCCTCTGCGATATGATCATGATTCGTCAGTCTTACCAGACGGTTCTGGCTGCTGATATAAGTATAAGAATGGATCGGCTTTCTAAGTACAGACAGATAATACCGGTTCTGCAGAAGCTGTTTGCAGATCGCTTCATCGGATACTACACCACTTTTTAACTCGATATTTACGATCTGGTCTTCTTTGATCTGGAGAAGGTCAAATTCCTTTCCAAGCTTTGGAATCTGGAAAGAATAGAAAAAACGAAGAGAACATATCTGCGGAATATGCACTTCCAGACGTTCTGTCAGAGCCTTCATGCTCTCCATCTCCCACTCTCTCATCCGAAGAAAATATCCCCTCCCCGATAACTGCCGCTCCAGTTTCTGAAGATTGTCGAGCGTCTGGTTTCTGGTGATGGTATAGATGGAAATAGATTTCATAATGATTTACCTGACCTCTTTTTTGAGGATCTTGTTAAACAATGTAAAAAAGGTGATCGTGGTAACAGCCGCGGCAAGGATATCACTTACCGGTTCTGCCAGGAAAACAGCGAACACTTTGTTCGAGAAAAAATTCGGCAGCAGGAAGATCAGCGGGATCAGCAGAATGATCTTCCTGAGGCAGGCAAGGAGAAGGCTTACTTTTGCCTGACCGAGTGCCATGAAACTCTGCTGGCAGCAGATCTGGAAGCCGATGGAGAAGATTACTGCCATATAGATGCGGAGTGCCCAGGTGGAATATTCTACCAGTTCTTTATTTGAGGTAAAAATGCCGGCAAAAAGCTGCGGGAACAGCATGACTACGATCCAGAAGAAGATCGTATATGTAATACATACGATAAACTGTGTAAAAAATGCTTTTTTGACACGTTCGGTCTGTCTTGCGCCGTAATTATAGCTAATGATCGGCTGGCCGCCCTGGCAGATTCCCTGCAGCGGCATGGTGACAAGCTGGCTGATGCTTGTGATGATCGTCATTGCACCGACTGCGAGATCTCCGCCGTAGCGGGAAAGACTGCTGGTAAAGCTGACAGACAGAAGGCTTTCCGTTGACATCATCACGAAAGTAGAGATCCCAAGTGCAAGGCAAGGACCAAAGACCTTTGGTTCCAGCCGCAGATTATTTCTTTTTAACCTTAAAATGGTTTTCTTTCCAGTCAGGAAGCGCAGGATCCACACTGCTCCTACTGCCTGACTTAAGACAGTAGCAAGTGCTGCTCCTCTCACACCCATTCCAAAAACAAAAATAAAGATCGGATCGAGGATGATATTGATAATTGCACCGATGACAGTCGTCATCATACTGATCTTCGCAAATCCCTGTGTAGTGATAAAAGGATTCATTCCAAGAACGATCAGTACAAAAAAGCTTCCAAGGATGTAAATACGTGCATATGCCGTGGCATAGGATAAAGTCGCGCTGCTTGCGCCAAAAAGTTTCAGCAGTGCAGGTGCACTCCAGTAAAAAAGAAATGTCAGCAGGATGGAAATTCCATAAAGCAGGGTAAAACAGTTGGCTACGATTTCTTCTGCGAGATCATTGTCATTTTTTCCCATTGCGATCGCTGCACGTGGTGCTCCGCCGGAACCTACCAGCATCGCAAAGGCATTGAGAAGCATCAGGATCGGAGTAAAAAGTCCAACTCCGGTAAGTGCTGCGGCACCGATATTCGGGATGTGACCGATATAGATTCTGTCTACAATGTTGTACAGCAAATTGATGATCTGAGCGATCACTGCCGGTATTGCAAGCTGGGCAAGTAATTTGGGGATGTTTCCTGTTGCCATAGGATTTGAAGTGTTTGATTCTTGTGTTTTGGTCATGATTTTAGTCCTTTTGTTTGTAAATTGAAAAATGTAAAGTTGTTGGGATTAGGCTGTTTTTGTTGATGAATGCGCGGAGCGCAAGAGGGTTTTGGTTTGTTATATGTATTTATTATACTATAACATTTTGACTTATATAAAACATTAACACATTTTTTTATTTTATAAAAACAACAGCCCAGAGCTCTGTCATTCTGCATAAACTCTTTGGGCTGTCTCTTTTTATACATTCATGTATTATACGGTATTGATGTTCTCCAGAAGGGAACTCATCTCCTGATACAGAAGTTCCTTGCTGGAAGCTCCCATTACAATGGATACAAATGGATTTCCATATTCATTCTGACATAACAATGCCAGACAGTTTCCTGCACTGCTGGTGGTTCCCGTCTTACCTCCAAGGATCGTAACACCCTTTGGTGCTGTTGCTTCTCCTGTAAGGTAATGGTCGGTTGCTGTCAATACTACACTCGCATCAGAGCCATCGCTGTATTTATAATTTGCAGTATAGCTTCCCATCTGTGTGATCTCTGTAAATTCAGGATACTTGAGCGCTTCTTTGAGCATCAGATAGATGTCATATGGTGTTGTATAATGGTTCTCATCCTGCAGTCCATGTGGATTTGTGAAATGTGTTCCTGTACATCCAAGCTGTGCGGCATAAGCATTCATCATGGAAACAAAATTCTCGGTTGAGCCGCCGACATGCGTTGCGATCGCAGATGCAGCATCGTTTCCTGAATATACAAGGAGACAGTGCACCAGTTCATCCATCGTTACCTGATCTCCCACCTGGAAACCAACTCGCTGAGAGCCTTCCTCCAGAGTTACATTCTCCTCTGAAATTGTGACAATATCGTCCATGTTTCCATTTGTAAATGCCAGGAGTGCTGTCATGATCTTGGTGATACTTGCAGGGTATACTTTCTCGTAAGCTCCCTTTGCATACATCACAGATTTGTCATTGATATCCAGGAGAAGTCCCTCCTGTCCCTCCTCCAGTGTCACAGAATCCAAACTCTGGTCACCGCTTACCACACAGAGGTCTGCGGCAAAAGAAGCAGCTCTTGAAGTTGACTTAAGTGTGTTCTGATATTGGAATTCCTGATTGATATCAAATGCCTGTACCTGTCTGCCAAAGGAACGTCCCTTCTGCAATAAGAAGTACCCTCCTCCACACAATACGACTGCCAGAAGAAGCACCGTTACTATAGCCGGAAGGAAATTCCTTCTGCGGCGTTTTTTCCGGCGTGCCGCCGGATTTCTCCTTGCCTGTGCCGGACTGACAGGGCGTGCACTTTTGCTCTTGGTCTGCTGGGTGTGTGAAACACTTCCTGTCGGTCTTGCTGACCGGGCTGCTTTTTTTCTGGTGGAAGCGGCGAATGAGGAAGTATTACGAGACCTTGCTGGTCTCTCCTGCATCTCTTCTCTTATGCGCTCACGCGGCTGTTCTTTTTTCATAGGTAATCCTCTTTCTGATTTACTGACTTTTTGCGAATTTCCTTATTGTATGCACTGCTCTGTAAGCCTACATTCAGGACAAGCCCCATTCCAAGATAAAGACTGACGAGAGAAGTCAGGCCATAACTTACAAAGGGAAGCGGTGTACCTGTATTTGGTGCGATTCCTGTTGCAACACAGATATTCAGGAAACTCTGCAGAGAAACGATACTCGCCATTCCGCAGCATATGATCTTACCTGACAGATCCTTGGCCCGAAGCCCCATCCGGATACATTCTATCGAGATTGCCAGAAGCAGAAGAATGATCGTACAGCAGCCAAGGAAACCATATTCTTCGCCTGCAACTGCAAAAATAAAGTCTGTCTGGTTCTCAGATACAAAATTTCCTTCATTTACAGAAGCAACTTCATCGTTTCCTGACAGTTTCTTGCCGATCAGTTCACCTGATGCGATCGCTGTCTTGGAGTTATTCTGCTGCTGAATGTCATCGCTGTACTCATCATTCTCAGGATAAAGGAATGACATGATTCGATCTCTCTGATAGTCCTTGATCAGTTTCTGATCCGGCTGAACAACAATAGAAAGAAAGATGATGATCAACGGGATCAGGATCAGGAATGTTCCGCCAATGATCTTGTAGCTAAGCCCTGCAATATAGATCAGGATGCAGAACACAGCCAGCATCATAAGCGTATTCTTAAGGTCCGGCTGCTCATAAATCAAAAGCAGTGGAACAGCCAGCAATAAAACTGATTTCGCCAGTGTTTTCGGCGTATTCAGATCTTCTTCGTGGTCCATAAAAAACCTGGCAAAAAACAATATAATGATGATCTTTGACAACTCTGTCGGCTGGAAACGGATAAATCCAAAATCGATCCAGCGCGCTGCACCGTTCGCAGAATCACCAAACAGGCGAACGATCAGAAGAAGGGCGATGTTCGCGCCATACATGATCCACTGGAAATTGGATATCCAGGAATAATCGATCAGTGAAAGAATCACCATGAAGATTAGTCCCATGATAACACCGATCATCTGCTTACTCCGCAGGTCATCTCTGGCACTTCCAACCAGAATGATTCCTATCACACTGATCGCAAGAAGAAAGATCACCAGTCTGAAATTATAAAATCGTAACTTATACTGTTTAATCATTTTGTATCTTATTCCCTTTTCTTATATACCGGAATATCCGCATGAAGAACCGGCGGTTCCTGGCTGATCCGGAATACAACGCCATCTTCATCTATGGATACGTATTTTTTTACTGTGCGGATCATATCATCTTTCAGCAATTTCATCATCTGCGGAGAACAGTCGATCCGCTCTGAAACCAGAAGGAGCTTCATCCGGTTCCTTGCATAATCAGCGGAGCGGTTCCTGAATTGCAAAAATGCTTTCATACAAATCCTCTCCCTCTGCTTATGGATCATTTACGGAAAAAATCTCCAATTCGCTGAAACATTCCTTTTTTTGATCTGAGTTCTGCAAAAGGACCCTCCTCGCCAAGAAGCCTCCGGCAGATATTGCGGTATTCCTCCTCTGCCTGAGAATTCTTTCCCGAAAGCGGTTCTCCCTGATTGGCCGCGATCACGATCTGCTCATCATCAAGGATCGTACCGATCAGATCCACGGCAAGGATCTCGATCACATCCTCTACAGACATCATATCTCCACGTGCGATCATATCAGGACGAAGCCGGTTAATGATCAGATGGATATCCCTGATATCTTCTGCTTCAAGAAGTCCAATGATACGGTCTGCATCACGGATCGCAGATACCTCCGGTGTTGTTACGACAAGTGCCTTATCTGCCCCGGCGATCGCATTTCGAAATCCCTGCTCAATGCCGGCCGGACAGTCAAGAAGAACAAAATCAAACTCTTCCCTGAGTTCCTCTGTCAGCTTGATCATCTGCTCCGGTGACACTGCCGACTTGTCCTTCGTCTGCGCAGATGGCAGAAGAAACAGTTCCGGATGCCTCTTGTCCTTGATCAGTGCCTGCTTCAGACGGCAGTTTCCATTTATCACATCCACAAGATTATACACGATACGATTCTCAAGTCCCAGGATCACATCCAGGTTCCGAAGACCGATATCTGTATCGACAACGACTGTCCGCTTGTCCAGCATTGCCAGACCTGTGCCAATATTGGCAGCTGTCGTTGTCTTGCCTACGCCACCCTTACCGGATGTAATTACTATCACTTCGCCCATGTTTCTGTATCCTCCTCAAAGATATGTTCCAGACTTCTGGTATTTTCTTCTGTGATCTCAGACACAGGGCAGATGCCCTGATATCTGTTAATCATTTGAAGTATTGCTGGTATCGCTGGAGGCATAGCCTGTCAGAATCGTATCTTCATCTGCCAGATCATAAATGTACTGTAAGATGTCATTTGCAGTCAGGCAGGCATTTCCTGAACTATATCCATTTGCAATACGGACAGCAAGTGCATACTCCGGCTCACCTGTAGACGGAGATGTGGTATATCCGATAAACAGACCGTGGTTTGGATGATAGATATCCAACTCGGCGGTACCTGTCTTACCGGAGAGTGTTACTCCCAGTCCATTAAACTGTTCATGTGTCTGAACCACTCTTCGCATACCATCATGGATATCTTCCCAGACATTGTCCGGAACATCACTCATCTGATTCTTGACAGACGGTGCATACTCATTGAGGATTTTTCCCTGTGAGTCTGTGACCTTGTCCAGAAGAGAAAGATCATAAACAGTTCCTGAAGTTGCAAGTGCTGTTGCATAACGTGCCAGCTGGCTGGTACTGAACAAATGGTTACCCTGTCCAATGTAAGACGGAACCGCCTTACTGTCAGAAACATGCGGGGATGCCTCGGAAATCTCAATTCCAGTCTTTTCATCGAGACCGATCTCAGATGCATACTGCTGCAGCTTCGAAAGGCTTAAAGTCTCTGAGAAATCTCCATCAGCATTCTTGCCTGCAAGGAAACCGATCATATTGAAATAGTAGTTACAGGACTGCTCGATCGCACCACGGATCTCAAGAGCCCCATGTCCCTGTCGGTTCCAGCAGTAGATCGCAGGTGTTACCAGATCGAATTTACCAGTACATTCATAGTAAGTTCCATCATCAATAATACCTTCCATCATACCTGTGATCGTCGACAAAAGTTTCAGTGTAGATCCAGGTGCCGTCGTCTGCTGTGTCGCTTTGTTAAAAAACGGACTGGACTGATCAAGCGCCAGTTTGGAATAATAACTGGTATCCATGTTATTGCTGAGTTTATTATTATCATATCCAGGATAAGAAACACATGCAAGAACTTTTCCTGTATTTACATCCGTAATGACTGCTGACGCAGAACACGGTGCAAGTGCAAGCTGTGCCGGTTCGATCTCCAGGTTGGCGATCTTGTTGATCATGAAATCATACGCTGACATCTGACCGGAGGCAAGACTTTCATAACTTGCATCATCCTTGGAAAGGACGCCCTGCTCGTAAAGTACCAGGCAGATATCCTGTCCGGAAATCTGGTCATTCATAAGCATGTACTTGTACAGAAGCTTAGAAAAACCTGTGTCTGTCTTCAGGTAGTCTGTAATATAATCTGTCAGTGCTTTGTAAACTTCATCTGAATCCAGATATTCCCCATCCGGTGAGATGACAGAAATATCGATCCAGTTCTGACTTGCCGCATATGTCAGATAATCTTTCAGACTGATATCTTTATCGGTTGTCCATTTCTGATAAGTACTGTCAGAGGTATCAATGGCATTCTTTGAGATAATCCCCAGCGTATCTCTGAGAAGATCATCACAGATATAAGTAAGATATTCCTGGATCTGATCATCTTCATCTTTTACGGCCGGTGGATTCTCAGCTGTCAGCCTGTTAGTTATTGTATCAAAAACCTGTTGCTGTTTCTGTTGAAATTTGGCATATAAATTTTTTTCTGTATCAGAAGCATTCTGGTCACTGAATTTGTCAATGTCGATCACACTGTTGGAGATCAGGGCATTATATACATCATAGATCGGAACGATGATCTTACTTGCATCCTGCTCCCCTTCATAGTCAAATTCCTTAACTGCTTCGATCTTGTTCAGGAGGATACCGGCAACCCTCTGCTTGAGGATCTGATAGATCGCAGCCTGCCAGTCTGAATCCACAGAAAGATAGACATCGTTTCCTGCCTGCGGCTCTATCGTTGTATCATTGTCGATCCTGAGGACTTTACCAAGGTTATCAACGGTAACTGTTTCTTGTCCGTCCGTTCCCTGAAGATCCAGTTCCATATACTGTTCGATACCGGCCTTACCGATCACGGCATCATTGGAGTATTTCGTATCCTGCTTCTTAAGATCTGCAAGTTCATCAGAGGACGCCTTACCGGTATATCCAAGCAGCGGTCCCATACTCTCGTCCTCTACATACTGACGGCTGGAATCCTCCAGAACGTCGATTCCCTGAAGTTCGTTCTGGTTTTCTTTGATCGCTGCAACTGTACGTTCACTTACATTTGTTGCGATAGTAACTGCCATATATTTCTGGAAACTGTTTGTACTCAGCTCATAACGCATGATCGCAATATCCAGGACTTCCTGTTTCGTGAGTTCCTGCGGAAGTCCGTACTGGGTAAGTTCTGCATCTGTATAGGCCTCATCGCCATAAAGCACGATAGAAAATCCCTTATTGCCGCTCAGATAATCCATCATCTCATCAGCGCTTGCTGCAGCCTCTTTTTTGGTCAGGTCATCAATAAGCGCATGACCATAAATATCTGCCTTGAATCGGTTCAGTGTAAATCCCGGATCAATGTCAAATACATAATTTCCGCTGTTATCCAGTTTAATATGAAAAGTATCCGAAAGACTGTCCCCGTTTTCGGCAAGGATCTGCAATACCTTGTAAGCCGTTCCATTTAATGTCAGGTTTTTCTGACGGGTCGTATCATAGCTTCCATTATCTTCGAATGTCAGAGAATACGACAGAACATTGGAAGCGATCAGTTTATTGTTTCTGTCATAAATATTACCTCTGGTACTTTTGAGGACACGTGTCTTGGTAGTCCTTGTCTGGAATTCATCGATGTAGTCCTCTCCCTGGATGATCTGCAGCTCATAAAGCTGACGGATCAGGATAAATGACAACAAAATAAATACAAGCAAAAGCACAGAGGTTCGTTTCAGTTGGATTTTTTTGAATATTTTTTTTATTTTAGTACCCAAATAGATTCCCTTTCTTTCCTGGTCGCACTCATGAAGCGATGATTAATATAATAAAAGATCTTGTATACGATCATTGTCAGAAATACTGTATAAAAAATTTCCGGGATAATGATCCTGTACAGATATTTAAAAATCCCAAGTCTTCCTCGAAGGAAAAACTGAAGCCCATATACTGCCAGATTATAAAGAAGATCCATAATGGCTGTAAGAACCATCGGGACTTTAATATCATCATCATAATAGATACGAAATGCATAGCCGCTGAAAAAGCCTGCATACATATAGATCAGTGCATAAAATCCAAACACGGATCCATAAAACAGATCTACAAGCAGGCCACTGAAAAAGCCGGTCCAGAGACCACTTTTACGGCCACGCATCAGACCCATAGATACACAGAGGACCAAAAGCAGATTCGGTGTGATCGAGCCAATTGATATCTTCTGGAGTAATGTAGACTGCAAAAGGAAACACACAATGATCGTAAAGAAAAGAACGATCTTACTTTTCATTAGTTAGCTCCTTCCTGACTCGTATTTTCATCTGATGTGCTGCTGTCATCAACAGAATCCTGTTTGTTTACAGTGATCACAAAAACATCTTTCAGATGCTGAAAATCAACAGGTGTGACGATCGTACCGGTCTTGGTCAGATTATTCGTATCCAGTTCGATCTCGCTGACATAACCGACAAACAGCCCTTCTACATATTTATCGCTGATATTTGAAGTAACGATACGCTCGCCTACAGTTACTTTGTCATCCTTGTCATAAAGCTGTGAAAAACGGAGTTTCCCCTCATCGATCAACTCAAGATCACCGGTTACCACACAGTTGTCATCTGTTCCGACAGTCATGACACTGACATAACTGCTGTCATCAATGATCGCCCGGACGGTTGCCCAGTTTGTCCCCACCTCTGTGACGATACCTACCAGTCCTTTACCTGCAATAACATTATTATCCACGCGGATTCCATCGTTGCTTCCCTTGTTGATCATAAAAGTATCATACCAGTTTCCCGGATCTTTGGAAATGATCCTTGCTGCAACCTTAGGGTAGGAAGAGTATTCCTCATCCAGATTATAAAGTTCCTGCAGACGGGAAAGTTCTGACTGATTCTGGATCAGAATGTTATTCTGTTCTGTCAGTGTATCTACCGCATCCTGAAGTTCCTGGTTTTTACTGATCAGATTCTGCTTGTCCTGAAACGCCTGATTGATCTCACCGAGCCAGCTTCCGATCCCGTTGATACTTTTCTCAAACGGAACTACGATCATACCAGCGGCTTCTGCCAGTGGTTCCGATGTAATACCGGAAGCCAGTGTCGACACGACAGCACTGCCACAGAAAAATGTCATGATCACCAGTAAATGTTTACTTTTTAAATGTATACGAAATTGAAATTTCTTTTTCAGGTTTTTCATGTACCATACCCCTAAAAAATTATAATTTACGTTGTTTAACGGGCTGCGCCCATTTCCTCAGATCCCGGTCACGGATGATCTTCTCCAGACCACAGATCGTCGCCTTCTCATAAAAAGGCGATAAATTAAAAGAAAATCCGGTATAACTTGCCAGATAATTATCGATATATGGAATACGGGTACTTCCTCCGGTAAGATAGATTCCCTCTCTGGCAATGTGATAGGCGATCTGCGGCGGGATTCGTTCAAGAAATGTCTTCATTTCTGCTGCAATCTCATTTACACAGTCCATGATCCCGGCATTTACTACATATCCGGAAATGATCTCTTCCCGCGGAAGCCCGGAGATGCTGTCGATCCCTACGACTTTACGTGCATCTTTGCGCTGATCGTTCAGTCGTCCCATAGCGATCTTGAGACGCTTTCCGGTACGGGTACCGATCTGCAGATTATAACGCTTGCGGATCTCTGCACAAATGGATTCATTCATCTGTCTTCCTCCGATCGGAACCTTTCTGGAAATAATGATATTTCCATCTGTCAGGATCGAAAACTGGGTGCTCTGCGCACCAATGTTTACCACCATGCTGCCCTCATTCTTCGCCATCCTCACGCCCATGGCAAGTGCATCCGCAATTGGAGCCTCCACCATATAAACACGGTTCTGATGAAGCCAGTGACCATTCGCCACATAATAATATGCGCGCTTCTCGATCGCGGTCATATCCAGCGGAACTGAAAAGAACATATCTGATCCAACTCCCAGGAATTTATCGATCTTTTTCATCATACTGTATAACGCGATCTCCTGAAGTTCCAGATTTGCGATCATTCCAAATGTCATGGGAGAATTCACAGCAATATCTGCCGGGGATTTCTCAAACATTTCATAGGCTTCATTTCCTATTGCGATGATCTTGCGCCCTCTGGATGCCACCATGTTTTTTTCCATATAACTCTTGTTCTTCAAAAAGGAATAGACTTTGATCGTACTGCTTCCAAGATCTATTCCATATGTTTTTCGTAAAAGCATAAAACAATCCCTTCATTCCAGGTATTCTCCGAGTATTCCCTGTTCTCTGAAGCTGATATATCTGTGATCCCCAATGATGATATGATCCAGAAGTGAAATTCCCAGCATCTCACCGGCCTTAAAAATCCTCTCTGTTACCTGACGGTCACACTGGCTTGGTGCCGGATTGCCGCCTGGATGGTTATGTATAAGGATCAGACTGACTGCATGATAGCGAAGTGCCTCCAGGTATACCTCCCTTGGCGTGATCAGTGTCGCATTCACCGTTCCCTTTGACAGGACGATATCGTTTAACAGATGATTCTGATTGTCAAGCATCATACAGATCATCACTTCCTGTTCCTGATGACGAAGCTGTTCCATGTAATAAGCTGCGATCGAATCCGGATTCTGGAAACAAAGTGCCGGTCTGGCTGCCGCACATGCAATTCGCTTTGACAATTCTCCGATGCATTTGAGCTGCACTGCCTTTACTGTGCCGATTCCGTGTATCTTCTTAAGATCTGAAAGTGAACTGTGAAGAAGCCCCAGAAGACCGGGATAAGACGACTGTTCCATATGGTTCAGGATCTCATTCGCAAGGCTCAGCGAATTCTGTCCTCTGGTCCCGGTCCGGAGAATCACTGCCAGAAGTTCACTGTCACTGAGTGTACTCTCCCCGTCCCGCATGCATTTCTCATAAGGACGTTCGGATTCCGGTATATCTTTGATGGTTTGATTCATATATCTTACCTGCGCTCTCTAAATAAGTTCAGGCCCCCGAAGAATCAAAACTCATTTTAGCATAAAAAGAGGGAGATGTACACTCCCTCCTAGAAATTTCTAAATTTTTCACAAATGAACTCTGCTGCCTTGATCCCATCCATCGCAGCAGAAGTGATGCCTCCGGCATATCCTGCGCCCTCTCCGCATGGATAGATTCCTTCTATATTAGAGAGTCCTTCTTTACTCCTTGTGATCCTTACAGGAGAGGAAGTCCTGCTCTCAATTCCACTTAAGAGCGCATCTTCACGGTCAAAGCCATGAAGTTTCTTACCGAATGCAAGAACGCCTTCCTCGATGGAATCCCCGATCGCCTTTGGAAGAATGGAACGCACATTGGAAAGTACAAATCTGCCCCTCATCTGAGGAACGACTTCCCCGAATTCTGTACTTGCCTGATCTTTCCTGAAATCTCCAAAAAGCTGGACTGGGATCCTGCCTTCGCCGAGTTCCCACGCTTTTCGTTCGAGTTCTCTCTGGAATGCGATCCCGCCAAGTGGTGTCTCATCCGGGAAATCTTTTGGGTTTACGGTGACGATCAGGGCACTGTTTGCATTTTTGCTGTCACGCGCCTGATAGCTCATGCCATTGACGGCAAGTCGTCCCGCCTCCGAGGAAGCATTTACGACATAGCCTCCCGGACACATACAGAAGGAATACACGCCACGGCCATTCTCGCAGGTATGTGTCACCTTGTAGCTCGCCGCCCCCAGGATCTCATTTTCTTCCTCGCCATAGAGGTCTTTGTTGATCATGCTCTGTGGGTGTTCCATACGAAGTCCGACAGCAAACGACTTCGGCTCCATATAAACGCCGCGGCGGCTCAGCATCTCAAAAGTATCCCTCGCGCTGTGGCCGAGAGCCAGCACGCAGACCTCTGCCGGGATCTTTTCTTCGTGGTTGACCTCAACGGCTTCCAGTCTGCCATCCTTAAGGATCAGGTCCGTCATTGTCGTTTCAAAACGGAAACTTCCGCCCATTGCCTCGATCTGATGGCGAAGTGTTTCTACGATCCCGATCAGTACATCGGTTCCGAGATGTGGTTTCTGCTGGTAGACGATCTCCTTCGGAGCTCCGGCTTTTACAAATCGTTCCAGAACTTCATGGTTACGTCCGTTTGGATCCTTGACCAGAGTGTTCAGCTTTCCATCAGAAAAAGTTCCTGCTCCACCCTCGCCGAACTGCACATTGGAGTCCGGGTTCAGAATGCCATCTTTCCAGAAATGATCTACCGTTTCTTTTCGTTTGGACGCCATCTCTCCCCGTTCGAGGACAAGCGGACGGTATCCTGCCCTTGCCAGATACCACGCGCAGAAAAGTCCGGCCGGTCCGCTGCCGACGATGACAGGTGGATGAATCAGCTCCGTACTTCCTGGTTTCGGGAAATGATATCTTTTCTTTTCTGTTGACATAATATTGTTACTGTGAACTTTTTTCAAAATCTGTTTTTCCTTTGGCACCATGACATCTATCGTGTAGGCGAATTTTTTGTCGTCTTTGTGTCTGGCGTCCAGGGACTGTCTTATGATCTCGTATGTGAAGCTGCCCTCCTGGCATTTCAGCGTCCGGGCGATCTTCTTTTCCAGCTGTTCTTTTGTATGATTTATAGGAAGTTTTAACTGTGTGATCCTTATCATCTTATCTCCTTTGCCGCATGAATGCCTGCCACTGCTCCGCTCGACCATGCCCACTGCAGATTATATCCGCCGCAGGGACCGTCGATGTCAAGAAGTTCCCCTGCAAAATACAGTCCTTTATGGATCCGGGATTCCAGAGTCTCCGGATCTACTTCGCCGGTATCTACACCGCCTGTGCAGACCTGCGCCTGTTCAAATCCGCTGGTTCCTTTGATTTCAAGAGGAAAAGCAGTCATTGCTCTGTATGGATCTTTCTGTTTCAGGATAACCTTGATCAGTTTATCCGGCAAAAGCCCCAGCAGGCGTTCTGTACCTGAAAGTTCCGGATATTCTTTTTCCCTTTTTGCGAGAAGTTCCTGTACCTTTTCTTCTGTATATTCCGGGAAAAAGTTCAGTGTAACGGATACTTTACGTTTCTCTTCCAGGGCTCTGGCTGCCATTCCACTGATCTGAAAGACCGGTATTCCGGAAACCCCATAATCCGTCAACTGAATCTCCCCTGTCTCGCTGGCAGTTTCCGTTCCATCGATCCACAGAGTGACTTTGCAGTCGGTGCGCACTCCTGCCCATGCGGAGAAGAAATTTCCTTTTACCTTAAGTCCTGTCAGCGCAGGAAGCGGTTTGATGATATGATGTCCGAGTTCCTTTGCAAGTACATATCCGCTTCCATCTGCACCCTGTACGGAAGAAGCTTTGGAGCCGTTCGCGAGAATGACTGCATCCCCCTCATAGGTCCACCCTTCTGTCTGAACTTTCCAGAGATCCTGTTCTCTGTAGATCTTCTGGACTTTTTCTCTTGTTTTGATCTTGACTTTAAGGGAGCGTGCCTTAAGAAGTAAAAGTTCCAGAATATATTTCGCCTGGCCGCCCCTCGGATAGAGCCAGCCTTTTTTATCTGTCACAACAATTCCCAGTTCGTCAAAAAATTTCAAAGTATCTTCCAGCGAAAACTGAGACAGAATGTCCCTAACAAATGCCGGGTTTTGTCCGTGGAACTTTTCCCAGGCCATCTCCTGATTGGTCAGATTGCAGCGGCCGTTTCCTGTCACGCAGATCTTACGGCCCGGTTTCTCATTCTGTTCGAGAATCGTGACGGCTGCTCCGTTTCTGGCAGCCATGATTCC
>OGPY01001764.1_pt1 | contig 15107 bp, 8 predicted proteins | sample 1553121 | NCBI WGS metagenome assembly OGPY01 (sample SAMEA2580004, study PRJEB22360) | human gut metagenome
TTCCTTATTTACAGGAAGAGCCGGTGAATGTATATCATCCGTCAAAAGCTTTTGGATATGCGTTGGCTGCCCGTGTTTATCTGTTCCATCGAGATTGGAAAAAAGCAAAAGAAGCTGCCGAAGAATCATTGAAGTTGAATAATACCCTGATTGATTATATTGATTTGGGAGCTAAAGGAGGTCCGACTAAGGTTACTACTTATGCCAAAGGCGGTAACCCGGAAGTGCTGAACTATGCTTATATGGGTGGTCCTACTGAAGTTTTGGCCTTTTGTTATGGTATGCTTAGCCCGGAGATGGTACAACTTTTCGGGCAGAATGATGAACGTTTGAACCAATTCTTTAAAACGAGTGACAACAGTATATACTACTTTGACGAAGGTTCAGGAGCTGCTTTGTGGAATACTTCGATTACTTATTCTAAGTTTCAGCCTATGTCTGTGGGAATGCGTACTGCCGAAGTTTACCTGATTCTGGCAGAAGCGAAAGCACGGCTGAAAGATATACCGGGAGCTGTCCAAACATTGAATCAGTTGCGTGAAAAACGAATCAAGGGAGCCGAAGCTGTATTGCCGGAACCTGCTACCGAACGTGCGATGGTGCAGGCAATCATTGATGAGCGCCGTAAGGAGTTAATCTCCGGATTTAGTCGCTTCTGGGATTTGAAACGATACAATACGGAAGCTGATTACGCAAAGACAATCACCCGTACTTTCCCGCTGGTATCTACGGATGTCGAGAAAAAGACATATACGTTGAAGCCGGATTCACGGTTGTATATCATTCCATTCCCGTTGGCTGCCCGTGAAAAAAATCCGAACCTGACAATGAACACTAACGAATAAAAAAAATAAAGAGAAAACTATGCGAAAGATTTTGATGATGGCTGTGTTGGCGTTCCTGTCCTTGCAAGGTGTGGGAGCTCGTGCCAGTGGTATATCTCTTCTGGAAAGTGGAAAGAAGAAACTGGTAGCACAGGAAGATACGGTCAAGAAAGACACTGTTAAGAAAGTAACGGCTTATGAAAAACTGTTGAAAGATGGAGGAAGTGAATGTGAGGGTATGTTTACGGTACGCCACATCAAAGATAACTGGTATTTTGAAGTGCCGGATACTCTTTTAGGACGGTTGTTGTTGGCTGTGACCCGGTTTAAAGCAGTGCCACAGGGTTTCAAAATGCTTAGCGGAGAAGAGGTGAACCGGAGCGTTGTTTATTGGGAACAGCATGATGATAAGACTCTCTTTTTACGCGAATATGTGCAATCACAGTTTGCCCGTCCGGGTGATAACATTGCCGAGGCATTGAAACAATCGACTGTAGATCCTGTAATCTATAAATTTGATGTAATCGGTAGAAATCCGGAGACTCAGGCACAGCTCATTGATGTATCAAAACTTTTTTTAGGTGATAATAAATTGTGTGGCTTTACCTCAAGCGACCGTTCCATTCTTGGCATCGGTACTTTAGCCCAGGACCGCACATTTATGGATACGATAAAAACCTATCCTATCAACGTGGAGGCAGTGACTTTGCGTACTTATAGTATTAGTGCTGGTAGACTACCGGCTGCACAGACTGGTTCGGTGACTGTGAAACTGAATACAAGCATCGTGATGTTACCCAAAGAACCGATGCAGCCACGGTTTGCCGATGACCGGGTGGGATTTTTCCAAAACTCGTTGACCGAATTTTCGGACGACCAGCAGACTACCGATCGTGGAGCCATCATCCAGCGCTATCGGTTGGAACCGAAAGATCCGGAACGTTACCGTCGGGGACAACTCTCCGAACCGAAAAATCCCATTATCTACTACATTGATCCGGCAACACCGAAGAAGTGGATACCTTATCTTAAAGCAGGTGTCGAAGACTGGAATACAGCATTTGAAGCTGCCGGATTCAAGAACGCTATAATAGCTAAAGAATGGCCGAACGATCCCAATATGAGTTTGGACGATGCGCGTTATAGTGTGATACGTTATCTACCCTCCGAAACGGAGAATGCTTACGGTCCGCGTATTGTCGATCCGCGTAGTGGAGAAATTATGGAAAGTCATATTTGTTGGTATCACAACGTAATGAACTTACTCAAAAAGTGGTATATGGTGCAGTGCGGGCCACTGGATAAGCGCGCACGCACGATGACTTTTGACGACAAATTAATGGGCAGTCTGATTCAGTTTGTCTCTTCACATGAAGTGGGGCATAGTATCGGCTTACGGCACAATATGGCAGCCAGTTCGGCTACTCCGGTAGAGAAACTGCGTGATAAAGCTTGGGTAGAAGCCAATGGTCATACGGTATCAATCATGGATTATGCGCGGTTTAATTATGTAGCCCAACCGGAAGATCGGATTTCCGAAAAAGGATTGTTCCCTCGTATCGGTGTTTATGACAAATGGGCTATCCAATGGGGATATCGCTATCGTCCGGAATTTAAGGATCCTTATAAAGAAAAAGACGTATTACGTGCCGAAGTAACCAAAAAACTGCGGGGAGATCATCGCTTGTGGTTTGTTGGTGATGAAGGAAAGGGATTTGATCCCCGTAGCCAGAGTGAGGACTTGGGCGACAATAATATGAAAGCCAATGAATACGGTATAAAGAACCTGAAAAGAGTGATGGAAAACATACTGACCTGGACAGCACAGCCTGACGGAGAGTACACTGACTTAACCACCATTTATAATTCGGTTCGTGCCCAACATCTGAAGTATACCCTGCAAGTGCAGAAGAACATAGGAGGACGCTATACCAATAATTTGCCGGATCTCAAAGTGCATGATTATCTGCCACGCAGTTTGCAGAAAGAAGCTGTTGAATGGTTGGGACGCAATTTGTTTGTAGCTCCGCTCTGGCTCTATCCTGATGAAGTGGTGAGTCGTACCGGAGTCAAGCCGGTGGATGAGATTCGTGACCGCCAAAGCTCTGTTGTAGCTTCGCTACTTGCACCGGGAATGTTGTATAATATTTACTCAACCTCATTGTGTTCTTCGGAATCGTATGCACTCGATGATTATTTGAACGATGTATTTACTGCAATATGGAAACCGTTGAATGATCCCAATGAACTGGAGAATAATTTCCGCCGTCAGTTGCACCGGACTTATCTGGGGTTTGTCGAAGGAATGATTAAACCTAGTAGCAAAGATGGTGCCAATGCGAATCTGGCAATCAGCCGTTCTGATATTCAGCTTTTTGTAGAACAGCATTTAGATAAGATTGAAGAGTCAGTAAAAGAGCAACTTGCTGCTTCTAAGGAGGGAGATCTCAATTACCGGCATTATGCGGCATTGCTGCGCAACGTTCAGAAAATAAAAGAAGGATATTATGGAAAAGATGCTGATACGCGGTCTTCTGATAAATAGCTTTGAGGAAAACGAAGAATAGAAAAAATAGAAAAGTAGAACAGATTTTCTTGTATATATAAACTCTCTCTTATTACTTTTACAGACTTACTCTTCTCTAATGATAACCTTGCTTTGATGAATCATCATCCATAATGCAAGCTTAGAATTAGAGGAGGGTATTTTTTTATATCCCTGATTACTGCATCCCGCTTCTTTGTAGAAAGAATCATTATTTCTGGGTATTGACAACTATTTATTTTCTAGTGAACTTTGTGAAGAAACAATCTGTTGTATATATAAAAAGAAGAAAGGAGAATTTTAGAAATGAAAAAGATAGTATTACTTCGTCACGGAGAGAGTGCATGGAATAAAGAAAATCGTTTTACGGGCTGGACAGATGTAGATCTGACAGAAAAGGGAGTTGCCGAAGCTGAAAAAGCCGGAGAGACATTGAAAGAATATGGTTTCAATTTTGATAAGGCTTATACTTCCTATTTGAAGCGTGCGGTGAAAACCTTGAACTGTGTTCTCGATAAGATGAATCTGGACTGGATACCTGTAGAGAAAAGCTGGCGCTTGAATGAAAAGCATTATGGTGAATTGCAGGGATTGAATAAAGCCGAGACTGCCGAGAAATATGGAGAAGAACAAGTGCTAGTGTGGCGTCGTAGCTATGATATAGCTCCCCATCCTCTTTCAGAAAGTGATTTGAGAAATCCCCGTTTTGATTACCGTTATCATGAAGTACCCGATGCGGAGTTGCCTCGTACTGAATCGTTGAAAGATACCATTGAACGTATTATGCCTTATTGGGAAAGTGATATATTTCCTAGTCTGAAAACAGCTCATACGCTGTTGGTGGTCGCTCATGGCAATAGTTTGAGAGGCATCATCAAGCATCTAAAAAACATCTCCGATGAAGATATTGTCAAGCTGAATCTACCTACGGCTGTGCCTTACGTATTTGAGTTTGATGAAAACCTGAACGTTGCTAATGACTATTTCCTGGGAAACCCGGAAGAGATCAAAAAACTGATGGAAGCAGTAGCCAATCAGGGAAAGAAAAAATAGAAAAGTTACACATTAAAAAAAGAAGTTATGAGTAAAGTAGTAGAATTATTAAGAGATAAGGCCTGTTATTACCTGGACCACACTTGCGAAACCATTGATAAATCATTGATTCATGTTCCGTCTCCCGATACAATAGATAAAATCTGGATTGATTCGGACCGGAGCATCAGAGTATTGAACAGTCTGCAAACGTTGTTGGGACATGGCCGCCTGGCAAATACCGGTTATGTGTCTATACTTCCTGTCGATCAGGACATCGAACATACTGCCGGAGCATCGTTTGCCCCCAATCCGATCTATTTCGATCCGGAAAATATCGTAAAACTGGCTATTGAAGGAGGCTGTAATGGAGTAGCTTCTACCTTTGGGATTCTTGGATCCGTAGCACGTAAATATGCCCATAAAATACCTTTTATCGTTAAGTTGAATCACAATGAATTACTTTCTTATCCTAACAGTTTCGACCAAGTATTGTTTGGTACCGTTAAAGAAGCCTGGAATATGGGAGCAGTAGCGGTAGGCGCCACTATCTATTTCGGTTCGGAACAGAGTCGCCGTCAGCTCGTGGAGATAGCCGAAGCTTTTGAATATGCTCACGAACTGGGGATGGCAACCATTCTTTGGTGTTACCTGCGCAATAATGATTTCAAGAAAGGTGCTGTCGATTATCATGCTGCCGCCGACCTGACAGGACAGGCCGACCGTTTGGGAGTGACTATCAAAGCTGATATTGTGAAACAGAAACTTCCGACTAATAATGGTGGCTTCAAAGCTATCGGTTTCGGAAAGATCGACGAGCGTATGTATACCGAACTTGCTTCCGAACATCCGATTGACCTTTGCCGCTACCAGGTAGCCAACGGCTATATGGGACGCGTTGGTTTGATTAACTCCGGTGGAGAATCTCACGGTTCTTCCGATTTGCGTGATGCCGTCATTACAGCTGTAGTCAACAAACGTGCAGGAGGTATGGGATTGATTAGCGGACGTAAAGCGTTCCAGAAACCAATGAACGAAGGGGTGGAATTATTGAATACTATTCAGGATGTATATCTTGATTCGTCAATAACGATTGCATAATCAGAGATGAATGGAAATAAATTATTATCTTTGACTATTAGATCGTTAACCATTAAAAATTAAGAGTATGAAATTTTTTATTGACACAGCTAATTTGGAGCAAATTCAGGAGGCTTATGACCTCGGAGTACTTGACGGAGTGACTACCAACCCTTCGCTGATGGCGAAAGAAGGTATCAAAGGAACGCAGAATCAGCGTGAACATTATATCAAGATATGTAAGATTGTCAACGGAGATGTCAGTGCCGAAGTGATAGCAACCGATTATGAAGGAATGATTCGTGAAGGTGAAGAACTTGCCGCGCTCAATCCGCATATTGTAGTAAAAGTCCCCTGTATTGCCGATGGCATTAAAGCGATCAAACATTTCACGGAAAAGGGAATCCGTACTAACTGTACATTAGTCTTTTCAGTAGGACAGGCATTACTGGCAGCTAAAGCCGGAGCTACCTATGTTTCGCCTTTTGTCGGTCGTCTGGACGATATTTGTGAAGATGGAGTAGGGCTTGTGGGAGATATTGTACGTATGTATCGTACCTATGATTACAAGACACAAGTGCTCGCTGCTTCTATCCGCAATACGAAACATATTATCGAATGTGTGGAAGTGGGAGCAGACGTTGCTACTTGTCCGTTGAGTGCTATCAAGGGTTTATTGAATCATCCGTTGACGGATTCGGGATTGAAGAAGTTTCTGGAAGACTATAAAAAAGTCAATGGTTAAGTAAGTAATGAAACTTGCAGTATATTAAAATTTTTAGGCACGGATTATTTGCTCAGGTCTTAGAATTCCGTGCCTAAAGAATATTTGTTTTTTCGGGTAGCTGCTCATTACTCTTTTTTCCGTTCCTGTTTTCTCTTCTCCTTATATTGAGTTGGCGTTTCTCCTGTATATTGTTTGAAAGCCGTACTGAAATAGCGTGAAGTAGTGAAGCCGACCTTCTCGGCAATTTCCGTGAACGACATGTCCGTACTGGTGATTAATGTGATCGCTTTCTCCATCCGGAATTTATTAATGTAATCATTGGCTCCCATATCGGTCAGAGCTTTTAGCTTATTGTAAAGGGAAGCCCGGCTCATACCTATCTCCTTGCAGATAAAAGTGACGTCCAGATTGCTGCTATCCAGATGTTCCTGAATAATTTTATTCAGTTTCAGCAGAAATGTTTCATCTGCTTGGCTGAAAGTGCTCTCTTCCGGCGCAGGGACTAATCCTGTATTCAAATATCTTTTCTTGATAGATTCGCGGTTTTTCAATCGGTTGCGAATGATTTCCATTAGCATTTCTATCTCAAAGGGCTTAGTCAGATAAGCGTCCGCCCCATTCTTGTAGCCACTCAACTGACTTTGTTTATCATCTCTTGCTGTCAGCAGAATGATAGGAATGTGACTGATCGTAATATCTTCCTTTATATTTTTGCAAAGTTCATATCCATTCATTCTCGGCATCATCACGTCACTGACGATAATATCCGGAGCATGATTTCTGGTCAGTTGAAGGGCTTCCACACCATCGGAAGCGATCACTACCCGTTTGAAATATTCTCCCAGTGACTTTTTCAGAAAATCCGTCAAATCCGGATTGTCATCCACCACTAGAATACTGTAAGGACTCGTATCGAACGTATTTTCCTCCGGTAACTGTTCTTTGCTATCATCGTTCATCAATTCGTTCAGATATGCCTTCGGCTGACAGACGATCTCTTCCGATTGTTGTCTCAAGGGTAGTTCAAAGAAGAATGTTGCACCAGCTTCCTGATTATCCCGTGCACCAATGGAACCTCCGTGCAGTTCTACCAGAATCTTGGAATAAGACAATCCGATCCCTGTACCGCTCTGCTCTCCTGTACCTTGATAGAAACGGGTGAAGAGTTTCTGTGTATTTACTTGTTTCAATCCGTTTCCCCGGTCAATGATGGAGATACGTACGCTATTTCTTTCGGAAAGCAACTCCGACATAATTGTTATTTCTGCATCCTGCGGACTGTGTTTCAAGGCATTGATAAGTAGATTGCTTAGAATAATCTCACACTTATCTTTATCAAAACTTACAGTATCGATATGTGGATCAAGCTGATAACGGATATGGACGTTCTTTGCTTCCCCTTCACTGATGAAATCTTGGGATACATGTTCAATCCATTGATTGAGAACATACGGTTGTATCTGCAATTTGCTTTCTCCAACCTCCATCTTGCGTACATCGAGTACCATATTAATAAGGTTTTTCATTCGCTGCGCTTGACGGTAGATCGCTTTTATTGGCAAATACTGTGTATCTTCGGTAGAAAGGGATTTCAACATCCGGTTAAGTGGTGCGTATATTAACGTTAAAGGTGTACGCAACTCATGACTGATATTAATAAGAAAACGTACTTTTTCTTCATATACCTGTTGCTCATGTTCTTTCATTGCCCACTTTAACTTCTCTTCTTTACGTTTCCATGCTCTTCGGAAAGCTTCGATAATAGCGGCAGCAATAAAAACGGCGCAACAAAGAATAAACCACCATGTCCGATACCAGGGAGGAAGGATGGTCAATTCCAGTACTTCCTGACTGGGAATCCAATTACCATCCTTGGCGGTACAGGACGCCATGATTTTATAACTTCCCGGAGGAAGTGAACGTATGGCCAGTTCGGGATTGTATGATTCGATTTGCTGGTCATTCAGCCCCTCTATTTGGTATCTGTACACTTTCTGTCGAAAAATATCTTTCTCTTTCGACATGATTCGAATAGTGATATTACTATTCCAGGGAGCAGAAATCCCTGCTGGATGATTCGTTAATTCGTTATTTACTGACTCTCCATTAATGATGACATCTGATAATTGGAGTTGGGGAAGTTCGGAAGTGGTTAATGGTATTTTGCTGTTAATATGCAGTAACCCTTTCACTCCACCCATGTAGATGTCTCCCCGCATACTTAATAGACGAGGTTTGGAAAGATATTCGTTTTGGATTACACCGTCTGATTCACCGAATAGAACGAATTTTTTCTCTTTGATGAGCCAGGCGAAAAGCATACTGTCGGCTCCTATCCATACTTTTCCTTGCTGGTCGCATGCGATCAATGTGATTTCACTAAATAGAGAGGTCGGGATTGGTGTCTGTATTTTGGTGGCAGGATTGTAGTGTACCAATCCGTAGTTGTTTCCAATCCAGAAATTTCCCTCTTCGTCTCGTGCAACAGAGTTGATCGTTGTATCTTTCCAACATCTGTACAGGGCTTTCAGCCGGTTGGTATGGTTGTCCAGTTCATATATGTGCTTCGTATCATTTAGATAAGTGATATTCTTATAATTGTCGATCGGTAAGAGAGCACCGATAATTTCCTGCTCTTCTTGTTCTATAACGGTACTGAAAGTACGTGTATTCAAATCATAGATATAGATATGTTCTCCAAGGAACAGAATATTGTGATGAGTGTTCCGAAGTAGATTTACAGCCTTGCCTCGATTGCACAAGAGTGCTGTCGTTTTAGCGTCAACAATGGTGAAAGGCTGTTTTTCTCCTGTTGCCGGGTTGAAAATAAATACTCCCTGTGAGAAAAGAGAAATTAATAATTTGCCGGGAGTAAACTGGCAGATAGAGGCTACTTTGTCTTCCCAGGTGGAAGGGTAATGGATAAATTTCTCTGTGAGTGGGTTAAAGCTGTTGATGCCTCCTCCGTCTGTACCGACCCAAATTTGGTCTTGGGATTCTTGGAAAAGACTTAGAACGGTATTGTTGCTTAGTCCGCGGTCGTTGCCGGGAGGTACATCTGTATACGTTTTCATGGAAACTTCCCGGATGCTGATTAGTCCGTTACGGATGCTACCTGCCCACATATTATTGTTGCAGTCGTTGTACAGACATAAAATAGAGTTAGCGGGGAGTGAGTAGTGGTCACTTCCGGGCATATGCTCCAACAGCGAAATACGTCTTGTTTCCGGGTCGAGAATATTAATGCCTCCTCCGTCTGTTCCAATCCAGATTTCTCCTTCCCGTTCGGTGAGACTTAGTATGACATTGTTGCTTAAAGAGGAGTTGTGGGTAGTATATGTAGCCAGTAGTTTACCGTCGCGTGTCAGACAGTTCAGCCCTCCATTGTAGGGAGCTACCCAGATTCTTTTTTGTGAGTCTATGAGTACATTCATGATTTCTTTTCCGCAATCGAAAGGAGGACGTCGGCATTTTCCGGTATTCAGGTCGAGCAGGAGTAGTCCTTGCCACCGGCTGCAACAGAGTAATGTGTGTTTATCCCATAGATTTAGTAGAGTCACATTATAATTGGGTTCTAAGTCAAATGTTTGTAGGAGGCGTAAAGAGGTATCCTGATAATTATAGAAAAAGATTTTATTTTTCGAACCGAATAACACTCCATCATCAGTCAGGCAGACGGAATAGGCGATGATATTATTTCCTGTCTCATCAGTCGGTATAAAAAAGTCATCGCTTTGCCTCTGATAACGTGTCACTCCTTTGTCTGTCAGAATCCAGATATTGTTTTGTTCGTCTTCTATCATCTGGTAGATTAAATTGTGAGGAATGGAATGAGGGTTGTTTGACTGATGGACATACTTTTTAAGTTCATGTCCGTCATATCGTCCCAGTCCGGAGCGGGTTCCAATCCATACAAAACCTTGTTCATCCGTTAAGATGCATCGTACGGTAGAAGGCAGTCCGTCTTTTAGTGAGATTTGCTTATAGTAATAATGACCGGCTTGAAGAGTGGAAACGCCGATAAACAGTGTGATAAATGCAATGCATAGTAGTAAAAAGGTTTTTGTTCTCATGAGATCAGGTCAGTTAAACTGAAACAAAGATAGTGTATTCGGATGAATATTAGTTAAATCCCCTCTCTTATTTTTTAGTTTTTATGCTTATCTTTGCTCGAAAATATACGACTATGATTACCGAAGAACTACAGAAACTTTATCAGTCATATACGGGCGTTCCCGCTGAAAACATAACAGAATTACCGTCTTCCGGTTCCAACCGCCGTTATTTTCGGCTGACGGGTATAGAAACATTGATTGGAGTCTACGGGGCTTCTATTGATGAGAATGAGGCATTTCTTTATATGGCAGGACACTTCCGCAAATGTGGACTGCCTGTTCCCGAAGTGCGCATTGCCTCGGAAGATAAAACCTATTATTTGCAGGAAGATTTGGGCGATACTCTGTTGTTCCATGCCATAGAGAAAGGACGTGCTACCAGTGTCTTTTCCGAAGAGGAAAAAGAGTTGCTTCGCAAAACGATTCGTTTGCTTCCTGCCATTCAGTTTGCCGGGGCCGATGGATTTGATTTTTCCCGTTGTTATCCTCAACCGGAGTTCAATCAACGTTCCATTTTGTGGGATTTGAATTACTTTAAATATTGCTTCCTGAAAGCTACCGGTATGGAGTTTCAGGAAGACAAACTGGAAGATGATTTCCAGAAAATGAGCGATGTCTTGCTCCGCAGTTCTTCCGCTACTTTCATGTATCGTGATTTTCAAAGTCGTAATGTGATGATAAAAGACGGGGAACCGTGGTTTATCGACTTTCAGGGCGGACGCAAAGGCCCGTTCTATTATGACATAGCCTCTTTCCTGTGGCAAGCGAAAGCGAAATATCCCGATAGTCTTCGTAAAGAACTGCTGCAAGAGTATATGGAAGCTCTTCGCAAATACCAACCGATTGACGAATCCTATTTTTATAGCCAGCTTCGCCACTTTGTCCTTTTCCGTACGCTGCAAGTGCTGGGAGCCTACGGTTTCCGTGGTTACTTTGAAAAGAAACCGCATTTTATCCAAAGCGTTCCTTATGCCATCGAAAACCTGCGTGAATTGTTAAAAGAAGAATATCCGGAATATCCGTATCTCTGTAACGTTTTGCGGGAGCTTACCGGACTGAAACAATTTACGGACGACCTGAAAAAGCGGCAGCTAACCGTCAAAGTAATGAGCTTTGCCTATAAGAAAGGAATTCCTGATGACTCTACCGGCAATGGAGGAGGTTATGTATTCGACTGCCGTGCCGTGAATAATCCCGGCAAGTATGAGCGTTACAAACCTTTCACCGGACTGGATGAACCTGTAATCACTTTCTTGGAAGAAGATGGCGAAATACTTCGTTTCCTCGATCATGTCTATGCTTTGGTAGATGCCTCCGTGAAACGTTATATGGAACGCGGATTCAGCAATTTGTCCGTCTGCTTCGGTTGCACCGGCGGACAACATCGTTCTGTTTATTCAGCCCAGCACCTGGCAGAGCACCTGAATCAGAAATTTGGTGTGAAAGTCGAACTGGTGCATCGGGAACAGAATATCGAACATATGTTTGAGGCAACAATCTAAGAAGAGTAAATGTAAAGAAGAAAGTAACCGAAAGAATGAAAGCAATGATATTTGCAGCCGGTTTGGGTAGCCGGCTAAAACCACTCACCGATACCATGCCGAAGGCTTTGGTTCCCATAGCCGGACGTCCAATGTTGGAACATGTGATTTTAAAACTGAAAGCTGCCGGATTCACAGAAATAGTGATTAACATCCACCATTTTGGCGAACAGATACTTGACTTCCTGAAAGCCAATGAGAATTTTGGACTCATCATACATATTTCCGACGAACGCGACCTGTTGCTCGACACCGGTGGGGGAGTTAAGAAAGCCCGTTCTTTCTTTGAAAACTCCGATGAGCCTTTCCTGATACACAATGTCGATATTCTTTCAGACGTGAATTTGAAAGATTTATATGACTACCATCTACAAAGCGGTGCTGTTGCCACTTTGCTGGCTAGCCAACGTAAAACCTCCCGCTATCTTCTTTTTGATACAGATAAGAGACTTTGCGGATGGATAAACAAGGATACGGAACAAGTGAAACCGGAAGGTTTTCAGTATGATTCTTCCCTTTATCGGGAATATGCATTCAGTGGCATCCATGTACTTTCGCCCGCTATTTTTCAATGGATGACGTCGCCCTCATGGGATGGAAAATTCTCTATCATGGATTTCTATCTTGCCACTTGCCGGCAAGTAAACTATAGTGGTTACTTGACAGAAAAGTTGCACCTGATTGATATAGGCAAACCGGAAACATTAGCGAAAGCAACAGACTTCTTATACCAAAATGCGAAATAAAGATACTGAAAGAGGCTTTTTAGCCTCTTTCTTGTTATGTAATAAAATATTTAAGTAACTTTGCTTGGATAAACAATCAATATTGTAATACTATACAAATTTTGCTGCATGGAACAGACTTTGGAAAATGGGATAGCTGACAACTTATTGCACAACATCTTTAATGACCTGTCTGTAGGCTTGGAGTTGTATGATAAGGACGGTCTCATGATAGATGTCAATTATTCGCGGTTGAGATCAATGGGGATAAAAGACAAGAAGGATATTCTGGGCTATAATCTATTTAATTACACTAGTTTCTCTGATGAAATCAAAGAATAGGTCAGAAAAGGAGAAACAGTGCGTTTCATGGCAAAATATAATTTTGATGACGTGCGTCATCTTTTTCCTACTAATCTGTCCGGTATAAAATTCTTCGAGATTACCGTTTCTTTCGTACATAATGAAAAGTCGGAAATTACGAATTATATGGTGATTAGTCAGGATGTCACCGAACGTGTTCTGTGGCAAAACAAATATGATAATCTTTACGAAGAAGCGGTGCGCTCAAAAAAAGAACTCCTTGAGAGCGAACAAAGAATGATCCAATTGATTCGTCAGAATGAGTTGGTATTGAACAATATTAATTCGGGATTGGCATATATTGCGAACGACTATATCGTACAATGGGAGAATATCTCGCTTTGTAGTAAAAGCCTTTCTTATGAGGCTTACAAAAAAGGGGAGCTTTGCTATCTGACGGCCCATAATCGCACCACTCCTTGTGAGAACTGTGTGATGCAACGTGCCCGGAGATCCGGTCAGGTAGAGTCTATCTTGTTTAATCTGGATAACAAGCATGTCATAGAAGTCTTTGCTACTCCCATATTTAATGAACAGGGAGATGTTGACGGTGTCGTGATTCGCGTAGATGATGTTACCGAGCGGCAGCACATGATTGGTGAACTTGAAAAGGCAAGGAGCCGCGCTGAACAATCCGATAAGTTGAAATCCGCCTTTCTGGCAAATATGAGCCATGAAATTCGTACACCGTTAAATGCTATCGTTGGTTTTTCCGACTTATTGATGGTGACGGAAGATCAAGAAGAAAAAGAAGAATTTATTCAGATTATCAATGCCAACAATGAGTTGCTTTTGAAACTGATTAACGACATACTGGATCTTTCGAAAATAGAAGCCGGCTCGGTAGAACTGAAATACGAAAATTTTGATTTGGCTGTTTATTTCAACGAATTAGCTGCTTCGATGCATCGTCGTGTAGTAAATCCGCAGGTTCGGTTAGTTCCCGTGAATCCTTATGAAACCTGTACCGTTCGTTTGGATAAAAACCGGTTAGCGCAGATTCTCACTAACTTTGTATCTAATGCGATCAAATATACCTCCAAAGGAACTATTGAAATGGGGTATGAAAAGATAGACGGAGATATTCGTCTTTACGTTCGTGATACAGGTATTGGTATACCGGAAGATAAAAAAGACAAGGTGTTCCATCGTTTTGAGAAACTGGATGAATTTGCACAGGGAACCGGACTGGGACTGTCTATTTGTAAAGCCATCGTTGAGGCTTGCAGGGGAGAGATAGGCTTTGAGTCGGAATTTGATAAAGGGTCTTTATTTTGGGCGGTTTTGCCATGCCAGTTTGATTCGGTTGACAGCGAGCCGACTTCTTCACGTCGGAATAATGAGAAGGATGCAGATAATGAAAGCATTCTTGACTCCGAAGAAACAAAGAAAGTACCTAAAAGAGTGCTGGTCGTTGAAGATATTCAAAGTAACTTCTTTTTGGTATCTTCTATTTTGAAAAACAAATGCCAGTTGTTACACGCACCGAATGGACTGGAGGCAGTTGAGATTGTTCGTACCCAACCGGTGGATTTGGTACTGATGGATATGAAGATGCCTGTTATGGACGGGCGTACTGCAACCTCGGAGATCCGGAAGTTTAATGCTGAAATTCCAATTATCGCCCTGACTGCTCATGCCTTTGATGCCGACCGGGTAGCTGCGTTGAAAGCCGGTTGTGATGATTATCTGGTGAAGCCGATCAATGGTGCGAAGTTGATGCAGACTCTGAAAGAGTATGGTTGTTGAAAGGAGGGGATTAAAAATGTGCTGATCTGAAAAAGGGTATATTCTATTCTTTCTGTTTTTAATATATCGGTCACTTGTTTGTGGTGAAGGAAAAAACGCTCTGCATTTTGGATGAAAGAATGTAGGGTTGTTTGTTATCCTGGATAATTCCTGTCTAAAAATAAATAATTTCTCTGTATTGCTATCTATATGCTTACTATTTGCCCGTATGTAGTTTGCTTTATCATTCTTTTTTGGTGCGTATATGATGATGAACTAGCCTATAAACAGGCTTTTCCGAGGGCTTTTATAACTTGGTCGGTGAGTATGGAAGGCTTTCTCGGTGAGGAAGGATGTGTTCCTCACCGAGGAATGGCTTATTGCTCACCGAGGAAAATCATTTATTTCTTTAAAGAAAACGCATATC
>OGPY01001770.1_pt1 | contig 15079 bp, 10 predicted proteins | sample 1553121 | NCBI WGS metagenome assembly OGPY01 (sample SAMEA2580004, study PRJEB22360) | human gut metagenome
TGGCAATCAACCATATTTTAGGAGTGGAAGACCGGATGAATTATAACAGTGTGCCGGGAGTTGTCTACACCAATCCGGAAGTGGCCGGTGTCGGCAAGACGGAAGAGGAATTGAAGGCAAGTGGAGAATATTACAACCTCGTCAAGATACCGATGACCTATTCCGGCCGCTTTGTCGCCGAAAACGAAACCGGCAACGGGCTATGCAAGCTCCTGACAAACGTGAACGGCCAGATCATCGGTTGCCATCTGGTGGGAAATCCGGCATCGGAGATCATCGTCATTGCCGGTATCGCCGTCGAACACGGTTATACGGTCGATGAATTCAAGAAAACCGTATTTCCCCATCCGACTGTCGGAGAGGCGATACATGAAAGTCTCTACCTCTGATAATGCTTTATATCAACAATCCATACACGGATGCCTGGTTCAACCTAGCAGCCGAGGAGTATCTGCTCAAGAACTTTTCGGACGACATCTTCATGTTGTGGCAGAACGAACCGTCCGTCATCATCGGCAAGCACCAGAACGTATGGGACGAGATAAACCGAAACTATATTCAGGAGAAGCATATCAAAGTCGTACGCCGTTATTCCGGTGGCGGAGCCGTCTATCACGATTCCGGCAACCTGAATATCACTTTTATACAAAACAGCAAGGAACTCGCATCCGGCACATTCACAGCCCGGCTGATCGCCTTCCTTGCCACATTCGGTATCCGGGCAGAGGCTGACGAGCGGCAGGCACTCACGATCGACGGGTTGAAAATATCGGGCAGTGCGCAATCCATCCACAAAGGGAGGATCTTGCACCACGCCACCCTCCTTTTCTCCACCGACCTGTATCGCCTGACGACCGCCCTCAAAAGTACAGAACGGAGACCGGAAAGAAAAGAAATGAAGCCCGCTCCTTTTTATGTCAAATCCGTAAGAAGCCCGGTCACCAACATATGCACCTATACCCGTAAAGCGGTATCTATCGGAGAATTCAGAGACGCACTCCTGAACTATTTTACAGAAAACAAGACGGACACCCGTCCCTATTCATTCACTGAAGACGATTTGAACGCCATCCGGTCCCTACGTGACAACAAATACGCGACGTCGGCCTGGAACTTCAATATCAGAACATAAAATACACATTTAAACTATGTCAACATTTGAAATAAAAATGCCCAAACTGGGCGAAAGCATCACGGAAGGGACGATTGTCTCCTGGTCCGTCAAAGTAGGCGACGCTGTTCAAGAAGACGATGTCCTCTTTGAAGTGAGCACCGCCAAAGTCAGTGCGGAAATACCCTCTCCGGTTGCAGGAAAGGTGCTCGAACTGCTGTTTTCCAAAGGCGATACGGTGGCCGTCGGTACAACCGTCGTCCTGATCCAGCTGGAAGGCGAAGAGGGAGAAGCACCCGAAAGTACCACTCCAACCGCAGCTAAAAGCAACGAAAGCACAATGGTACAGTCTGTACCGGCAAAACCCGCCCAGCCCGTCAAATCATCCAAGGAAGAAGACGGAAGATGGTATTCTCCCATCGTGCTGAAATTAGCACAGGAAGCCAAAATATCGCAAGCCGAACTGGACGCGATTCCGGGAACCGGCTACGAAGGACGACTCAGTAAAAAAGATATTAAAGATTATATCACGACCAAGAAAAGTGGTATCACCCCACAAAGTGATGCCGAAAACTTGCGTCAACCGTCGACGCAGCCCACCATCGACGATCGACGTAACCCACCATCTGTTACCGAAGACGAAACGGTCGAAATGGACCGCGTTGCCCGTATCATATCAGACCATATGGTCATGTCGAAAAAAGTGTCTCCCCACGTTACAACTGTTGTCGAAGCCGACGTCACCCGTCTGGTAAAATGGCGCAACCGCACGAAAGACGCATTTTTCAAACGTGAAGGTGTAGCACTCACTTTCATGCCTGCCATAGCGGAAGCTACAGCAAAGGCACTGGCTGAATTCCCGTACGTGAACGCTTCGGTCGACGGCTACAAAGTCATTCTGAAAAAGCATATTAACCTGGGTATCGCCGTGTCGCTGCCCGACGGTAACCTGATCGTACCGGTTATTCATGATGCAGACAAGTTGAATCTGAACGGCCTTGCTGCCAACATCGACACTCTTGCCGCCAAAGCACGCACGGGTAAACTGATGCCAGACGATATACAAGGCGGAACTTTCACGATCACCAACTTCGGTTCGTTCAAGAGCCTGTTCGGTACGCCGATCATCAACCAGCCGCAGGTAGCCATCTTAGGCGTCGGCTTCATCGAAAAGAAACCGGCCGTCGTGGAGACACCCGAAGGAGATACGATCGCAATTCGCCACAAGATGTACCTGTCCCTGTCGTACGACCACCGGATCATCAACGGAGCGCTCGGCGGAGAGTTCTTGCGGCGGGTTGCAGATTATTTGGAGAACTGGGATAAATGAAGATTTACCTGTTACTTTTGGCTTGATCCAAAAGTAACATATCACAAAACAATTAAAACAACACACAAAATAATCAAGTATGAAACGATACGATATAAAAACGACCGATACCGAGACCCTCCGCAAATGGTATTACCTGATGAGTCTCGGCAGGGCGCTCGATGAAAAGGCGCCTTCTTACCTGCTCCAGTCCTTAGGCTGGTCCTATCATGCCCCTTATGCCGGGCACGACGGTATCCAGCTCGCCATCGGGCAGGTATTCCACCGGGGAGAGGATTACCTCTTTCCCTACTACCGCGATATGCTGACCGTCCTGTCTGCCGGAATGACGGCGGAAGAACTCACCCTGAACGGCATCTCGAAAGCGACCGATCCGTCCAGCGGCGGACGGCATATGTCCAACCACTTCGCCAAGCCGGAGTGGCATATCGAGAACATATCCTCAGCGACCGGGACACACGACCTGCACGCCGTAGGTGTCGCCCGTGCAATGGTTTATTACGACCATAAAGGCGTTGCGATCACTTCGCACGGCGAGTCCGCCACTTCCGAGGGCTACGTCTACGAAGCCATCAACGGGGCGAGCAATGAGCAGCTCCCCGTTATCTTTGTCTTGCAGGACAACGGCTACGGCATCTCCGTCCCCAAAAAGGACCAGACGGCCAACCGCAAGGTAGCGGACAATTTCTCCGGTTTCAAGAACCTGCGTATCATCCACTGCAACGGAAAAGACGTCTTCGACTCGATGAACGCCATGATCGAAGCCCGCGAACATGCGATCAATACGCATAATCCGGTGATCGTCCATGCAAACTGCGTGCGCATCGGCTCCCATTCGAACTCCGACAAGCAGACTTTGTATCGCGATGAAAACGAACTTGCCTACGTGAAAGCAGCCGACCCGCTGCAAAAATTCCGCCGTATGCTGCTCCGTTACAATCGCCTGACCGAAGAGGAACTGAAGCAGATAGAAGCACAGGCGAAAAAAGACCTGAGCGCAGCCAACCGCAAAGCGATGGCGGCTCCCGAACCCGATCCTGCAACGATCTACGACTATGTCCTACCCGAACCTTACAAGCCGCAAAAATATACAGACGGCACGCACAAAGAAGAAAATGGCGAAAAGAAAACACTGGTAACCGCAATCAACGAAACACTGAAAGCAGAATTCCGCCATAACCCGAATACATTCCTGTGGGGACAGGATGTGGCCAACAAAGACAAAGGCGGCGTGTTCAACGTCACCAAAGGCATGCAACAGGAGTTCGGGCCGAAGCGTATCTTCAATGCTCCCATCGCCGAAGACTACATTGTAGGCACGGCCAACGGCATGTGCCGCTTCGACCCGAAAATACATGTCGTGGTGGAAGGAGCCGAATTTGCCGACTACTTCTGGCCGGCCATCGAGCAATATGTCGAATGTACCCATGAATACTGGCGAAGCAACGGACAGTTCACCCCTAACCTGACACTCCGCCTGGCATCGGGCGGTTATATCGGCGGAGGGCTCTACCACTCGCAAACGATTGAAGGGGCGCTGACCTCCATTCCGGGAGCCCGCATCGTCTATCCTTCGTTTGCCGATGATGCGGCAGGACTGTTGCGCACCAGCATACGTTCGAAGGGCTTTACCGTCTTTCTCGAACCGAAAGCGCAATATAACTCGGTCGAAGCAGCCGGTTTCGTGCCGGAAGACTTCGAGGTTCCTTTCGGGAAAGCCCGTATCCGCCGGCCGGGCAGCGACCTGAGCGTGATCACATATGGCAATACCACGCATTTCTGCCTCAGTGTCGCCGAGAAGCTGAAGAAAGAGCATAACTGGGACGTGGAAGTCATCGACATCCGCTCACTGATCCCACTCGATACAGAAACGATCTTCGCTTCCGTGAAAAAGACCGGCAAGGTGCTGATCGTACATGAAGACAAAGTGTTCTCAGGTTTCGGAGCGGAAATAGCCGGTATCGTCGGCACGGAAATGTTCCGATACCTGGATGCTCCGATCCAACGCGTCGGTTCTACCTTTACGCCTGTCGGTTTCCATCCGATCCTTGAAAAGGCGATCCTGCCCGGAGAAGAACGGATCTACAATGCGGCAAAAGCATTATTAGAATATTAATGAAGAGGGTATATCAAAATCTTCTTGTCCCCGCGCTTGATGCGGGGCCGCAAAAGGACAGACCTTATCAATCAGATTTTATAGGGCCGGTTTTAATGCGATCCCGCGAGGGGCGCGGGAACAGGATAGTTTTGACACACCTTCTATAAACAACATACAAAATGAAGAAAATAGGTTTATTCTATGGTGGCACAACCGCTAAAACAGCCATAGTCGCCTTGAAAATACAAGAAGCATTCGCAGAAAACGAAGTCATCCTGATCCCGATAGAAGGGGCGACACGCAAGGAGTTCGAATCGTTCGACAATATCATTGCCGGAACTTCCACCTGGTTCGACGGGGAACTGCCGACTTACTGGGACGAGTTCATGCCGGAAATAGAATCGATCGACATGACGGGCAAGAAAGTCGCACTATTCGGGCTCGGAGACCAAGAACGCTATCCCGACAATTTTGTCGATGGGATCGGCATTCTGGCGGAAGCCTTTACCAAAAGCAATGCGGAGCTGATCGGTTTCATGCCTGTCAACGATTACCACTTCACCCAATCACGAGCCGTCAAGGAAGGGCATTTCCTGGGACTCGCCCTCGATATCGAGAATCAGTCCGAACAGACGGAGGAACGGATACTGAAATGGGTGGCGAAACTGAAAAAGGAGTTTCAATAATATTTGCATTTGTTTCTGCTCTTGGCAGGGAGCTGTGTCGAAGCAAAATTTAGCTTACTAATAGATATAATTTAGGCACGGATTTCACGGAAAACACGGAAAAAAATAAATTCATCCGTGTAAATCAGTGAAATCCGTGCCTAAAAAGATTATGATAAAGGTGTTTTCCGATTACTGCAGGCGACGAATACCCACCGCCTTATTATACTGGGCAAGAGACGCTTTCTGCTGATACCAGGTCTGGATCAAGCTGCTATAGGACTGAATCCAGGAAAGCTGGGCGGAAAGGACATCGAGGATCGGAAGTTTTCCCTCATTATAACTGAACGTGTTCAGATCGAGATTTTCTTCAGCAATTTTACAGGCCTCCTCGGCGACATCGATCTGCTTCGTATTTTCCGTCAGGCTGGTCCAGGAGTTGGCTACTTCCTGGGAAATCTGATCGCGTGTATAATCCATCGCATATTCCTTACTGCGTAAGATAGCTTTTTGGGAATTCACCTCTTTGAAACGGGCTCCCCAACGGAACAAAGGTATCTTTAGGGAGGCGAACACGGCAGGTGTCCAAAGCTGGTCGGACCCTTTCACGTTCAACATCGGAGTGCCCCAGGTTCCCTGAAAACCGATAGCCAGTGTCGGATTATACTTTGCTTTTGACAAATTGATCTGCCGTTTCTGGTATTCGATATTCAATTTAGAGATCGTGAAATCCGGCCGGTTCTGCAAAGCGGCCTCCTCCCCTATGTGCATCGGCAACGGCTGCACCGTCGTGATGGCATCGGCAATCTCCACCGGTGTCATAGGAGGAACTCCCATCAGCACGTTCAGGTTTTGCAAGGCGATCTGATAATCTTTGTACGCAGCGCTTTTGTTCAATTCCGCTTCTTTCAAACGGGACTGTACCTGCAAGAGGTCGGTCTTACTGATCTGCCCGTCATTGAAACGGGTTGTCAGCACGTTTGCCAATTCCTGCACGATATCGACATACTGGCACATGACATCGTACATGCCTTTGCGGGCAGCAGCAGACCAGTAGTTCAAGTCGGCGGCATATACAATATTGTCCGTCGTCAGGTCTTCCGCCTCGGAAGCGATCTGTCCCTGTATCTGGGCGGCCTTGTAATTGTTGTAGATTTGTCCGCCGGCATAGATCGGCTGACTTACGGTAGCTCCCAAACTATAGGTGTTATGATCCATTTCGACAGCCATGCCGGGACCGAAATCCAAATCGTACTTATTGATACGGTACTGGTAGCTGCCGGAGAAATCGACAGCCGGGAAGAAAGCGGTCTTGGCCGCCTTGATAGCATGCTGCATCGCAATACGTTCTTCCGCACTCTGTTTGATCTGGCGGCTATATTCAAGCACTTTCTGCTTGTAGTCCGCAGCCGTGACGGGCTTTTCCTGTGCTCCCACCGATAAAGCCCCCAACAGCATACAACCGATAATTATTTTATTTCTCATACTCATTATACCGATTTAATCTTAAAGAATATACAATAGGTCACCGGAAGCACGAAGATGGTCAGGATGGTCGAAACGAGCAGACCTCCCATGATCGTCGCCGCCATACCGGCAAACATGGCATCTCCCAACAATGGCAACATACCCAAGATAGTTGTCCCCGATGCCATCGTCACCGGAACGATACGCGTCTTGGTTGCCTCGATCACCGCATTGACCGGCGCCAGACCACTGTCAAGCTGCAATCCTATTTCGTCCACCAGCACGATCGCATTCTTGATATTCATACCGATCAGACCTAACAGACCTAACATGGCAAAGAAATCGAGCGACTTGCCAAACACCAGCAACCCCAATACCACACCGATGAAGATCAGAGGCAACATACACATGATCAAGACCGGCTTCCGGTAGTATTTCGGGAAGAGGAACAACAGGGTGAGATAGATCAGACCGAACATCAACGGAATATTGGCAGCAATCGCCTTGTTACCTTTATCCTGTTCAGACTGTTCGCCGAAGTATTGCAGTTTGTATCCTTCGGGAACCTGCACCTCCTGCTGGATCTCCTGCCACAACTGGCTGAAAGCAGCCATCGTATTGGCACCGCGCTTCGGTTCACACTGCATCATCATATAACGCTGGCGATTATAACGCTTCACGACACTGTACTCATAATCGAGCGAGAAGTCGTCGATCACCTGCTCCACTTTGACAGAACGACCTTTGGCACTATAGACAGGCAAAGTCTTGATATCGTTCAGGTTCATCGAATCGCGATCGGCATCTTTCAGCAGGATCGGCATAAACACATCTCCTTCGCGATATTCGCCTAAAGGCACGCCATTGGTTGCCGAACGAAGCGAATAAGCCATCTGCTGACGGGTGATACCTAAACGGAGACCTTTTTCCTGCGAGTACAACGGCTTCCATACCGGAACCTTGTTTCCCCAGCTGTTGCGCACTTCCATCACCATGTCGTTCTTGCGGGCGATTTCTTGTGCACGCTGTGTCAGAGCCACCAACGTATCGATATTATCGCCAACAAACCCGATTTCAATTGCAGCATCAGGCACAGGAGACAAAGCAAACAAAGCTGAACGGGTCAAAATATCCGGATAGTTGGCGACCATATATTCATAGAACTTGTTTTCCTCGCTCTGTGCATCTTTCGCGTCCTTGGTTTCGATCAGGACATTGGCGAAGTTCGGCTTCGGACCGATAGACGAACTTGCCAGATAATAACGTACCGGCGAACCTCCCAGAGTGAACGAATAGGATTTGATCTTATCATTATTCTTGAGATACTCTTCTATCTTGATCACATTCCTTTCCACATCGTCGATCCCATACCCTTCCGGGAAGATCAGGTCGGCACGGAAATAGGGCTTGTTCATGATCGGGAAGAAGCTCTGCGGCATAATGCTCATGATGAACAAAGACAAGAACAAGGTTGCCACCACCGAAGTAAGCGTGAGATAACGACGCTTGATCAGACGTCCCAGTACTTTTTCAAACTTATGGTACAGTTTGGTGTCATAAGGATCTTTGGATTCACCCGGTTTCGCCTCCTTCAAGATAAAATTCCCGAAGGTCGTCGTTTGCGTCAAAGCCAATATCCAACTTAACCCCAAGGATACGGCAAGCACGATAAACAACGGCTTGACAATCTCGGCCACCGAAGCTGGCGCCAAATACATCGGCAAGAAAGAACAAACAGCGATAAAGGTCGCGCCCAACAACGCCCACTGCGGTTTGGTGGCCCCATCGACCAACGCCTGGTAGCGTGACAGACCGCGCTTGATACCGACCTGCGCATTATCGGTCACCACAATCGCGTTATCCACCAGCATACCCATCGCAATGATGAAAGCAGCAAGAGACGTACGGTTCAGCCCGACACCCCAGATCAGCATAATCAGCAACGTTCCGCCAACCGAGAATAGCAGTGAACTACCCACCAGCATACCTGCACGCGACCCCATCACAAGGAAGATAATCACAATTACGATGAGCAACGATTCGATCAGATTCAGGATAAATCCGTTATTCGCCTCGTTGGCAATCTGGTTTTCTGGATAGATGGTTTTCAGTTCCATACCGATCGGGAAAAGCTGTTCCATCTCTTTCAAATGTTCGGCAACAGCGTCACCGACAGCCACCACATCATCTTTCGCACCCGTAGCCACACCGATACCGATGGCCCGTTTGCCATCCACACGCATCAGGTTGGAAGGCGGGTCCATATAGCCTCGTTCGATGGTTGCGATATCACCCAGGCGTACTTCGCCCCCACCCTTTGTCACGATCAGCTGGTCGCGTATATCCTCTATACTTTTATAAGTACCTTCGGCACGTACACGAAGCTGATAGGTCCCGGTCATGATCTCACCCGTATTGACCAGCAGATTCTGGGTTTGCAGGACTTGCTGAATCGAATTCGGATCGATCCCCAAGTTCGCCAGCTTGGGAACCGAGATACGCACATTCACGACCTGCGTCTGTTCCGCAAACAGATAGACCTTCTGCACACCCTGAATAGGAGTCAGCTCGGTCTTGATCTTCTGCGCCCAATCGCGCATATCGTCGTAAGTAAAACCTTCGTCGGCTGTCAGAGCGTAATAGATACCGAACACGTCCCCGAAATCATCACTCACATTGATGGCAGAGGCGCCACTCGGAAGGCGAGGCTGTATATTAGCCACCTTACGACGCAATTCGTCCCACTTGACCGGCATATAATCCGGGGCCAAAGTCGGCTGCAACTCGATCGAGATCTTCGACATGCCGAAATAAGATTCAGACTTGATCTGAAAAACATCCGACATGGACTGAATTTCCCTCTCGATAGGTTCCGTTATCAATTTTTCTACCTCCTGAGGAGTAGCACCCGGATATTGCGTAACCAAAACAGCCTGCTTGATTACGAAAGGCGAGTCCTCCTTCTTCGGCAATTTAAAGAAAGAATATATACCTCCTATCAGCATGATAGCCAAAAAGAAATATATAATCTTCTTATTCTCTAAGGAATATACTGGAAGATTCATTATTTATCAGCTTAATCTGTTAATACTTTTACCTGCTGTCCTTCAACCAGGCGAGTAGCCCCGGCGGAAACGACCTGGTCACCGGCTTTCAGCCCTTTGGTTATTATAACATTGTCTTTTCCTACCAGTCCGGATTCTTCGATCTGGCGACGTTCCACCTTTTGCGACTGGGCGTTATAGACAAAGACAAATTTGTCGTTATTTTCTTCACTGGCTACAATGGCGGAAAGAGGCGCCAACACCGCTCCCTCGTTAAAGCTTGCACTCTCGATATGCAGCACCACGCGACAGGAGAAGCCGACAGCCACTTTGTATTTGTTCAGATTAAATTCGGGATCGTCGATATATAGGAAAACGGGAACGCCGGAACCATCGGGAGACGCTTCCACATATTCCTTCACTTTCGCTTTGAAACGGATTCCCTTGTAGTTATCAAACTCCACATAAATCTGATAAGGAGTCGAGAAATAGGTAATATTCGTTTCAGGCATCGTGTACTGGATCTGCAACTTGTTCGGGTTAATCAGGCAAACGATCCCCTGTCCGGCCTGTACCTTCTGATAATTCTCGACATATTTCTTCTGGATAAATCCATCGAACGGAGCACGCAGTTTCGTTTGTTCCAGCTGGTTCTGCGCATATTCGAATGCAGCCTTTGCATTCGAATAGGAAGCCTCGGTCGTCTCATATTCCTGCTTTGAGATAGCCTGTTTGGATAACAGCTTCTTCGCACGTTGCAACTGTGCTTCGGCAGTTTGAAAAGAGGCTTTTTTCGCTTCATATTCCCATTTGAAATCTTGAGGGTCGATCTCTGCCACGACCTGTCCCACACGGACTTTTTGCCCTTCATCCACCTTCAGCGAAATCAGCGGTCCGGACATTTTAAAGGCCAGATCACTGAACTGATCCGGCGATACGACACCGCTAAACGACTTTTCCACAAGATTCAATGAGGTCACTTCCGTCAACTTTACCGGCCGGGGACCTTGCTCCTTCACCGGCGGCTGACTACACGACATCAATGCTGCCAATACAAAAACAGGGATTAATTTACCATTCATGATAACTTGCATTTAGTTATTTGTTATTACTATTATATTCTGATCTGACTATTAATTGCATATCCAGAGAATACAACATTCTTTTAAAATCTATTGTTCCGGTTCCGACCGGATTTCAAAGTGTACCCTCTGATAATTTTTCGGATATATGCATTAAAACGACCAACGGCCCCAATCAACCGCCGCTTCCATTTCGTTTTCCTGATCGTCGGGGATAGACGGGAAGAAGTCAATGCCTGTTACCTTTTCTACGCTGTCGATAGGTATCGCCATCGATTTCAGCGAATTATCTTTATAATCCCTATTCTCGAAAAGAAATCCGATACCCTTATAGCCTTTCTCCGTATGATAACACAATACCTTATAAAAGGCTTTGGGTATCGCAACCCTGTTTTTTCCCAATCGTTTCATATCGCCTGTAATGACGGGGCCCGTAACAATCAAAAGCGAACCGTTATCCAACGCCCACAAGCGGCACTGTTCCTCCAGGTCTTTCCATATGCCCCGGTTTAATTTCGGTTTTTGCGGGCAGATATTGCTCAGGTAAAAAGACTCGCGCATGGCTTTTGCAGACCATTTCATATCGCCTGCCGGAGCTAAATGGCCACGATCGTAGCCGGAACGCGTATAATCTTCGTTCATCGCCGTCGAACCTTTCACCTGCGGGTCGGGTACAAACTTATTAGAACGTTCCGTCTTTTTGCTTTTGGCTTCCGTTGCCGTCAATTCGTACGCGACCCAGTTAGCTATACGGTACTCGGAATTATAAGAAACCGTATATCCTTCGTGCTTGATAACCTGCTCCTGACGTTTCTCCTTTAAGCGGGGTATCTCTGTATTTGCGGGGATTTTAAATGTTTTTGTAGAAGACTTGGCAAGAGTCTTATTAGCAGATGTTTTGTTCTGTATCTTTTGTATCGGAGCGGTTGCAGCCTTTTTTGCAGAAACGACTTCCTGTCCCTTTTTCTCCAGAGCCACCGGTTTGTGTCCGGCCATCGGAACAAAATAATCATATATAAACAGAACCCCTATAAAACAAGCCACTACAATAAAGGCGCCAATAAACATTCGCTTCACTATGGAAAAGAAAGACGAAGTCTTTTGAACTTTTTTCCGCGGTTTCCTTGCGCTTTTTCTCTTTGCCATCTCTCTTGATAAAACCTATTCCTACTCAGGCGCAAAAGTAGACAATATAAAGATGCTATACAACACATATGGAGGGAATGTATTGGTTTGAATTGTTAGAAAAAAGTGCCCCAATGCACACAATCCTCTATAAGCATGTTTTTAAATCAATCCTAAGTAAAGATGGAACATATTATACCAACAAGTATATCGATATAAAATGACAGATGCTACCACCCAATACGAAGAAATGCCATACTGGATGCATATATTTATATTTGTCTAAAAAGAAAAACAGGCAGCCTACCGTATAAAATAGCCCTCCTCCGATCAACCAATACAGAATATTCATCGAACCGGTTTCACGAAAGACATGCAACAAGGGTTTAAAAGCAATTATGACTACCCAACCCATTGCCAGATAACAAACTGTTTTCAGATGGTCTTTCTTTCTCATCTTCCTGAAACTCAGCCAGACACCTATCACTGCCGCGATCCATATGACAGCGAATAGTGACCAGCCCCAATAACCTTCCTGCCGGAGGGCCAGCAATGTAAAGGGCGTATAAGTTCCCGCAATATGCAAATAAATCGCACCATGATCGAACCGCCGCAAGAGTCTTTTCTGTCGTGCATGGGTCGAAGCATGGTAAAATGTAGACGTCACATACGAAAGTGTCATACAAACGGCATAAACAGCAAAACTGCCGATCGCCCAAGGATTTCCACTTCGGATAGCCGCCATCATCAAAACAATGATAGCGGTCATTCCAAAAAGCATTCCGGCACCATGTGTCAAGACATTGGCAACCTCTTCACCATATGTTTGTCGTTGCCTGGCAGCCATCCGCTTATAATTGTTCGGCCTTGAACCCGGCCTCTTTTACTGCTGCAATCACAATAGCAGGAGCAAGATCAACTTTCACTTCCAACACCTTATTCGGATCGGCCAAATCAATCGACCAGTCATCCGAAGCCATCAATGTATTGAGCTTTGCACCTATTGCCGCTACACATCCACCACACTTTGCATTCGTTTTAAATTTTATTGTTGCCATAGCTGTTATGATTTATGATTTATGAATACAAAAATAGGGATATTACCATGAAATTATAATTCATAAATCATAATTTTTTTCACTTCATGAATTTCAATCTTAAACTATTCAATACCACTGAGACGGAACTGAAAGCCATTGCTGCACTCGCCAGCATCGGATTCAACAGCAGTCCGTTTATCGGGAACAAAACGCCCGCAGCCAATGGAATACCGATTACATTATATATAAATGCCCAAAACAAGTTCTGATAAATCAGGCGGACTGTCTGTTTGGACAAACGGATCGCACCGGGAAGCAGCAACAGGTCGGACGTGATAAGCGTAACCATAGCCACATCCATTGCAATATCAGTTCCTTTTCCCATCGCGATGCTGACATCGGCCCGTGCAAGCGCTTGCGAGTCGTTAATGCCATCGCCGACCATCGCCACTTTCTTACCTTGCTGCTGTAAAGATATGATATATTCCTCCTTATCGTTCGGCATCACTTCCGCCTTATAATAACCGATATCCAATGTTGCGGCAACCCGTTCGGCTGTCCGGACACCGTCGCCCGTCAGAAGATGTACTTCTATTCCCTGCTTTTTCAGTTCCTTAACGGCTTCCGCAGAAGTCGGCTTGATACGGTCCGAGATCGCCAGAACTGCCAATAGGCGGGTTTCCTGACCATAAAAAACAACACTTTGCCCATCTTCCTGCCATTGCCCGATTTGCTTCCGTACCTTTTCCGGAATACCAGCCTGAAATATGTCAAGCAATCCCTGGCTCCCCACCCAGTAGGTAACTCCTTCGACCTGAATGCGTACGCCACGCCCCGTCAGACTCTCGAAATTTTCTGCCTTACAGACCTTTGCTCCGGATTCTTCCAACCAACAGAGAATAGCGGATGCCAGAGGATGTTCGGATTTCTGCTCCGCTGTGTACAAGACATCCAAATAACGGATATTGTCATCTGAAATCCAGTACGAATCCGTGACAACCGGCACACCTTCCGTCAATGTTCCGGTCTTATCCAAAACAACCGTATCGACCTTGCATAAATTTTCCAAAGCGAAGGCATCCTTAATCAGGATATGCTGTTCGGCCCCTTTTCCCATTCCGACCATTAAGGCAGTCGGCGTAGCTAATCCCAACGCACACGGGCAAGCAATAACCAGCACCGAAACGGCAGATAACAATGCATATGAAAAATAACTTTCTCCTCCTATCACCAGCCAACAAACAAAGGTGAGAAACGAAAGCAATACGACGACCGGTACAAATATACCACTTATCTTGTCTACAATCCGCTGAACGGGGGCCTTACTTCCCTGCGCCGATTGAACCATCTGCACGATCTGGGCCAATACGGTCGTACCTCCGACACTTGTCGCTTCCATCGTAAAAGCGCCTTTCTGGTTGATCGTTCCGGCCAACACTCGGTCACCGGCATTTTTCTCCACCGGAATCGGCTCTCCGCTTAGCATACTTTCGTCCACCGAAGAGCTCCCCTGTAAAAGCGTCCCGTCCACTGGAATCTTTTCGCCCGGCCGTACACTGACTACATTACCGACCTGAAGATTCGAAATAGGCACCTCCTCTTCTCTACCGTCCGTTACCAAACGAGCTGTTTTAGGCTGTAATCCCATCAATCCTTTTATGGCTGAAGAGGTACTGTTCTTAGCCCGCTCCTCCATCAGTTTGCCTAACAAGACGAACGCGATGATCACACCTGAAGCCTCATAATAAACATGTGGTTCCAGTCCTTTTCCCAGCCAAAATCCGGGACATAAGGTGTTGAAAAGGCTGAACAGGAAAGCTATCGAAGTACTAAGTGCGACCAATGTGTCCATATTGGCTTTTCCCTTGAGGGCATGCCGCACACCGTTCACATAGAACGAACGTCCGAAAAAGATCATAATAGCCAATGCCAACACCATCATGATCCAGTTCCCCAACGGTACATGCATGAACACCATCCCTAAAAGCGCCAACGGGATAGACAACGTCCATGCTCCTATGGTATTCCTCCTCAATATCTTATAATGCATTCGAGCCTTCTCTTCCTGCATGGCTACAGGGTCCTCGGCTTCGACTATCAGATCATATCCGGCAGCC
>OGPY01001783.1_pt1 | contig 14974 bp, 7 predicted proteins | sample 1553121 | NCBI WGS metagenome assembly OGPY01 (sample SAMEA2580004, study PRJEB22360) | human gut metagenome
AATGGCGGCACTTGCCTTAAGCGGTGATTCGATCCGCATCGATGATCCGATTTTGCAGAAAGAAGAAAAGCTTGCTATCCTCCTTGGAACAGAAGGAGACGGTCTGACATCCCGGACGATCGCAGACTGCGATTACACCGTCAAAATACCAATGTCGCATGGCGTGGATTCACTCAATGTAGCGGCGGCAAGCGCCGTGGCATTCTGGCAGCTAGGGAGAAATAATTGTACAATTAAGCATTAATGTGGTACACTATATATTGTTTTTATTAGCTTACAATACTTTTCAAAGGAGAAATATATATCATGAAACTCGGCATTGTCGGACTCCCAAACGTGGGAAAAAGTACATTATTCAACTCACTGACCAAAGCAGGTGCACTGTCTGCGAACTATCCGTTTGCGACCATCGATCCAAACGTAGGAATCGTTTCGGTTCCGGATGAGAGAATCGTAAAGCTCGGTGAACTTTATCATACAAAAAAGGTGACACCTGCCACAATCGAATTTGTTGATATTGCAGGACTTGTAAAGGGTGCCAGCAAGGGAGAGGGACTCGGAAACCAGTTCCTTGCCAATATCAGGGAGGTCGATGCGATTGTACATGTAGTGCGCTGTTTCGAGGATACCAATATTATCCACGTCGACGGTTCCATTGATCCGGCGCGTGATATTGAGACCATCAATCTGGAACTGATCTTTTCGGATATTGAGATTCTCGACAGAAGAATTGCAAAGATTGCCAAGCAGGCAAGAATGGATAAGACACTTGCCAAGGAACTGGAACTTGTTGAGGCAGTCAAGGCACATCTGGAAGATGGAAAGATGGCGAGAACTTTTGAGGTGCCGGATGATGATGACGCACAGATCTGGTTTAAGGGATACAACCTCCTCACGGCAAAGCCTACCATCTATGCAGCAAACGTAGCAGAGGATGATCTGGCAGATGACGGAGCCTCCAATCCGCATGTGGCAAAAGTGCGTGAACTGGCAAAAGAAGAAGGTGCAGAAGTGTTTGTTATCTGTGCACAGATCGAGCAGGAACTTTCCGAACTTTCCGATGAAGAGAAAAAGGAATATCTCGATGACCTCGGCGTTTCATCCAGTGGTCTGGATAAGCTGGTAGCGGCAAGTTACAGTCTGCTGGGGCTGATCAGTTTCCTGACGGCCGGCGAAGATGAGTGCCGTGCATGGACCATCAAAAAAGGAACCAAAGCACCACAGGCAGCCGGAAAGATCCATACGGATTTTGAACGTGGATTTATCAAGGCAGAGGTTGTCAACTATCAGGATCTGCTGGATAACGGAAGCCTTGCGGCAGCCAGAGAAAAAGGAATCGTTGGCATGGAAGGAAAGGATTATGTGGTTAAAGACGGCGATGTGATTCTTTTCAGATTTAATGTCTAGTTAAGAAATATGTGATAGTTATGTGGGAGCATATGACAGAGCAGCAGTATCAACATGAGGTTATTGTGCCGGACAAAGGCTTTCCGTTTAAACTTTTTTTATTCGAGGGATACAGCGGAAAATATATCAGGGAGAAACACTGGCACCGGTCCATTGAGATTTTTGCAGTGCAGGAAGGAGAACTTGATTTTATTCTTGACACAACGCATTATCATCTGGGGGAAGGCGAGTTCATCATTGTCAACAGCAACGAGGTGCATGCGATCCATGCGAACAGGCCGAATCACACAATTGTGCTGCAGATTCCGCTGAATCAGTTCGCGTCGTACTTTACGGGCGAGCAGTTTATCTGGTTTTCGCATAGTGAACGGACATACGATGAGCAGGTGGCATGTCTGATCTTTCGGATGTATAAGGTGTATCGGATGCAGACAGATGGCTATGATTTTGAAATTTTAAGTATGTTTTATCAACTATTACATATTCTGGTAAAGAAATACAGGAAGCTGGATGTGCAGGATGAATTGCTCAAAAGCAATCAGCAGCTGAACCGGCTCGGTATGATTACATCCTATCTCAAGGATCATTATATGGAAGATATTTCGCTTGGAAAACTGGCGGGAATATTTGGATATTCGCCGTCTTATCTGTCAAAAATGTTTGCACGCTATGCGGGCATCAATTATAAGGATTATCTGCAAAATATCCGGTTAGAACATGCGGTAAAGGATTTGGAAAATACGGATAAGCAGATCGTGGATATTGCATTTGATCATGGATTTGCCAATAGTAAAGCGTTTACCAATCTGTTTCGCAAGCGGTATGGAATGCTGACGAGTGAATACCGAAAGCAGCTTGTTAAGAAAAAGCAGAGGGAATCATATGCCCATCATCGGGCATTGCTGGAAAAAGACAAAAAAGTGACATTGTAAAGACAAAGAAAGGCATGTCTCCATGGCTACCAAACTGTTATACTCAGAAAAAATGAGTATGAGGAGGTAATCATGGAGATTTTTTCTGTTAATGATGAAAAATTCCGTAAATACGGTAAGGTTTGGAATAACATCGAATGCACAAAACTGATAAAGGGGATGGAGCACACACCGCTTCCGGAGGATGTTATTTATGTGCCGTCAGTCGAGGAGCTTGAAGCGGTTCCGGAAGCAAAGACATTCAGCGAGCGTGTCTTTGGCGGACTTCCAATCCAGATTGGTTACTGCAACGGAAACAATCACAAGTTAAACGCGGTAGAATATCATAGAAATTCCGAAATCAACATTGCGGTAACGGATATGATCCTTTTATTGGGATGGCTGCCGGATGTAACGGATGAATTTACTTATGATACAGCAAAAATCGAGGCTTTTAAGGTTCCGGCAGGAACGGTCGTTGAAATGTATGAGACGACACTTCATTATGCACCGTGCAACGCAGCAGACGGTGGATTTAAGTGTGTTGTGATCTTGCCGAAGGGTACAAACACACCGATTGATTTTACCCTTGCAGCAGATGGTGAGGACAAACTTATGACCGCGAAAAACAAGTGGCTGATCGCACATGAGGAGGCTGCCATCAAGGGTGCATTTAATGGATTAAGAGGAGAGAATATATCACTTTAACCGTGCTTGCGGATGCGATTGCTTGTCCTTTGACAGAAAAAAAGCTATAATAAAAGAAAGCTTTTGAGGAGAAGGTAGAGTTATATGAAAAAGAAAATCGTATCAACTTTAGTTGTGATTGGATTGCTTATTGTACTTGGGGGATACAGTTACAACGTTCAATATAGGCAGAAACCGGAAATTAAACATTTTACCGCTTTTTTCAGTGTTACGGGCAGACCACTGGGAATGCAGAACGATATAAAGGAAATCATTGCTGACAAGATCGGAGCAGACTGCGAGGAGAACTGGCTGGTTGGGCAATCCAAGGAAGAGGCACTCAATTCGTATATTGCATCGGGGGAATATCCAGATTTTATTCTCGGAGAGAAAGTGCTGCTTGATGCGGATGCACTGATTCCGATTGATGAGTATTGGGATGACTATCCGAATATCAGGAATTATCTTTCGGAGGAACAGTGGGAGCGCTTCCGGCAGGAAGACGGACATATTTACTGGATTCCACCGTTTTGTGTGTCTCAGGGAGAGAATGTTGAAGTGACGCATACGGGCGAGGCATTCTGGATACAGACGCGCGTTTTAAAATGGGCCGGATATCCGAAGATTACAACGGTGGATGAATATTTTGATCTGATCGAAGCTTATGTGCAGGCGAATCCGGTCATGCCGGGCGGAACAAAAAATGTTCCGTTTACCATGTTGTGCGATGACTGGAGATTCTTCTGTCTGGAGAATGTGCCGCAGTTTCTGGATGGATATCCCAATGACGGAAGTTGTATGGTTGATCCCGGGAATGATCAGGTCATTGATTATAATACGACGGAGACTGCCAGACGGTATTTTCAGAAGCTGAACGAAGAGTACCGCAAGGGTATTTTTGATCCGCAGTCGTTTACCAGTACATACGAAGAATATCTGGATAAATTAGGAACCGGTGCTGTTCTCGGAATGGTTGACCAATGGTGGCAGTTCTATTACAATCTGGCAGAGCCTTATGAGACAAACGGACTGAGTGATCTGGGGTGCGATTATGTTCCGCTTCCGATTACAATGGACAAAGGTACGTCAAACCAGTGGCATACAAGCCGGAATGCAGAGATGGATACATCGAGCGGACTTTCGATTACCACATCCTGTGAAGATGTGCAGGGGGCACTTCAGTTTGTAAATGATCTGCTGGATTCCGATATTACGAAGCTTCGATTCTGGGGAGAAAAAGACCTGGACTATTCGGTGGACGAAAACGGTATGTTCTATATGAATAGTGAACAGGGAAAACGTCACGGAGACAGCGTGCTGAATGAATCTCATTTTTGTCCGTATTCGTATTTTCCACGAGTAGAAGGTCTGCTTGACGACGGAATCAATGCATTTTCGATGGAGTATCAGCCGGTGGAGTTTATGAAAAGCCTAAAGCCCGACATACGGGAGTGTTTTGAAGCGTATGGTGTACAAAACTATGTCGAGCTGCTGGGAACAAATGAAGCGCCCGGCGCATGGTATCCGATGTATTCGTATACACAGTCTTTGTCATCAAAATCCAAAGGCGGCATGATTCGTGATGAAATCGACGCGGTCAAGAGAAACTGGCTGCCGCAGGTGATCATGAGCGATGACTTTGCATCGACATGGGATGCATATATGGCTGCATATCAGGAATGCAATCCACAGGACTATTTCGATATCCTGCAGAGGCATGTGGATCAGATTCTTCAATAATACGACAATTATGTGATATAAGTGATAGAAATAAAATCCTCATTCATAGTGCGATATTTTTGATCGTACACGGATGGGGATTTTTATTTACGCTGAGCAATGAAAGGACAGGCAGATGGGGAGAAGTAAATGGAAGTGCTGAAATTGTATATTCATGTGAATGGCTGCGAGAAGGTGGAATCTGAATGCGCTACCGTACAGATGATTTCGTTTGACGGAAGGTGCGATGGAGATTATTTCAGAGGAGAGATCCTTCCGGGCGGTGTGGATACGCAGATTTATTATAAGGATCAGCCATCAAAATTATCGGCTCGTTATCTAGTGCAGGGAATCGATCATACGGGGCGCGGATGCCGGATCTTTATCGAAAATAACGGAATCATGTATGCCGGTGAGACGATTACCAGACCGGTCATCTATACGGACAGTATTGCACTGAAATGGATGGAAACGGCATCTATGTATGGAACCCTTACGGTTGTGGAAGGACAGCCGGTAATCACGATTTATACGGATAAGAATGAAAATAATGGAAAAGGGGAAAAAGGGAGCGGAATATGAAATTTATCATAGAACAGAGTGCGTATTCCGGGGTTTTGAAGATCGCAGGAAAAGTTGCACATGACATGGAACTTGTGACCGGCACGCTGCCGGAAATCCGTGTTGTCGAAACGATCGATCATGAAGAGGTAAGAAGCAGTGCAGCCCGTGAACTGACGATTATTGTCGCAACGATGGAGCATAGCAGGTGGCTGGATGCACAGAAAAATATCCCGACAGAAGCGTTGAAAGGCAAGCGGGAATGTTATGGCTGGGTTTTTCCGGATGAAACCTTGCGGGAGAGACTGCTTGTCATTGTCGGAAGCGATAAGCGGGGAACGATATACGGACTGTTTCATTTGTCGGAGATCTTTGGGGTATCCCCGTTTGTGAACTGGTGTCATGTGATGCCGGTACATCGGGACGAAGTCCGGCTGAGCACGGATATGGCATGTATCGCAAAGGAACCATCGGTGGAATACAGGGGATTCTTTATCAATGATGAGTGGCCTGCTTTCGGTACCTGGAGTGAGTACCATTTCGGAGGACCGAATGCGAAGGCATACGAGCCGATCTTTGAACTGCTTCTTCGCCTGAAAGGAAATTATCTCTGGCCGGCGATGTGGAGCGCACGGTTTGAGGATGACGGTCCGGGACTTCTGAACGCAGAACTTGCGGACGAGTACGGTGTGATCATGGGAATGTCACATCATGAGCCGTGTCTGCGGCAGGGTGAGGAATACAAATATCTGCGCGGAAAAGACAGTATTTACGGAGATGCGTGGAATTTCAAGACGAACCGGGAAGGAATCATAAGATTCTGGGAGGATGGTCTGAAGCGGAGCGGTAAATTTGAGAATGTGATCACGGTTGGTATGCGTGGAGAAGCGGACACCGCGATCATGGGAAAAGGGGCAACGCTTGCGGACAATATTGAACTGCTCAGGGACGTGCTCAGAACGCAGCGAAAGCTGATCCGGGAGAATGTCAATGAAGATCTGTCGAAAGTTCCGAGAATGATCGCTTTGTACAAGGAGGTGGAGGCTTTCTTCTACGGGGATGAGACGACGCAGGGGTTGATCGGATCCAAGGAGCTTTATGATGTGATCCTCATGCTTTGCGATGACAATTACGGGAACTTAAGAACGCTTCCGACGGAGGAGATGCGTAAGCATCCGGGCGGATACGGTATGTATTATCATTTCGATTATCATGGGTGGCCGACCTCCTATGAGTGGATCAACAGTTCCTATCTTCCGAAAATCTGGGAACAGATGACGCAGGCCTATGATTTCGGAGTACAAAAACTCTGGATCGTCAATGTGGGAGACATTGCAACGCAGGAATTTCCGTTATCGTTTTTTATGGATCTGGCTTATGATTTTGAGCGTTGGGGAACGACTGCACCAAATACGACGGATGCCTATACCAGACTGTGGGTAAAGCGGCAATTCGGCAGGCTGTCGGAAGTGCAGCAGGCGCAGATTGCGGATATCCTGACGGATTATACAAGGATGATACACAAGTGCAGACCGGAGGCGTTAAGACCGGAAACCTATCATGCAGCAAATTATCGTGAAGGTTCACGGGTGCTTGCGGAGGTCGGGCGGGTGATGCAGACCGCACAGGATTTGTACGATGAGCTGGAGCGTGTTGCGCCCGAAATACTTCCCGCTTATGTTGCGCTCGTCTGGTATCCGGCGATGGGAACGATGAATGTGCTGAAGCTTCAGCTGTTGTCCGGAATGAATCATTATCTGGCAGAAATCGGTGCACTCAGTGCCAATGATTATGCGAAAGAGGCAAAGGCATGTCTGGATGCCGATCAAAAGATCATAGAGCAGTATCATCGGACAGATGATGCGCGCTGGTACGGAATGGGACTGTCGCAGCATATCGGGTTTACGAATTGGAATGAGGATGAGTGTAAGAACCCGCTTCTGATGCAGGTGTTACCGCTGCAAAAGCCGACGATTATAGCAACGGTGGACGGTACCGTGCAGCATGTGGAAGGCAGTCCGTGGCTGAATCAGAGAATGACGATTTCGGATTTTCTGAATCCGGAATGCAGATGTGCTTCGATCAGCCTGTACAGCAGAAGCAAACTTCCAGCATCGTTTCGGGTGATCGAAAAGCCCGAATGGATCGTACTGTCCGCAATGGATGGAACGCTTGACGGTGAAGAGAACAAGAGACTCACCATTGATGTCACAGTGGACGAGAGTGCGCTTGCGATGGCACTCACCGATGGAAGGACGCAGGGAATGATCCGGCTGGAATTGCCGGCGGGCATCTGCAAGATCAGCGTGCTGGTCGACTGGTCAACGTATGAATATGGAAACAATACGTTTGTGGATACACAGGGATGGATCGCAATTGAGGCGGAACATTACAGCAGATGCAAGGACGGTTTTGATCGGGAAGGACAACCGATGCAATGGAAATGTCTTGCCGGCTACGGAAAGACTTTATCTGCGATGAAAGCATTTCCGACGGATTCCTACGCAGATGCAGAGAATGGGGCACCGTATATCGAATACAGCATCGTGACAAAGCAGGCGGGGGATTATGAAGCGGAATTCTATATGCAGCCGTCGAATCCTGTGACAACAGAGAACCGATTGCAGTATGCAGTGTCCGTGAACGGTGTTCCAATGCAGATTTTGGATGCCGTTACGGATGATTTTAAGATCGGAGATCATCAGCCTGTGTGGGCGCGCGGTGTGCTGGATCAGATCCGGTGCCGGAGTGTACCGGTGCAGCTGGAACAGGGAATCAATACGATCAGGGTCTATCCGGTCACGCCGGGCTTTGTGCTTGAGAAGATCGTGATCTATCCCCATGGAAACAAACCGGCAGAAGCCTATCTTGGACCGACAGAAACGTATCGGTGCAGGAGCTGATCATATATCAATACAGTGAGGAGCATGTCAGTCCATTTGCGGAAAGGAAATATGGCATGGGCTGACCGAAAGAGGAAGGAGAAAAATATGGCAGGAGCTTATGAAACAAAACAGTACCGCAATGTATTTGCGGAGTATGGTTATTCGGAAGAAGAAATCGAAAAAAGAGTACAGGAGACATTTGAGACGATTTTTCATGGCAGCGAAGAGGAGCGCTTTTACCATGAAGCCGGGGAGGATATGGGATTTATGGAAGATACCGGCAATCATGATGCGCGGACCGAGGGCATGTCGTATGGCATGATGGTCTGTGTACAGCTGGATAAGAAAGAGGAATTTGACCGTCTGTGGAAGTGGACAAGAACTTATATGTATATGGATGAAGGACCGGGAAAGAATTATTTTGCATGGTCCTGCGCTTTGGACGGCACAAGAAATGCGGACGGACCGGCACCGGACGGGGAAGAGTATTTTGCTATGGCCTTGTTCTTTGCATCAAGAAGATGGGGAGACGGAGAGGGCATTTTTAATTACAGCAGGGAGGCAAAAGCGATTCTGCATGAGTGTGTGCATAAGGGAGAACCGGGACATCCGGGCGATCCGATGTGGGAGCCTTCCAACAAACTGATCAAATTTGTCCCGGGACTGGATTTCAGTGATCCATCGTATCATCTGCCGCATTTTTACGAGCTTTTTGCGGAATATGCCGATGAGGAGGATCGTAAGTTCTGGAAAGGCGCTGCCGAAGCAAGCCGGGCCTACCTGCATAAAGCCTGTCATCCGGATACCGGATTGTCTGCAGAATATGCGGATTATGACGGAACCCCGCACAGTGCGCATCAGGAGATCTTCGGCCGCCACGACTGGTATTACAGTGATGCCTATCGTACGATCGCAAATATCGCGATGGACCATCTGTGGTTTGACAAGGACCCGTGGCAGGTGCAGATTGCAGAGAAATTCCAGAAATTCTACTGCGAGGATCAGAAGGATCACTGGGACGGTGTCTTTTTGACCGACGGAACCAGACTGGAGGAGAAAGCACTGCATCCGGTAGCCATCATTGCGGTCAATGCCGAAAGTGCACTGGCTGCGGACGGAACTTATGCGAAACAATGTGTTGACAAATTCTGGAACACACCTCTTAGAACCGGTGAGAGACGGTATTACGACAATTTTTTGTATATGTTTGCGATGCTTGCTTTATCGGGAAATTACCGGATCTATTAGAAATGATGATTAGAAAATGAGATATTGGGAAAGGAGGAGAAAATGGGACACAGTGAGGAAATGATCCAAAAGGCAATCGCACAGGAAAACGGCAAGGTACATGTGAATGCACAAAGCATTCCGGAAAAATATCAGCAGAAGAGAGCCGATGAGGCCGGAGTGATCGAGCATATCCGCTACCCGTCAAAAGATTATTTTCTAGCTGGAAAAGAAATCACAAAGGAAGCAAATGTTTATCTTCCGTATGGTTACAGCCGGGATAAAAAGTACAACGTGCTCTACCTGATGCACGGAATCGGCGGAGACGAAGCCGAGTGGGGAATGGTTGATGAGGATTCGCTGGTAAAAAGAATGATGGACAATCTGATCTATTACAAAGAAATCGAGCCGTTCATCGTGGTGACACCAAACGGACGCTCCACCGAAAACTGTGCAAGAGAAGGTTCGGATTATAACTCGTTTTATGTGTTTGGCAAAGAACTGCGTTCGGATCTGATCCCGTATATGGAAGCGCACTATTCGACCTATGCGGTGGAAGGCGATCCAAGTGCTTCAAGAATGCACAGAGCGATGGCGGGACTTTCGATGGGAGGGATGCAGACGATTAACATCGGAATCGGAGAATGTATGGATCTGTTCAGTTATTTTGGTGCATTTTCCGCAGCACCGACCAGCAATCTGGCGGAGAAGACGGCAAAAATATTAGAGGATACTCCATATACCGTTGATTATTTTTACAATATCTGCGGAACGGAGGATGAGATCGCATATGACAGCGCGGCAGCAGCTGCAAAGAATCTTCCTGCTCTATGTGATAAATTAAAGGAATCTGATAATTTCATCTGGCAGGAATTAAAAGGCATGCATGATTTTCATATCTGGTATCTTGGCTTTTTCAATTTTGCACAGATAGCTTTTAAGTAAATTGACGCGCGGTGTTATTTTACCAGTAAATGTAAAATTTCGCCGCGCGTGATTTATTTTATGTACAACGTTAAAACAAGCAGAATAAGGATTGGAAGTGTCCTAGCATGTGGGACAAAAATCACTAAAACATCACAACAAATTACACTCCTTGTTCAAAATCCAAGTCGGCAAACCCGAATTGTTTTACTGCAATTTGTCGGCTGTTCTTCTATAGTTTTTCCCTGTTTTTGTCGGCTTTGATTTTGCTACTATTAAGATGCACAAAAATTTATTTAAGGAGGAAAATAGGAGTGGGGAAAATGGGAAAAATGGGGGCGTGTATTGCACTATCTGCGGCAATGATGCTCACGAGTGTAGGCGGTATGCTGCCGTCGGATTGGGGGATTGAGACGGTATATGCGGATGAGACACAGACAACAACCAAGACGTTCACCGCGGACCAACTGACAAAGGCTCTTGCAGGTGGCGCTGATGGAACTTCCTGTGAATTAGGGGAAGAAGGTTGGAATGTTGAACTGAAGCATGATGCAGAGCAAGAGTATCCACAGGCAGTATGGAATTTGCCGGAGTCCTTTGATCTTGCAAATGTAGAGTCCGTTGCCTTCAATGTTGAAAGTCAGGAAGGCGATATTTCTTTGAAGCTTGGAATGACAAATGCATCGGGCTGGTATGATGATGTGGAAGCACGCTATGGTCAGAATGGAAAGAAACAATATGCGATCGTTCCGGAAAAGACGGAAGGAACGTTTGATAAAGTCGCAATTATGACAACCCAGAATGATGCGTCATTTTGCTTGACCAGTGTGGTTGTAACGTTAAAAGAAGGAAGCGGAAGCCAGATTACTTATGGCGAGAACATCATTGATAATGGAGATTTTTTAAAGCAGGATTTCTCATCCTGGAGTGCTTCACTAGGAGGTGCTACGATTACAGCAGAACCTGTTGAAAATGGAGCTAATATTGGTGTTACAACATGTGGTGCTATTACAAGATCCGACGATTCGTCAAAATCATATGAATGTTTTGCACAGGATATCACGGAAAAAGTAAGCGAAGGCCAAGAATATGAGTTTTCTTTTTGGGCAAAATTGTCGGATGATTATAAGGATTCTAAAGATAAAAAATTGAAAGATTCTCAGAAAACTGTTCAATTTCAGCCGTATTATGTGAATGGAAATGATAAGGAGGTGTATGATACAACAGGACTGATTTCCGGTACATCCGCGCAGGTTCTTGAAGCTGGGAAATGGACGAAATTCGAAGGAACATACAAGATTCCTTCAGGTGCGAAGAAGGTTGTGATTCGTATTTTGGAACAGGGAGATTGGCAGGAACCAGGTTCCTGTATCATGGGAAAATACTATGTGGCAAATGTATCCATGAAAAAGATCACAAAACCAAAACCGGAGATTGAAAAGGACATTCAGGATTGGAAAACATCCGTTACAGAAAGTCTTGGAACTGGTTCGATCGCAGGTACTGCCATCATGTCAAGTGAAATTAAAGACGATACGTTGATGGAACTTGTCGAGAAACATTTCAATGCGGTGACATTCGGAAACGAGTTAAAGCCGGATGCACTGTTTAACTATCAGCTTGATTCGTCGATTAAGACAAAGAAGATCAATTTTAACGATTCAGAATTGGAAGTGCCGGTTGTGAACGATGCAGGAGACAGCCTGGACTTTTCCCGCGCAGATGCGATGGTAGATAAGATCCTTGAGTGGAACAATGCCCATCCGGATCAGAAGATCCGTATCCGCGGACATGTGCTGGTATGGCATTCACAGACACAGGAATGGTTCTTCCATGAGAACTATGACATTACACAGCCATATGTGAATAAAGAGACTATGAACCGCAGACTGGAGTGGTTTATTTCCAGTGTGTTTGGTCATTATTTTGGAAAAGCTGCAAACGGAAAGTATGACGGACTCTTCTATGGATGGGACGTTGTGAATGAGGCAGTCATCGGTAACACCTATCGTACCGATAAAGTGAGTGCCGCAGAATCGCTCAATGAGATCCGGCATGGCAATAACTCAAGCTGGTGGCATGTGTATAAAAGCAACGAGTTTATCATCAATGCTTTCAAGTATGCAAACAAATATGCGCCAAAGGATGTAGAACTTTACTACAATGACTTCGGAGAGACAGACAACACCAAGTGTGAGGGTATCGTAAAACTGATCAACGACGTGAAGTCTGCAGACGGAACCAGACTGGATGCTTTTGGTATGCAGGCACATTACAATGTGGACGGTTTCTCGGCTGCACAGTTTAAGAGTGTAGCGAAGAAGTATGCAGCGGCAGCCGGCAAAGTGCAGCTGACTGAGCTGGATTTTAAGGCAAGCAGCACTTACGACGGTACAGCGGCTACAAAGGAAAGCGAATACACCAAGATGGCATACTGCCATAAGAATCTGTATGAGGCGATCAAGGCGTTAAAGAAGGAAGGAACAAACGTATCCGGCATTACCGTCTGGGGTGTCATTGAGCCGAATTCATGGCTGCATTCCCAGTCGGATCTCGGTGGCGGAGCAAGCGGCTCTGCACAGTGCCCACTGCTTTTTGACGGAAACTATAAAGCAAAGCCTGCTTATTGGGCTTATGTGGATGCAACGAAACTTCAGCCGGCGATTCAGAAGGTTACTATTACAGAGGCGAAGGATGGCAATATTGCAGGAGAAACCTATACGATCGATCAGGGTGCGGTACAGGCAGAATTTATCCCGGTTTGGGATGCAGACGGTCTTACCGTACAGGTAAAAGTAAAGGATACAACCGTAAATGACGCAGATGCCGTTACGGTATATGTAGATCCGGACAATTCGGCATCGGATATCACACCGCATAAGGTGACGGTTGCAAGAACAGCTGCTGCTGCGATCGCAGGCGGATATCAGGCAACCGTCAAGGTTCCGATGGAGAATTTGAAAGTTGCACAGCAGATCAGTCTCGATGTTGTTGTAAACAATGACGGGAAGACAGAAAGCTTTAATGATCTGACCGGAAAGCAGGAGTCAAGCAGCAAGTATTATGCAGTGGCAACCATGAAGCCGGGCATCGAGAAGATCCCGTACGGAACAATTTCGGTTGACGCAGATGCAGATGCTGCATGGGGCAATGCGGTAAACATCCCGCTTACGATCAACAAAGGCTCCGAGGCTTCTGCCAATGCAAAGGTTCTCTGGGATGATGACAATCTCTATGTATATGCAACCGTAAAAGACGCGGCATTGGATAAAACAGGCGCTCAGACGCATGAGCAGGATTCTCTTGAAGTGTTCATCGACGAGGACAACGGCAAGACCGCTTCCTATGGGGAGGACGATAAGCAGTATCGTATCAATTATAACAATGAGCAGTCCTTCAATGGTAAAAAATGTCTGGCAGAGAATGTCAAGTCTGCAACAAAAACAATCGATGGCGGATACGTCGTTGAGGCTGCTTTCAAGTGGACGGATATCAAGCCGGCAAACGGAACCAAGATTGGTCTGGAATTCCAGATCAACGATGCAAAAGACGGCAAGCGTATCGGTACGTTAAGCTGGTATGATGAGACCGGAATGGGCTGGTCAGGCTCAAACGTATATGGTACGGTCGAATTAACCGGAAAGACCGGCAGCAATGGCGGTGGCTCGTCTGTAAATTCGGGAACTTCGGATACGAAGCCGGATGTGAAACCGGACGGAAAACAGGATACGAAGCCGGATGTGAAACCGGACGGAGAACAGGATACGACCATTGAGACATCCAAAGTGGAAATTACAGTTTCCGGCGATAAGAAGGCTGAGGCATCGGTAACTATAACAAAGGATGCGCAGGGAAATGTGACCAGCGCAAAAGCAACGGTATCGGGATCAAAGGGAACACTTACCGCAGATGTGGTAAAGCAGCTTACCGAGGCGGCAGGAACCGAAGATCTTACGATCATCGTGCAGGTTAAGAATGCGAATGGTGATGTGAAATACACGGTTTCCGTTTCCGCAAAGAATGTGAAAAATAATAAATCACTGAAGGCATTTGTTGTCAACCGTAAGACGGGTGAATATGAACTGATCAACAGCAAGACCTATAAGGCTAAGGACGGAAAGCTGAATGCAAGTTTTGGAAAGAAGGGCGATTATGTACTTCTGACGACAAAGGAAGCAGCCAGAATTGAAAAAGAAATCCTTAAGACCATCGCTCCGAAGAAAGCAAAGGCAACGGTTAAAAAAGGAAAAACAACGAAGTTTAAGCTTGACAGCAAGCTGAATCAGAACAATGTAAAGAAGGTAACTTACAAAACTTCCAAGAAGTCGATTGCTACCGTAAACAAGAACGGTAAGATCAAAGCAAACAGGAAAGGAACGGTAACGATCAAGGCGACCGTGACTTTAAAGAATGGAAAAACAAAAACGGTATCAATGAAGATAGTCGTTCGGTAGAAAATATTGACAGGAATACAATTACTATAGTTTGTCGGTAATTATTCCATAAAAAGCCCTCGTGACGCAAGCGGGGGCTTTTTTTATAATCAAATCACAAGAAAAGCATAATCCCAAAAGAAATCAAGCAGTAATAAAAGGGGGCATCTGGATGTTCTATAACAAAAGAAAAACGATCGGGGTCTTTTTGAACCGTGCA
>OGPY01001786.1_pt1 | contig 14971 bp, 10 predicted proteins | sample 1553121 | NCBI WGS metagenome assembly OGPY01 (sample SAMEA2580004, study PRJEB22360) | human gut metagenome
TGCTGGATCTGGATGCATATACGGGAGGTTTCAATCTGCAGATAGCATGGTCAACCGCATATCTGGCAGCACAGGCTATACAGTAAGCTGTTTATTATAGAAACAAACAAATGATGAGCACCTTGTAAGTGGATTATATCTATGATATGATTCAGCTATACGTTATTTGCCGATTCATAAACATCAATTAATAATAAAACAGAGAAAATCTGTTTGAATAATAGAAACAGGAGGAACCACGAAAATGGGATGTAACATAGCCATCGACGGACCTGCAGGAGCAGGAAAGAGCACCATCGCAAAGAAAGTAGCGAAAGAATTATCATTTATCTATGTAGATACAGGAGCAATGTACCGGGCCATGGCATTTTATCTTCTGGAAAAAGGAATCAGCGGTGATGAAAATATCTCCAAAGCATGTCATGATGCAGATATTTCTATCCGTTACGAGAATGGAGAACAGCAGGTGATTCTTAATGGAAAGAATGTAACGGCATTTCTCCGTAAGGAAGAGGTTGGAAATATGGCATCGGTAAGTTCTGCCAATCCGGAAGTGCGCGCGCATCTTCTGAAACTGCAGCGCAACCTTGCGGCCGAGAACAATGTAGTTATGGACGGAAGAGATATCGGAACCACTATTCTTCCCAATGCAGAAGTAAAAATCTTTTTGACTGCAAGTGCCAAAACCCGCGCAAACAGAAGATATCTGGAACTTACAGAGAAGGGTGAAGCCTGCGATATGGATGAGATCCTGAAAGATATCATTGACAGAGATGAGAGAGATATGAACCGCGCCGTTTCCCCGCTTAAACAGGCAGAGGATGCAGTTCTTGTTGATTCTTCAGAGATGGGGATTGAGGAAGTGGTTGAGAGTATCCTTTCTGTATACAGGAAAAAGGTGAATGGATGAAGGTAAAAGTTGCAGAAACTGCCGGATTCTGTTTTGGCGTACAGAGAGCAGTAGACCGTGTTTATGACCTGATCGGTTCCGATGCTACACCGATCTACACACTGGGCCCGATCATCCATAATGAGGAAGTCGTCTCAGATCTGGAAAAAAAAGGTGTGGCTGTGATCAGTGAGGAAGATCTTGCCACTTTAAAAGGCGGCACCGTTGTGATCCGTTCCCACGGAGTCGGTCGTAAAGTCTATGATAAGATCAAAAAATATGGCCTTGGGTATGTGGATGTTACCTGTCCTTTTGTGCTGAAGATCCACAAGATCGTTGAGAGAGAAAGTGCCAGAGGTGCCCATATTGTGATCATTGGTGATCCGGATCATCCGGAAGTCCAGGGAATCTGCGGATGGTGCCAGGGACCGTACACCGTAATAAGAAACGCCGAAGATGCTGAAAGATTCACCGTTTCTCCGGAAAAAGAAGTGTGTGTAGTGTCACAGACGACATTTAATTACAACAAATTTCAAGAATTAGTTGAAATTCTCCGCAAAAAGAGTTATGATAATAATGTTTTAAATATTCTAAATATTTTAAACACTATTTGTAATGCTACCGAAGAACGGCAGAAAGAAGCTAAAGCGATAGCCGGAGAGGTAGACACTATGCTGGTCGTAGGCGGCCGGCACAGTTCCAATACTCAAAAGCTGTTTGAAATATGTAAAAAGGAATGTGGAAATACTTACTATATACAAACACCTGTAGACTTGGATTCTGAAATGTTCCAATGCAGTAGTTGTGTAGGTATTACAGCAGGGGCTTCCACCCCAAAGAAAATTATTGAGGAGGTTCAAGAACATGTCAGAATTAAGTTTTGAACAGATGCTGGAGGATTCCGTAAAAACAATCAGAAATGGAGAGATCGTACAGGGTACTGTTATCGATGTCAAAGAGGATGAGATCATCCTGAACATCGGTTATAAAGCAGATGGTATCATCACAAAGAATGAATATTCCAACGATTCTTCCCTGGTACTCACCGATGCAGTTAAAGTTGGTGACACTATGGAAGCAAAAGTCCTGAAAGTGAACGATGGAGAGGGCCAGGTTATCCTGACATACAAACGTCTTGCTGCAGAGAAAGGCAACAAACGTCTTGAAGCTGCTTTTGAATCTCAGGAAGTACTGAAAGCTCCTGTAACACAGGTACTTGACGGTGGTCTTTGTGTTAACGTTGAGGAAGCAAGAGTATTCATTCCTGCAAGCCTTGTATCCGATACTTATGAGAAAGATCTTTCCAAATATGCAGATCAGGAGATCGAATTCGTTATCACAGAATTCAACCCAAGAAGACGCCGTATCATCGGTAACCGCAAACAGCTTCTTCTTGCTGAGAAAGCAGAAAAACAGAAAGAACTTATGGAAAGAATCAACGTTGGCGATGTTGTTACAGGCGTTGTTAAGAACGTTACAGATTTCGGTGCATTCATCGATCTCGGTGGAGCAGACGGACTTCTTCACATCTCCGAAATGTCCTGGGGCAGAGTAGAGAACCCGAAGAAAGTATTCAACGTTGGTGACGAAGTTAAAGTTATGATCAAAGAGATCAACGGAGACAAGATCGCACTGTCCATGAAATTCCCGGAAGAGAATCCATGGCTCACAGCTGCTGAGAAATTCGCAGTAGGCAACGTTGTAACTGGTAAAGTTGCACGTATGACAGATTTTGGTGCATTCGTTGAGCTGGCACCTGGAATCGATGCACTTCTTCATGTATCCCAGATTTCCAGAGAGCACGTTGCAAAACCGGCTGATGTACTTTCCATCGGACAGGAAATCGAAGCAAAGGTTGTTGACTTCAATGGCGAAGACAAGAAGATCAGCCTTAGCATGAAAGCACTGGAAGCTCCTGCACAGGCAGAAGAAGATACAGAGGCTTAATTAATTCCAAATAATATGAAATCCCGACAGATTTAAGGTCTGTCGGGATTTTTTTGCGTTATTTTCCAAGGCTTTTGAGAAGACAGGGGAGAGAATGTGTCAGGTACTGCATCTGTTTCTGTCTGCTGGTGAGGAAACTTTCGTCGCAGCAGAACCAGGTGTAACAGGTCTGAGGCGTAGCGGCTGTCCGCAGGCTCTTGTCCATGTAGCGGCTGAGCAATTTGGGAATCGCCTGATCTTCCCCGGGGAGATATTCATAGTCCTTGTAATTCAGATAATACTGCCGGAGTTTTCCGTTCCTGAGATGGAGGAGCAGCCTGGCTTCGGAATCATTGACGGTGAGATAGAATTCCTCTGTGACACAGGAAACGGGAACAGGGACCGGATGCTTCAGCACCAGCGTGATCACAAGTTCTTCCTGGCCGTGCATGCGGACAGTAGAAGGCTCGTATTCGCCGAGATAGAGGAATTTGTAGCTCAGAAGCGTATAGACAGATCCAAGCCCGCATAAGTCTTCCTGATTGTGGCCCAGAACCGTTTCCAGTGCGGAGGGGTCCTTCTTTTTTATATAGGAGCGGTACAAGCGGATGCACTGACCGCCGTCACAGTGTATTCTGTGTATGGAAGGAAACAGATTTTCCAGGTCAGGCTGCTTCATTCGTGATAATTTAAACAAAGTCTGACACGATCTGAGCGACTGGTAGAGATCGATCGACGGAAGCTCTCCAAAAGGGGAAGGAAGACCGCTCCTTCGACACCTTTCCTCGAGATAAGGCTGGTCAAAACGGTTTCCATTGTACTGGATTGTACAGGTTGCGCCCTGTATATAGCGGGTAAATTCCTCGATGATCAGAGATTCTTCTTCGGGAGATTCCGCGAGCCACTGTGTCAGGATCCATAGGTTTTGTTCATATCGTACGGCTCCGATCAGATAAACGAAGGTAGAATATCGGGACAGACCTGTAGTCTCAATATCGTAAAAAATAGGTGAAAATTCTGACAACTTTAATTCTGCACTCGACAAAAATTTAACAGTATCAGGGTCTGGAAACCCTTGTAAAATCGGCATTTTTTTAACAATCATGTTATATTTTTCCTTTCTTGATTGTATTTAATTATACACAATATTTTGTAAATTGGGTAGTGAATTTTTAGTGAAAAAGATGTATAGTAGTAATAGAGATGTTACTGTTCACAGGTAGTATCCCGCGAGGTGTTTTGCCATGAATATGGCAAAATCCCGAGACATACAGGGCAAAATCCCATCACCGAAGGTGATTTGGAATGGATTTTGACCAAGTTGCTGTGAACGGAGTGAACAGTAACATAGCGGTTATTGTGAATGGAGTGCACAGTAACTAATCAAGATTTCTACTGCAGAGGGCATCGTCTGCAGCACCAGAAACAAAATAAACATGGGCGGTGGATACCAGCTCATGAAAAAGGAGGAAACGAATATATGGGAAAACTGACCTTTAAGGGCGGAATCCATCCTTACGAAGGTAAGGAACTGGCAAAGAATCATCCGATTGAGAAGTATCTCCCAAAAGGAGACATGGCTTACCTGATGTCTCAGCACATCGGAGCACCGTCTGTTCCGTGTGTCAAAAAGGGTGACCAGGTTCTCGCAGGACAGAAGATCGCAGATGCAGGAGGATTTGTATCTGTACCTCTTCACGCATCTGTATCAGGTACTGTTAAGGGAATCGAGAAGCGCCTGAACGCGACAGGTGCCATGATCGATGCGATCATCGTGGAGAACGACCAGCAGTATCAGGAAGTGGAGTTCACACCTGCGAAACTGGAAGATCTGACCAAAGAAGAAATCCTGAACCGTATCAAAGAAGGCGGAGTAGTAGGTATGGGTGGAGCCGGTTTCCCGACTCATGTCAAACTGGCACCGAAGGATCCTTCCAAGATCGAATACGTACTGGTAAACGGTGCGGAGTGCGAACCGTACATCACCAGTGACTACCGCAGAATGATGGAAGAACCGGAGAAAGTAGTCGAGGGACTTAAAGTGATCCTGAAACTCTTTGATTCTGCCAAAGGTTATATCTGTATCGAGGACAACAAACCGGACTGTATCGAAAAGATGCAGAAACTGGTCAAGGATATCCCGAGGATCGAAGTCAAAGAACTCATGACCAAATACCCGCAGGGTGGTGAGCGTACCCTGATCTACGCAACAACAGGCAGAGAGATCAACTCCAAGATGCTCCCGGCAGATGTTGGATGCGTGGTAGACAACGTAGAGACTGTAGTTGCTGTATATAAGGCTGTTATCCAGGGCAGACCTGTCATGGACCGAGTTGTGACGGTAACAGGTGACGGTATCAAAGAGCCTAAGAACTTCAGCGTTTATACAGGAACCGATATGTCTGAACTGATCGACGCAGCAGGCGGACTTAAGGCCAAGATCGAGAAGATCATCTCCGGTGGTCCGATGATGGGATTCCCGTTATATGATCTGCATATCCCGTGTACCAAGACAACCTCTGCATTCCTCTTCCTGGAGCATGATGCAGTAGCTGAGGCACAGAAGATCCAGACGGCATGTATCAACTGCGGCCGTTGTGTAGGTGTCTGTCCCGGCCATGTTCTTCCGGCTCGTCTGGCTACGCTGGCTGAACGTGGTGATATGGCAGGTTTTGAAGCACTGGATGGTATGGAATGCTGCGAATGTGGATGCTGCAGTTATATCTGTCCGGCGAAGAGACCGCTGACCCAGAGTATCAAATCTATGCGTAAAATGGTTCTTGCCAGCCGTAAGAAGAAATAGGGGGAGGGAACAAAATGGAACAAATGTTAAATGTATCATCTAATCCTCATGTCAGGGACAAAATGACAACAAGCCGGATCATGCAGCTCGTTGCACTTGCGCTGCTTCCTACCACACTGTTTGGTATCTGGAACTTCGGCTTCCGTGCACTTCTTGTTGTACTCGTGACGGTTGCGTCCAGCGTCTTTTTTGAATGGCTGTATGACCGCCTTATGCATAAAAAGAACACGATCAATGATTTCAGTGCAGTAGTTACAGGACTTCTGCTCGCACTCAACATGCCGCCGCAGATCCCGCTGTGGATGCCGGTACTCGGCAGTGCTTTTGCGATCATCGTTGTAAAACAGCTTTTCGGCGGTCTGGGACAGAACTTCATGAACCCGGCACTTGCTGCAAGATGTTTCCTGATGATCTCTTTTGCAGGCAAGATGACAGATTTCGCAGTGGACAAGTTGAGCGGATATCACTGTATTGATACCGTTACAGGAGCAACCGCTCTTGCAGAACTTAAGAACAGCGGATTCACAGCAGATTCCATCTCTGTAAAGAACCTGTTCATCGGTAATATCCACGGAACCATCGGTGAAACTTCAGCGATCGCGATCCTGATCGGTGCAGTGATCCTTCTTGCATTCAAAGTGATCGACCTCAAGATCCCGCTTACATATATTGGAAGTTTTGCGGTATTTCTAATCCTTTACATGCTTGGAACAGGCAAGGGATTTGACGTGAACTATCTGTTCAGCCACATCTTCGGCGGTGGTCTTATGCTTGGTGCATGGTTTATGGCTACAGACTATGTCACAACACCGATCACACCAAGAGGACAGTATGTATACGGTGTCTGTCTTGGTGTACTGACTGCGGTCTTCCGTCTCTTTGGCGGTTCCGCAGAGGGCGTATCCTATGCGATCATTTTCTGCAACCTGTTAGTTCCGATGATTGAACGTGTGACTCGTCACCCGGCATTTGGGAAAGGGGGCAAAAAGGCATGAGTAACAGAATTATCAAAGATACCATAGCCATTACAGTGATCACACTGGTGGCAGGACTTGCCCTTGGTGTAGTCCAGGATATTACAGCAGATCCTATTGCAAAGCAGGAAGCACAGGCGAAACAGGATGCGTATAAGGCAGTATTTGCAGATGCGGACAGCTTTGAGACAGTGGATGTGGATGCGGATGCCATGCAGTCTTATCTGGATGAGAACGGATATGCGGCACAGTCCATAGATGAGACTATGCTTGCCAAAGATGCTTCAGGCAATGAACTGGGATATGCATTTACAGTAACCACTTCCGAGGGTTACGGCGGAGATATCCAGTTTGCAATGGGTATCACAGTTCTGATCGCCCGTTACTTAGGCGAAAAGAGACCGGAACAGATTGGTGCAGTTATCGGTGGAGCGGCGATCGTGTTCACTATGATCTCCGTTGGACTTTTTGTTGTAATGGTATGTTTTGCACGTCCGATTTCCGTGCTGATGCAGGCACCAGTGGAGGCTGTTGACCTGACATCCAGTTATGTACGGATCTGCGGAAGCGGCATCTTTTTTATTGTAGCTTATAACCTTCTGTCTGCAATCTTCCGTGGACTTGGAGACAGTAATTCACCGCTGCTGTTTGTCCTGGTGGCATGTATTGTCAATGTGATCGGTGACCTGGTGCTGGTTGCAGGACTTCATATGGATGCAGCAGGTGCAGCGATCGCAACTGTTTCTGCACAGGCACTCAGTGTTGTATTTGCGGTTATCCTTCTGATCAAAAAAGATCTCCCGTTTAAGATCACAAAGCAAGATTTCCGCCTGAATCCACAGTGCAAAAAATTCCTCAAGATCGGTCTTCCGCTGGCACTCCAGGAATTTCTGACACAGGTTTCTTTCCTGGCACTCTGTGCGTTTGTCAACCGACTTGGACTGGAGGCTTCTTCCGGTTACGGCGTTGCCTGCAAGATTGTAAACTTTGCGATGCTGGTACCAAGTGCGCTGATGCAGTCCATGGCATCTTTTGTTTCCCAGAATGTAGGAGCGGGCAAGACAAAACGTGCGAAACAGTCCATGTTTACAGGAATCGGCGTAGGACTGGCTGTCGGCTGCCTGGTGTTCCTTCTTGTCATGTTCAAGGGAGATATGCTGGCAGGATTTTTCTCAACCGATGCAGCCGTTATCCAGAATGGATATGACTATCTGAAAGGATTTGCAGTCCTGACAGCTTACAAAGCCGGGACGTACAAGTCAGGCATGGAAAAGGAACTTGAGGTTGCCCCTACAACGGACACAGACGCCCTTATAAGCCGTATTCTATCAGACTACAATACATTTAAGGGCACAGAAGAAAAACACCCGGAAACGCACAAATTGACGTTCTCAGAGGTATATGAACAGTTCATGAGATGGAAGTTTCCTGAGGGGACAAAGCTATCATACAGTTCAAAGAACGCATACCGGAATGGATATTCAAACTGCGCAGTACTCCACAACCGCGTATTTGAGGATTTAAAGGCTCCTGACATGCAGGAGGTATTAGACACCTGTCCACTCAAAAGAGAAAGCGTAATGATGATACTGACACTGTTTAAGCAGATGTACAAGTACGCCATGTATGCTGAAATTGTCACGGAAAATAAAGCTCTCTATGTTCGTAACAATGCGCCTCACGACACGGAGCACGGCACGCCCTTTTCGGATAAGGAATTAAACATCCTTTGGAATAACGCCGATGATCCGGAAGTGCAGCTCATTCTAATCATGTGTTATTCTGGATGGAGGATTGGCGAAGTATCAAAGCTTTCGATTAATCTCGAAGAAAGATATTATCAGGGTGGTATTAAAACAAAAGCTGGAAAAGACAGGATCGTACCTATCTATTCAGCCGTATATAGTTTTGTCCGGTCAAAAATGGAATCGCAAGGGAAGCTTCTAATGTATACGCAAAAACATCACAGGGACAAGCTTTTCTATCCTACGCTGGAACGCTTGAATATAACCGGCAACCCGAAGCACACGCCGCACGATTGCCGACATACCTTTTCTACCCTGTGCGAAAAATATGGCGTCCGGGAAAACGACCGGAAGAGGATGCTGGGGCATTCATTCGGAAACGATGTCACGAACGCTGTGTACGGCCACAGGTCACTGGAAGAACTCCGGGGAGAAATAGAGAAAATAAAAGTCCCATTTGTGACTAACTGTGACTAACCGTTCCTATTTTTATCGCCTTTAAACTGTCTTAATCACTCTAACAAAAGTCTACAAAGCCTTGATTTTACTGGCTTTTCCGCATTTTACAAGGGATTCTGCAAAGACATTTTCTTTAATCTAATTTTAATGAAAATCTTCAAGAATCCTTTGTTTATGCGGGTTTTCAGACTTTGTTTGTGACTAATTTGTGACTAACCATGAAAATCTATATCTGCTCACAACATCGTAATTTGACGTAAAAAAAAGAGTCGGGTTTTCACGCCCAACTCTTTCTTTTGACTGTCCGCTCGTGCCGCTGCTAACAGCTCCTATCAGGAGCATACAGCTCTTCCGTTCATGCACAGTGGAATCAGCCTGCACTATCAACTTGTGCGTAGCCACACAGGAAGCTTTACATCATAAGTCCAATCCCTGTGCGACTACTGATAGTATACCTCATTCTACGTCAAAGTGCAATCAAATCTTTCCAGACAGTTGCATCACAGATTCCGTCCTGTTTCATATTCCTGGATTTCTTGTAGCTGTTGAGAGCACGAATGGTATTCTCACCCGCCACCCTATCAAGGCTCAGGATCTGATTGTCAACTCCCCTGAAATCTCTTGCTACTAAAATCTCCTGTAATAAAAGTACTGATGTTCCCTTGCTTCCCAGTTTTACAGTTTTTGGCTCAAACATGTATTTCCCTCCTGTTGATGTATTAGTTGATGTTCTGTTTACGATCTTCCAATCCGGTGTGCAGAATTTCGTTCCCGGCATCTGACTGTTAAGATAGCTTTTCGCACAAACACCACCGCCGTTTGCGATAATACCAGATGCACCGGAAGTATTACCCTCGATAGTGTAAAAACGATCGCCAACAACTGCCGTAACTAATCCGGTGTGAGTAAACGTACCATTATGTTTAAAAATTACAATGTCTCCAACCTTCGGATTAGCATTAAGTGTAAATAAACCGCTCATGGTCGGACAGTACACATAAGGCCAATGTTTCAGGAGCTTCTTTGCTTTATTCAGTCCGAATGCTTTCATAAAGCACCAGCTCACGAAACAAGCGCACCAGGGCTGCCCTTGATATGATGGCTTAATGTCTCGCCAGTATTTCGTATAGTTGTTCGAACCGGCGTTTGCAGTCTTACTGTCGAGCTGACTGTTGCTTTTCTTTTCAAGATACCCAATTTCGTTTTTTGCAATGAGAATCACTTTTTCGATAGCTTTGTCCATTGTAGGAACCTCCTCTTTATAATCTTTATAAAATACATTCATATTGATACCGGATACTTTTCTTTTGCTGAAACACTGTCAGCCTACACCGACCGGTGTTACTTTCTGTGAATACTCATTAAATTTTCCCATTACTGTAATCTCCTTTCTAATTTCTTGATACGTTTTTCTTGCTCATCAACCTTTGCGTTAAGTTCCTGTATCGCTTTGATAGCGTAGTTCAGTAGGTAAGGGGTATTAATCTGCTTAACATCCATCTCGCCGTTTTCATCATACCCACCGCCCAGAGCCAATTTCGGGTCGATTTCTTCCAGCTCGTCCGCTACAAAGCCAATGTCCTGATGCCAGCCGCCCCTTTCTTTCTTCCAGTCAAATTGCCGAACTTGCATCTGGTTAATAGCATCAAGAGCTATTACTTCACTTTCTTCGATGTTATCCTTCAGCCTTATATCCGAGACCTGACTTCCTGTATATAAATAATCCAGGATATATGCCTTAGCAGAAGCGTTCCCCCACTGGCCTCTGATTCCAAGCCTTCTATACGTAGTTCCATTTTTCGATCCGGTTCCGGTACTCAAATAAGCTACTCTTGAGCCGTCAGTTCCTGCCGATGCTACAGGTCTTTTGCGGGCAGGACTACTCTTTGACGTTTCTTCATAGTCTTCGAACGTGAAACTTCCTTGCACATACGCACCGCCTTTTAGTCCGGCAGTTTTTGCTACTGAAAGGGTTCCGCTTGTAGCTAAGTTATCCCCCATGCTACTGCCGTCTGTATACACAGCATTTGCGGTTATGCGGACTAAGTCATTCAAATAGCGGATGATATAGCCATCCCATTTATGGCTTGTATCACCCTCCATCCAGAGTTCTTCTACGCCGCTTGTTTTTTTTGCTGCATACAGGCCGTATTTCCCTAATTTAAGCATTTTATAATTATTAGCATCGGTATAATCTACATATACAGCCAAGCCGCCTGTATCAATACTTACCTTTCTCTTTGTTCCTGTCGAATCATAGTAAAAAAGTCCTGTTCGCAGGAGCCTAAAAATAGTAATGGCATCGTCAGAAGCACTATTCATTGCCATCCCGCCATTGTTCAGTCTTAAGACTTCGTTGCCATTCTCATCATACAACTTTAGCTGACCGTTTCCGTTGTTCGCACCGCCAAGGATGACTGTTCCACCTTTTGCTGCGTCAAACGAAATATATATATGCTTATTAAGATAGTATAATCCTTTCCACGTTCCGTTATTGGATAAAATATCAACTATTTGTTCCTGTGTTAGCGCTGCTACATCGACAGCAACAGAAAAACTCTGTCGGTCATACAAAGTCGTTTTGTTTTTATCGGCATACACGGAAACACGGATTATGTCATGAGCCTCTAATGAAAACGTATTTACGGCAATATTTATTGTTTTTGCAGCCATTGTATAAGCTGTGCTTATTTCGCTATATGTGTTTCCACCATCAGAGCTTTTCTCAACTTTCCAATATCCTAGTAAAGCTTTCGCTTCTTCTTGCCCATCACGATAGAATGCGTTAATAGTCAGAGTCACAGGACTTATTTTTTTATCTGCTCCCATCAAGAGTAGTTCTGCGTTGGGTTGCAAGAAGTAAGTCCGCCCAGCCACTCCCGGGTCTCCCTTAATCTTTGTCCACGAATATTTGGTTGGATCTGTTGAATCTGACTGCGTAGTGTCCGTATACTGACCGATATATGATTTGTTTGTACTGTTAGATGTGCTAAAGTCCGTTTTTCCGTCCACTGAATTTGCGTACGCAATATGCAGATAGTAGGTCTTTCCATCCGTTCCGTTCGTACCTGGAATTCCATCTTCTCCGTCTTTTCCTTCGAATTTGCTCCAAGTATATTTTTTCGGGTCATTGCTATCAGCTTCCGTAAAATCAACATAAGTTCCGATATACGCAGACGGAGTTTCTGCCATCTGACTAGAGCTGGTAGGATTTGCTACAGAACTGTATTTGATGTGGAAATATGATGTTTTACCATCTACTCCATTGACTCCATCCTTGCCGTCTTTACCCGGAATTCCCTGCTCACCTTTTTCACCTTGAAGTCCATCTAATCCGTTGATTCCATTCTTTCCAGCTTTTAACTTCGCAACCGTAAACCGCTTCGTGATTGACAATGCCCGTAGATAAGTGGCTTTGATGTCCACCCATCCGTTATCTGCACTCAATCCGGTCACGGTATAAGTATGCGTAGAATCATCCCATGAGCCAGTCACGTTATTGGATTTCGCAATGGTGTAGGTGCAATCATTAGTCACATCGTTAGTTCCATACATGACCTGAGCCGTAGTTGTCACGGTCGGAAATGTTCCAGTGATATTTCCATCAGCATCAGTGGCGATGCTCTGGTAGTCGTTGGTCAACTGCATGGTCATGTTCTTTGTTTCCGCAATACTGTTGTCCATAGCAGTCAGCTTTTCAGTCAGAGTCTGATTGCCGATAATCAAAATATTCGGATTCATGTACACTGTATTGGTATCCATATTGGCTTGGAAAATAATATTTCCGTCTTTGTCTCTTACCGTCAATGCACCAGAATCAATATAATCCGCATTAATTCCCTCGGCATACAGAAGTTTGGTTATCATCGTTCCGGTTAACTGGAAGCCAAATGGATAAGTTTTGCCACCATCATTCGACACGCCGATTGCCTCGGATGTAATTTTGATCACATTTTTTGATTCTTTCAGAGTACCCTTATCGTGAAAATATGAGATTGTACTTCCGTCTTCCTGCTGAACGTAAGTCGCAAAGAGTCCGCTTCCAACTGAAAGAGATTCCTGCAACTTTTCGATTGCTAGCTCTCTTGCGTTTTTTTCTTTTTCGACAAGCCGACGCGCTGCAACGATTGCTTTCGTAGCTCCAGAATAATATAGACTCATTCCTCTGATCGGGTCGTCAGCCTGTGTTTTTAGAGTAGTTTTTCCGTTAATTGTGTATGATACATCTGTTAGAGGAGTAACGTATTGATTAAGATTACGATCATAGGTATAAGCCACGTCACCAAATTCCAGCAACGGATTGAACGCTATATCTCCTTGGAGATTTCTGAATTTCGCACCGATAATGGAATCGCCAATTTGTGCTGCCACTGTTGCAAGATCGGATTCACCCACAAGATTGTTTTCCATAGATAGAATGTAACCGGAAGATCCATATGTTTCAGAATTATCACCGCTTATTATATTGATTCCAGTTATCACTATGTCGTCGCTCGACACCGTCGGCATACTGATATAATCTTTGAGTTCAATGCTCGGAGTAGTATCCAGATTCCATCCAACAAACTGCAAACTTCCGTTGCTGTCAAGACGTGCGTTTGCGGTATCAAGCATGGCAGCCCATCCGAAAAGTTGACGATATGTCATATCTTCTGGGAGTTCATTGATAATCAGATCACCATGTGCCATTTTCGAGAAACCAGCCGTGATACCGAGAGTACCACATGCATCCCTCACCAGACTCTCAACCGTCTGCGGGAGAACCAGTTTTGTTGAGTATACGGCATTAGTCTTATACATATCATCCAAGGCGGTAAGATTAAGAATTTCACCGTACTGCTCTGGCGTTGTAACTGTATATGCGCCTTTGTCGATAGTTTCAATAGTATCGGCATCAATCTGCATTTTAAGATACGCATGGACTTTTGCCATGTAGAAATAGTAATCTTTCCACTGGTCAGAAGTGTTATCTAACTCAAGTGTCATGGATTTACAGATAACACACCCGATTGGAAAATTGCTGCTTTCTGCACAATCAGAAAATGAGTTGTTACCGCTCATGATTTCATTTTTCAGGTGCTTTAATGTTCCGTCAGAAAAGGTAATATCCACTTCAATCCATACCTTTTCTCCGTTCTCAAGTCCCTGTTTGAATGCATTAGATACATTAATCAAGTGGATTCACCCCCTGCATATTGAAAGATATTTTTGATACAAATTTTAAGTCTGGCGAAATTTCCCCAATAGTTAGGCTTGCTTTTCCGACATAAAACGGATCAGTTCTCCATGCCATGTGGTAAAGCGACCAATGATACAAATTGAAAGTTTTTCCTTTTGCAATAATTTTGAGAATTTTGTTTGCTTCTACGACTGGAACGTTTGATGCTTCATAGCTATACTGTTCGACTGTAAATAATGGAGTCAGTAATGCTTTTCCGAACTGTGTGCGGTTACTGCCTTCTGAATAAGTTGTTTCGAGGTTATAACCCATATCTTTATCTGGCTGATAGATGGAAGCCCCATTCATCTTGTATCGTTCTGTTATGCTTTTTGGAATAGTTGCCACGCTTCCACCTCCTATGCCAGTTCAAACGGGTTTCTACCGCTTGTATCACGTCTTAACTTTGCTTCTTCGATAATTTCATCAAATACTGTTCTTCGGTTAATCTGCGCTATAAATTGCCAACTTCCACCACCTGCCTGTCGTCCTGCTGTTTCTTCCCGGACGATCTTTCTGAGGAGAGCCTCCGGCGTCTCGATGTTGTTGCCCTGTTTCTGATCGCCCAGAACTGCAAGGAACTCACTTCGTGGTGGAATGACCGCACCTTTTGCCAAATATGGAACGGTTGGTACTCTTGGAAAGTGCGCACTGAACCCAATGGTCTTTGAGCCGAACGGAGTCGGTACTTTCCATGGGCCGAACGAAAAAGCTGATTCCACGGTACTGATCGCACCGTTGATAGTTCCGATTGCACCGTTGATAGTGCTGATTACTTTGTTGAATACTGATACTACGGTGTCTCTTATTTTTGTGAATATATCAACTACGGTATCTCTCGCATTGGAAAATTTGTTGACAATAGCGTCCCTAATAGCTCCTACTTTTGTAGCAACCGTATTCCACATGTTTTTGAAAGTTGTCGTAGTTCTTTCACGTACATACTTCCAAACACCG
>OGPY01001798.1_pt1 | contig 14914 bp, 10 predicted proteins | sample 1553121 | NCBI WGS metagenome assembly OGPY01 (sample SAMEA2580004, study PRJEB22360) | human gut metagenome
ACAAGAAAATACGTTTGCTATCTCTGTCCCTACAGAGAAAGAAACACCATACCATATTCCGGTATTTCATAAATACAACTTCCTTATAAACGGAATGTGCGAAAGTATTTATTACAAGATGCTTATTCAGCAAAGAGACTATGCTGCCTCTATGCAAGAAAAATTGAGTACGCCGTACAAGGGATACTTGTTTGTTCACCCTTCATTACCGCGTCTCATAACAACAGCGGATTTTAACAAATTTCTCTCAAAGATTTGTACGGAAAATCATGTAATAGATTCGGAAGGCAATCCAGCGGTTATTACGTCTCATGACTTACGGCACATCAATGTCTGCGAGAGATTACAAGGAAACACGATTTCAGCCTTTGATACAATGGTTGAGTGCAATCATTCATCGTTAACGCAGACCTTGGGATATGGTTATCCTTCAAAAAAAGACAGCACAGACCATCTTGCGGATATTACAAAGCAGCTTCCATTACTTAAAGATGATAAAGAGATTGAATGTTTGAAAATGCCTCAGTTTAAATACAGCAAACTTCTTGAAGACTCCGGCACAAAAGTTATCCCCGGATATGGCATTTGTAGAAATTTGGAATGTGAGCCACAATTTGAAAAATGTCTACAATGCGAATCATTTTCCCCGGACCCTCAATGCAGAGAATACTTTTTATCAGCAATTGATTTTTTACGCAAGCGCAACGAAAAAATCATTAAAAAGAATGGCGACCAAGCTGTCGTTCAGCGTAATGCGCAATCTATACAACTGTACCAAAATTGCATTAACAAAATGGATGCTGCATCTGCCAGCAGGAAAGGAAGCGCATCATGAAGAAACCCAATGATGGCGTTCGTGCCTATCAAGAAGCTAAACGTCAAGAAACCTTGGCAAAAATCGACGAAGCATATACTTACTTAAAAGAGACACATCAAATTATTACAAAAGCAGCCATCGCACGTACTTGTGGAATGAGCCCTAAAACGATTAACAAACCATTCGTACAAGCGTATCTTTCCAACTATGAGGAATTTCGTGCGACAGCTTCCGCATCATCAGAATCAGTCGAAGAATTAAAACTGAAAATCTGTAGCCTGAATAACAAACTAGAAAAAACACTTAAAGCCAACAGCACATTACGAGCGGAAAATACAGAACTGAAGCTAAAATGCAAAAGTCTTGCATACGATTATGAATGTCTGCTCGGAGATTATCAGAAAGCAGGCGAACAAAAGCTAATTAAACTGTAAAGTGATATTCCATGCGATTCTGCATGGAATATTTTTAATGCGGATTTTGTATAAGAATACACACTTCACAAAGGATTGTGGAATTTTACTCATAAAAAAAGATTGCCCCATAGAGACTTAGCAATAGATGCTATATCTACGCTATTCTCTATGGGGTAATCCTATGGGTGAAGACAAAATCTTCACACTCACTTGGGATTCTATACTTTTTAATACACCATAGGTTTCTATACCATAGAAACCATTGTAAAGCTTATACCTATAAGGGTTGTTAGCTTTTTATATGGTGTATAGCGCCACAAGCGCTACGATGTATAAATATAACATATCATCTCCCATGGGCTATGTTTATATTATACCATATAATTTCGACATAGTCAACAACAAACTTTCGAATTTGCAAGCTAAACTGTTGTATAACAAAATAGAGCCACCCGAAGGTAGCTCTAAAAGATGGTCATTTAGTTCTTTGTTCTCTTATGTTTTTGGTAGTCGTAATTCGTTCTCTGCAGACCAAGTTCTTTTGCCTTACGCCAAACAGTGTTATTCACGCAGTTGAGGTCTTGCATGAGAGCCGCGCTTGCACCTTCGGTCGGATACCGTTTGACTAAGATGCGAACTTTTTCAGCAGTCCACTGGAAGCCCGCTTCGTACGTAATCCCCATCAGGGCAGCTTTTTGGTGAAGCTGTTTTTTACTCCTACCCAGCAACACCTGCAAAGACCTGCTGGCTCCCTCTTGTGGGTATCTGTCACGCATTAGCTGTTCATCCTTTTTAGACCAATATGCGTAGCCACCGTACACCAGCCCTAACGCGTTAGCTTTCTTCCGAACTGACTGCGCCGGATGATTAAGCGCTGTTTGCAGTGATTTACTTGCTCCCTCAAAGTAGTATCGCTCGCATAAAAGTTCAAGTTCTTGCTCTGTCCATGCACGCTGCTGTTTTTTATGTGGCGCACTATTAGACTTTTGAATAGTATTGTACATCATTATAGCTCCAACTAATTTAATGTAAAATCAACTTATCTATTGCAGCGAAGCCCAATTTGGAAAGCCTTGCCAGCAATCGCACTATGGCTTCGGTTAAGGGTTCGTTGAAGTGCTTTGCTTGCGCCCTCGAATGGATAACGGTCACATAGAACTTTTTCGTCAGCTTCAGACCAACAATCGTAACCGCCATATACCAACCCAAGTTTACTGGCCTTCATACGAATAGATTGCGCTGGATGTCCAAGAGCTTTCACCAAAGAAGCACTTGCTCCTTCGCAATAATACCTTTCGGCTAACACTTCGATTTCTTGTTCCGTCCAAGCACGCTGAGGACAACTGCGGCTATATTTAGATTCCAAGCCCAACAATTCAGCTTTTTGGCGAATCATACCATAAGAAAGACCTAATTCTTTCCGCAAAGCTTTGCTTGCACCTTCGCTAGGATAATGTTCTGTCAAAACTTTCAATTGCTCGTCTGTCCATCGTGGAAGTACGACAAGTTTCTTTTGTTTCTTTTCACGAGGTAGATTTCTAAAAACGCCCATACTTTTGGCTTTGGAGTCAATAGCATAAGCGGAAGCGCCGATATCCTTTTGCAACGCTTTAGATGCACCATGACGGGGATACCGCTTTCTTATTTCGTTTTCCTGCTTCTCTGTCCACAACTTTTTGCCGATGTATTCGTAGCCCATTTGTCTGGCTTTTCCGCGAATCGATTTCTTTTCGCGGTCCAAATCTTTTTGTAATGCATCGCTGGCACCTTCAAAATAGTACCGTTCTCTTAAAATTTCAACATCTTGATTATTCCATTTGCCTGTTTTCGTTTTCAATTACCTCTTTTTTTCACTTGTATTCACCTGCAAACAAAGGAGGCTGCAACTTTCCACATGAGAAAGCAGCAGCCTTTTACGGATTATTAAAATCTATGTTTTGCACGCAGGGTGAATCATTTTATTTCTGATGATATCTTCATTGTACCAACTTTGCAGCAGATGGCAACGCTTTTACGTTATGGTCTTTCCGCCAAAGCATATAATCATAGCAAAAACTACTATCGTCGATTTTTACATTGAATGTACGCTCAAGCAAATCTTTCAGTTCTCTTGCAGCACTCGGAAGAGCTTTTTTATATTGCTTACTTTTTAAAACAATATCATAAGGCGATTTTGGGGTTAGCCCATGTTCGAGAATGCGAATCAGTATGACATCGTTACGCTTACTATTTTCCAGCTTTGCGTTGTCATCCTCATCTCGGCCCTGATGGTAATACACCCCATTGTACTCATATGCGGCCCTCGCAGATGGTGCATCCCCATCGTACTCTTTGCCGTCCATAAAATCCGGGCGAGTATTTGTTTTTGCATCGGGAAACGCAAGCCTGAACATCTCGAAAAGATATCTTTCCGGCGTACTGATTTTATTGCTGCAATATGGACACCCACTCCCACCTGTGTGCGCGTCGGTTCTGTTGTTGATAGTAGCTCTATAACTATGTCCGCGTGAGCATCTCCACCAAACTTTTCGATTCGTGCCGCGAGTTACATCACGTGGTGTTAAATCGCCGTTTTTTTCGTAATCCCACTCAGCAGCAACTTCCGGAAATGTTGTTTCCAAATCATTGAAACCATAGAGCACCCGCTGGCCTGCGCAATAAGGGCACCTTTGACCATGAATTGTGATGTCGGAAATTCGCGCTTCCCATGAGTGCTGTAACGAACATTTCCACCACATTTTTCGACCGCTGTTCGGACGCAATGTATGGGGGTCAATCGTGTTTTTATCATAATCCCATAAAGGGATTAACTCGGGATACAATGTTAATACATCTGTTTCTCCCGGAATTGCCCTATGACCACTGCAGTAGGGGCACCCAAGTCCCATCTTTGTCCTGCTTGCAATAGAAGCTTTATATTTGTGTCCATTGCTGCACTTCCAGTGATATGTTTTCGCGCCGAAAGGTTTGATGTTATCTGGTCTTACATCGCCATTTGACTCACAATCCCACTCTTTTGCTATTTTGGGATATAATGTTGCTAAATCATTTTCGCCTGTAATTGCAAATCTTCCACTGCAATAAGGACAACCGTTATTATATTTGCACCTATCCCCAATAGCAGCTCGCCATCTATGCCCTTTTTCACATATCCATGCAACCTTATAACCACTTCCAGCTGTCACTTCATCTGGCGTCATTTCGTTGTTTTCGTAATCCCATTGTGCCGCAATCTCAGGCCGCTCAATTGCAAGACTGCTATACTTCCTTGATTTTCTCACTTTGCTGTTAAATCCTATCCGTAATGTTTTTGTTCAATCAATACAAATAGTAACTACTTTGCAGCAACAATCAAGAAAGATGCAGCTATGATGATTTTATGAAATTTTTCTATGTAATCTGAAGTCAGTGTTATCCTCGTACCGGATATGAACGGTATATCCCTCGTGAACCTGACCATCGTTGAACAACTTTGCGTCGCTCAGCTTGCCATAGATACGAGCGATACCGGTGGTACGAACGGACGGAGAGCTGTTACCGCTGTCCTTAAAGACAGTATCCCAGCCCTTGGACTTATCAGTGCCAAGGTTCCAGTCGTTGCCGTCTCCGGTACGATATGCACCCAAATCACCGGTGGTGTTATCGAACAGAGCACCGTTTTTGGGGACTTTTACATCGAAGTATTTGCTGTTCCAGTGACCTGTGAAGTTCTTGATGGGCTTCCAAGTCGTGGAATCAAAGCCCAGCTTCGTCAGGTCGAGGTCTTCCATCAGTTCGTAGCAATCGCTCAGAGGATACCAGTAGCTGCCGCCGTTGGCGAGAGCTGTCAGAATCTTCTTTGCATTTACTGCATTGACACGATGGACGAAGTGCGTCATCTGCTGGTCGGCTTGGTCAGCGGCACAGACTTCACACTGTTTGCGCTGAGAAATCCACATCAGGGTGTTGACGCAAAGCTGCATTTCCTGAGGAGACGCTTTGTTTGCACCACCAACCCCAATAAGAGGCAAGTGACCAATCTGGTTCATAACAAAGTTACCGGAACCAGCCAGATAGAAGTTGTTTGTGCCGCTACGTCCATCGACGGTGGGTTCATACAGCTTTCCAAGTCCTGCATCTGTAAAATCAGACGCACAACCATCATACTGAACCCAGATGTCGTCGAATGCGACCTGACCATTACTGTGCGTCAGAGCAGCAGGAATCGTCTGTCCTACACTGAACTTGTAAGGCCAGTTTGTCGGTGTACGGTGCTTGATGTCAGGGTTAACCATTGCTTCTTCGTATGTGAAACCACCATTAGAACGGATACGAAGACTCTTGGAACCATAGATTGTTGTTTTCAAGAATGGTCCATGCGAACCACCTGAAGACATGATAGCGGAAGGTACAGTCAGCGGGTCAACAATCCAGCCGAAATACTCTTCATCGCTTGCGGAGTAGTAACCGGAACCAACGAGGGTGTTGGAATTGTTTTCACCCATCAGAGCGTTCATATTCCAGTGGCCACCGCTGACAGTCCAGCTGTTTACGCTGTAATAACGGGTAGCAGTATCGTTCGGGTCAATCTTTCTTTCGTCATAGACGTTGTTCGGATAACCAGCACCACCGCCGTATGCGTCGAACCAGGCACCGGCATAGGCGTACATGGTATCGTGACCAACACCAAAGCCGTAACCATTGCCAATATAGTTTTTCAAGGCATAATAGGCTTTACCCGAAAGGTCCGGTTCACTGAAATAATTTGTGCCGAACCAACAGGAATCTTGACGGTAATTACCCTCAGCATCCTTTAAATAACGGTCAGGGTCGATGTTAAAAACATTCGCAGAAATGGTATTTAAGGTCACATGGGCCATCCCGTTCTGGGTGTAACCATTACTTGTGGCTTGCCTTACATATTCTTTGATAGTAAGGGGGAATGTCGTTCCATCTTCCTCAACAGTGTAGCAGAACAGAACCTGAACAGCGTCCTTGTAGGAAGTGCCACGACCAGATGCAGGGATAGAAACCGCTGCACCAGTTGCGGTGTTACCTACAATATTGCTGTTGTGATAACGAAAGTAGACCGTTTTGCCGTACCATTCGGAATTGATTTCAAGTTTTCCATCAGTTAATGTAAACGAATTATATTTTCTTGTTGCACCGGTTGGAAGACCATCAGCGTCCAATTCGTTCGCGATGAAATATGAGCGAAAACCGTTGCTACTAATGCCAGACCAATACATATCAGCCTGCTGAGGAGTAACTTTTCCCTCTGCAAGCCAACCGCCTTTGCCGTCTTGACCATAAATCTTGGCATACATGTCAGCCGTCAAGTATTCCATGCCAGCAGACAGGCCGGTCACCCACTGAGGATTGGTCTGGCTGTCAAGCTGGACGCCTGCTGCATAGGTAGCAATGCCGGAAAGGGCAAGACGCTGCTTTAACTTGTCCTCTACAGACAAGTCATTGTACATTTCGTCTTCACTTTTTTCCATCGACGGAATAGAAACAGTGATTTCTGTTGTGATGGTGTTGTCAAGTGCGTCATCGGTGAGCTTGCTTTCATCTGCGCCGTTTGCAATCAGTTCTTCTTTGGCGGCAGCAATATAGTTGTCGTCATCAATAGTGATTACACAGCGGTAAGTAGTGTAAGCATCATACTCATCGATGGTATGAGTGTAGGTGTCAGAAGTTGCTCCCTCAATAGCTTCCCAGCCATTGGTCGTAAGAGTATCCTGACTCTCCTCGCTTTGTTCGGTTTCTGCCGGTTGCACAGCAACATCATTTGTCGTGCTCTCGGTAAAAACAAATTCATTGTTTTCATTCAGCGTTGCGGAAGCATGTTCGTTACCCTTGTCAGCAGAAATAACGATATTACCATCCACGTTTGCTGCGGTGATTTCGAATCCTTCCAGTGCATAGTTGCGGGTATTGAATTCGATGTTGATGTTGCTGGCGTCTGCTCCGATTGCAGCCATCGCATCGGCAACTGCACGATATAACTCGATACCGGACCAAGTAGCATCCGGATTGTCTGCCAATGTCTCGGCAGGAGTTTTATCATCGTTCAGATAACCGTATGTAGTAGGCTCTGCATCGCTGTAATCGTATTCCATCACATCCATATCATAATCGGTATCCTGAGGCTCAATGAACCCCCAAAAAAAGGACGGTAGAAAACTACCGTCCCTCCAAGGTTCTATATCTTTCTTATCTGAGAGTTACCACTCGCCAGCAATTTCATCGGTTCCGCAGCTATTATCCTGCGTCCAGTCAATACCGGAGGAATAACCGAATTCTGGATTCTGGTCCAGATAATCGCCCCCGTAGCTTCCTGCAATTCCGCCACCGGAGTTACCACCGCTCGGCTGAGAAGGCTCAGCAGGAGCAGGTGCGGGGTCGGGAGCAGGAGCCAGTGCAGGCTCAGGCACATAAGTGGGCGTGGAAGTGGAAGGAGCGGACGGTGCAGTGTAACTCGGCGTGGTTGCTGCACCTGCGGAACTGGTAGTTCCGCTATAGTTGGTTGCAGGCTTAGCTGCAGCCTTATTTACCGTGAGCGCATAATCGGCACTCACATCCCCATCAGACTCGCTGGTTGCCGTAATCGTGGCATTCCCAGCAGCCACTGCAGTTACCTTCCCATTGCTGTCTACCGTGGCAACCTTTTCGTCGCTGGACGTCCAGTTAATGGTGGTGTTGGTTGCGTTGTCGGGAGTAACAGTAGCGGTAATGGTAACGCTGTTGCCAACGGTCAGGACACCTTCGGTCTTGCTCAAAGCAATCTGCTCGACCTTAGTAGTAACAGTGACCTTGGTCTCAGCACTCAGACCATCAGGCACAACACCGAACGAAGAATCGGTAGTGTCTTCCGGCTCAGAGGCAGCTGCGTTGTCAGGGGCTTCGGAATCTGCTGCGGAATCAGCAACCTCTGCTTCGGAGGAAGCAACTTCATCCACAACAGGCTTTGCTTCTGCATTCTCTGCAGTAGCGGGGATATCAGCAGTCACATAAGTGGTGATTACACACTCGCCATCGGCAACTGCGGTTACGACGCCGTTTTCATCGACGGTTGCAACGTTCTCATCGCTGGACTCGTATGCCAGCTTGACTTCGGTTGCGTCCTCGGGCGTCATTTTGGCTCCAAGGGCCTTGCTGTTCTCGCCGTTCGTGACGAGTTCAATGGAATCGGGAGCCTCGACTCCGGTAGGGGTAATCACGACCTTTACATGGGTCGTGGAAGAAATATTGGCATCTGCAACGGATACCGTGACATCAGCCTCACCGGCACCAACTGCGGTTACCAGACCGGTCTCATCAACTGTAGCGACCTCTTCGTCGGAGGAAGTCCAAGTGAGATTCAGCTTGGATGCTGCCTCGGCAATCTTTTCCTGCTCAGCCTTGTCGTCGGTGCCATACTCGATATTGAGCTGCTGGGTCTCACCCTTTTCCAGCACAATGTCGGTGGGCAGCCCCACTGAGGTGATATCTACGCCGCAGCCAACCAGACTGACAGCAAGTGCCATCGCAAGCATAATGCCTACGAGTTTCGTAATCTTTTTAAAAGTAGTCTTCATTGTATGTACTCCTTGTGCGAATAAAAGTGTAAATAGAATTCATATAAATTTTCTCCGTATCGTCTGTTTGTAACCTGAAACGGAATATACCTCTTTCTGCTATTGTAGGATAATTTACAGATGGATTTCTTTCCATCTGTTCTAATTATATTATACCACATTTTTACAACAATTACAACTGCAATTGTAAAAAATCAGTTGTTACAGTTGTCATTTGCTGCAAGGTTAGTATACTGAATTTGTTCCTACAAATAAAACTTTTAGCCGATTATCGAAATATTACACTTTAACCGTAACAATAACTATTACACAAGGAGAAATTATGGCCGCTGTTATCTATTTGGATGCCGTATTCACCGCTGAAAGTCCCAAACGCCTTTGCTTGCATAGCGTTGTCGTGAACCCGCATGAGGCCGGAGCAATCAGAGACATCTATACCAAGAAAAACCTGTCTGGTACAGGAAGTATCTTCGTCAACGCCGCAAAGCTGGAAGAATTGTATTGTATTCTTCGTGGGCTGTGCTTGCCGCACGGTTCGCAAGTCATCATTTACGCGGATGATGACTCTATCTGTGAAAAGAAGATTACAGGAACGAATCAAAAAATCTGGAACAAAATTCAGGCTTTTTGTGATGAAGAAGAGTATCAAGTCGCCTACGCATATCAAGGCTTGATGCAGGAATCAATCCGCAAAGCAACCGCGCAGTATGCGTTCGGGGAATGACATAAAAGTAAATAAGCAAAGAGCAGTGGCTTCGCGTTGTGTGAGGCCACTGCTTTTTGTGCTTCGGAAATTATTTAGCCGTCTCTTTCAACTTCTTGGCAATTAGATTTCGCTGATACCGTCCGTTTGGCGGTAAGTGCGCGTCACAGTATTTTCGGTCTCGATTGCCAACAACAAAATAGGTATCACAGCAAAGGCACTTCCTGTACGAAAGACCACGCTTCAAATCCCATGAAAGATATGCGTACATTGCATCCACAATCGTGTCTGCAACAAGGAATTGTCTATTGTCAATACTGTCAATTTGCAGCCTGACACCTTGCAAATGGAAATTAACAATATCGTCTAACGCATCTTCCATTGCCTGTGCCAAATTTTCCAGCACATAGTCAAGCATCGCTTCCGCATTCGGCCATTCCGGGCCAACGCGGATTCTTTCTCCTCTTGAAATGGCATTCATCCAGTCACCGGGAAAACGTGTCAGGCTTTGAATTCCTTCGTCTTGCTCGCCATCAGAATACTTCCGCTTGTAGTAGAACAGGCTTTTCAAGATGTAATTCCGCCGTTCCTCCAATAGCTGCTTGATTTCATCGGTAGCTGCACTGTTTGACCACCACCGAAATATGCCTGCGGTTCCTTTTCCATAGTCTCTGGGGGTCACACCATATTTAGGCTGTAACTCTGCATCATGCTTTCGCTCAATATCTTTCCACATACAGGAGAGTACCATCGCGGCCGCAAGTGCATTCGTATACTGAGGCCATTTACCAAGCAGTAGATTTACTGCTTCGTCTGAGTAATCCATTCGTTCCGCTATAAAATCAGGCACACCGTCATCGATATATCGTTGTGTCTGTTGCTCCATTGTCTCGTTGGGAAGAAATGCGGTTGCCACCTCGTGAACCGCTTCGTAGATTTCACCATGCTTTAATGCAGCATAACAACGTTTAATCTCTCGATAATGCTCCAGTTCCTCATACATCGTAGCCACGAGCGCGTCATCACGGATGCTATCATAAGGGACAACGTAATAATCAGGAGGAAGATGCTTTCGGCCGAGCCACTTATACAACTCGGTCACGGACTGAATTGTCTCTTGGCAGGAAAGCAGCATCTCTTTATCTAAACTGATGGATTTGACTTTCTGCTCTTTTTTTGAATTGTTTTTGTCATCCGGCTTTTTATACCAACGGTATATGATTTCTGTCTCATAGTACACCGGCATGCGCTTCACTTCCTTCCATCCTGATTATACAATATAAAACCAAGCAGCGCAATATTTTTCGAGGCAAAGAGAAGATTTGCATAGGAGGTACAATGGTATGCGCATATCGTTGCGGGTATAATAAGAGTGAAAGACTATAAGTGTGAGGTATGTTGGTTACATTATCGAGCCTATTGCAACGGAGAACTTAATAATGCGCTATACAGTTAAACGATGTTTTTATCCGTACGGAAAGAATGCTACTAATAGAAAAGAAATGAAAATAATTCTCGACGGAAAGTTTCCTGCCATTGAAGTCAATCGTCATCTTGTTCTTGCACAAATAGATAAAGAAAAACCACTTGGGACACCAATCTATTATCTTTGCATATATCTAAACTATCTTGATGAAAATGATATTGATATGCTTGAAGCTAAAATGTCAGACATTCAAGACTTCCTCCAAGAACTTTACATTGATGGATTACCCTATGCAGGAAACGGAGAGCCGAAAAGTTATACTGCAATCCTTGACTACATAGAAGTTCTGTCAAAATTATACGACAATCTTACTCTTCGGGGTTACAAGTTAGATGAAAGTTTGTATACGCGTTCCCAGCTTATGATGCTTGCCCCTGCGCCGAGAAAAAGCGTTAAAACGGGACATGTAATAAGAAGTCAAGAACACCTTACGATGATTTACTACCTTGCCCATATTTTCAGCCCTAACCAAAATGACATTCCGAAATCCAGCTACACAAAATGGTATACCAAAGAACAAATTGAGGGCATAGCAGATGCGCTACCGTTAACATATCGGTGCATTTTTCTTGACACGGTCTATACAGGTCACCGTATCGGAGGAACATTGTCGTATACGTTGAGCTCTGTTGACCTATATAACGGTATGGTTACTCCTACCAAAAGCAAAACAGGAAAAATTCATACATCGCGTATTCCTGTTCGGCTTATTGAAGACATGCGTCAGTATCGAATCGATGTACGTGACAACATCGAAACAGATAGTGATGCTTTCTTCGTGGGACATGATGGAACTCCCGTTACCTATCAGGCTTACAGAGGAGCGCTCGAATCCGCACGCATTAAAGTGAACAAGAAATATGGTTGGAACATTGAGGCGCTGCATACACATGCAGGGCGTAGCACTTTTGCAGCCGCACTGAGGACCTATCAGCTTGATTGTAGGCGAAATGGGATTCCTACATTTAGTGATGTTGATTTCTGCAACCTAATGGATTGGAAATCACTTTCATCATTAGAGCATTACGACATTATAAACCGTGTCCATGAAATTTCTCCTTTGATTGAAGAATTCTATTCAAATTTCGACTTGGTAATCCAAAAAAACGGAAAAATAGTTGACGAGGGAACTTAATTGGGATGAACAGAAGAATTCGATTTATAACTTCAGACTCATTTAACTGGATTATTTCTATTGACGAGAAAACTCTACGTCTTGGAAAATATCGTTGCATAATCGATTTCGGAAATGAAGAAGCCGTCATAGCGGTACTCAAAGAAATCGAGGATACGTTTATCTGGAATCTGAATTTTTGCGATGTCCAGAAAAAAATCAACACTTTTAATTTACTAACTATTCTTGATGCTTTATACTACGATAATACGTTGGAGTGGTTTCGCCATCAATGCTTCGAAATAATGAAAATACAGAATATATCTTTTAAGAACATTTTTCGTGCAACATTTTATGTGACACCACAAATGAAATATGAATGTCTCTGTATCATACGGGGCATATATCAAATTTATAAAGAAGTTCACTTTCAATACTACGGCCCGAAAAAAATTCGAGATACAACATACGCATATAACGAAAATTATAGTGTAAAATATGTGGCAACAATATCAAATGTAGCTTCTTTTACAATTAACGGAGAATCATTTGATATATGCCTTAGCAAGCGGAAACACATGACGGATTCGGCAAATGTTCTGTCGGCCATTGAAAGACTTCAAGCAGCATTAAAAACAGAAGATAAAACATCTGTTCTCGCTGTTTTTGAAGAAATAGGATATATGGCTACTCTTGATATCATGCGAATTTGCTATCCACAATTAGCAATGTCTTATTTTGAGAAAAGAGCCCAGCAATATCTTTATGAGCGCCAGAAAGTATCTCCACATCTTTTATTAAAGGAATACATAAAAACAACCCCTTATAGGGGACCATCAAGAAAATTTTACTATACGATACTAGAAAAACTTGAAGATGAAACGGCGGAATTTAATGCTGAATTGATAACTGGAAACCAGCAAGAACTTCTTTTGGATAAAGATACGTATGTGATGTTCTATTATCAAGGTAACAATTTGTGTTCATGCAAACTCAAATTTATTGGAAGTTCACAATTGAAACAAGAATGTAAAAATTTTTGCATAAATTATGCGATGACACCAGATGGAACTCTCGATGTAACAAAAGCTTCTGCCGCAAGTGTAACCCTGATGAATTGCTTTTCAATTCTTTTTGACGAGCTGGATATTTATGTGGAAAGTGTTTCTCAATTATGTGCATCGGATGTACGACTACTACTTTCCTATTTGATTCAGACAACCTCATTTGCATATGTATCGATAAAAAAACAGATGCAGCTACTTGGGAAACTCTATTCATTTACAACGAGCATAGAAAACAGCAATTCTTCTTCACCTTTCTTCAAGTTGAAATTTTCATACAGGGAATCAAATCATACAACTCCCATTTCGAAAGAGGCTAAACAATGCATATGGAAAGCACTTGTAACAGCACCTTCTGTTTTTAGAATAGGAACACAAATCGCATTTGCTACGGGGATGCGTAGCGGGTCTTTTGATAATCTTACATTAAGTTCTCTGGTCGTTTCACAAGGTCATTATGCAATTCGCTGCTTTCTGAAGAAAACATACAAGCATCGAATTAAAAGCGGGTTGCCAGTGTATAACGATTACCAAATTTCAGATGACTTGGCATTTGAAATCAAATCGTTTATCGAGCAAACCAAAGCATTGCGAGCTCAATTGCCGAAGCCGTATCTTCTTGTATATCAAGGCGATGGTAGACGTATCGATACCCATCTCGCACCAATGGTTTTAACAGGGCGTGCACTTTCTTTTTACCTTTGTAGCGTTCTCGAAAAAGAAGGTGTCCGAGATGATGACGGCATCATTGGCCGGGAATCACTCAGAAGCATCCGTGCTGAAATGGGGCGTATGCTTTTTGCGAAGGGAAAAACTGCTAAAGAAGTATCTGCTTATCTGGGAAATTCTCCGGAAGTTGCAGCAAAATCTTACAATCAATGCTATCCGATAGACGAAGCCCGCAAGTATAACGATTTTTACAAAGAAACTTTAGAACGCACAGCTCTTCTGTCTAATTCCGTTGCGACAAAAGAGCAAAGTCGTCTCGTTATGTTCGGTACCTGCTTATCTTACAAAGGATGTAATGGTAAAGACTGTCGGCTTTGCCCAGAACGAATTGTTCCCAAAGGAGGTCAACTCGTATGAGTTCTGCTGCATTACAAATCATTTCACAGCCTTGGCCCTCATCAAATATATCAGAAAGTGCCAAAAAACCTTATCAGACACTTCTCACATTGTATTCTCAGAACTCGTTTGAAGATGATGACTGGCACATTACGTTAACAGCTTCCGCTAAGCAAGGATGGCTACATTACCCAACACAATATTCACTTTTGGAAATCGAAATTCTAAAAGCAACGATTCTCACAATCCTATCAGAAGGACAAACACTAAATTTCTGCTCTTCACGAATTCATGACGCTTGCCTTATTTTCGATTATTTAGCAAGTAATAACATTTCTTTTTCTCACCTTAACCAAGCGGTCATCGACAACTTCTATTCTTATCTGGGGGATTCTACATATGAAAATTGGCATAGGAATCGCTACCTGCAAACATTCCAAACTCTTGCTGAAACAGGAGAAACACTAGGTGCGCTAACATTTCCAGCCATTTTAAATTTTTCCCGCCGATGGAATGACAAACGCGAACCCAAGCACGCCCCAGAAACGGCTGTAGTTTCTAAAGTGGACCAGATATTTTTCAATTTGAATAGCGATGTTCCACTTGGATACCGTGTAATGTATCTTACTCTTCGATTGAGAACCCATCGGATATCTGAAGTTATTGCTATTCCAATTGATTGCATTTCAT
>OGPY01001799.1_pt1 | contig 14902 bp, 15 predicted proteins | sample 1553121 | NCBI WGS metagenome assembly OGPY01 (sample SAMEA2580004, study PRJEB22360) | human gut metagenome
TATGCCAAACTGCGCCCCCCGCCCGAAAATGGGCCGCCCGCCGATACTAAAAACAACAATAACTTGCGCATAATCATTCGGGCTGACGGGTCAGAGTGTAAGGATTCTTGTTAAGTTTGAACTTCAGGGTCGTGTCGTCAATTATTCTGACATCATTGAGTTTCATGACGCCGGAATAACGCTCGGTGGCAGCCTTCAGCAACTGGTTCCTGACACTTTTGGCAAACTGCGGCCTGAGCTGCTCGGTAACGGCGTTGTCGACATCGTCGGAGATGGTCGAGATCAACACAGCTTCGGGATCGACATTGACAACGAGCGTTGACATATCGAGGGTAATCTCAACAGCTTCCGACGACGTTGCCGTCCATTTTCCGCTGACAGTAGCATAGCCGCTTGCCGTCAGGCTTACAGGTGTGCTGATGCCGGGAGTGCCCTGCACGGCGCCCGTCACCGAAATCAGCGAAGTCAGTTGAATCAGACCGCCGTCCTTTACACTGTCGAGCGGACTAAAGGCATAAGTCTCGATAATTGTCGCAGAACTGGCGTCTGTATCGATCAGACGCTCGGGCACCGAACTCCAGGCGCCGAGCAGCTTCTGAGCCAGATTATAGGCCGATGAACATCCGGCAACTGCAAGAAGCAGTGACACAGCAGCAAACATTCCAAATAAACGTTTCATTTTAATCTCGGTTGAAAAAGGTGTTCGCAATGAAATTATTCTGTTTAATTAACAAATCAGGAAGCCAAAGAGTTGTCAGGAAATCCAAAAATGAATCGGCCGTCCGGTGATACTGTTCCGAACGGCCGACTGACAATGATATGTAATATTGGAAACTTATTCGGCTTTGTTGTTAGCGGGCTTCATGTCGTAAGAAGTCATGGCAATCGTGAATCCCCAGTAGATGAACGCCAGAGAGGTAAGGAACGATGTCATCTCCATGTCGCCGACCCATCCGGCCTCGATAAAGAAGAAACCGATCATCAGCATCAACACACCGTTGATAAGATAGAGCCACCAATAGCGGCGGTTACTTCCCGAAACCGACGACATCAGCTGGCTGATGCCCCAGTAGATGAAAATGAAGGCAATGAAATACGGGAATACAGCCTCAGACAGGACCACACTTCTGACAAGCATGAAGCCTATGAACAGGTCTATGATGCCTCCGGCAATCCACCATCCCCAGCCGCGGGCACGGTCAGGGCCCGATCCGACACATAGCTGGACGATACCCGTCAGAACGAGCAGCCATCCGAAAATCTGCGATGCGATGGCATAGCCTGCGACAGGCCAGAACCAATAGGCAAAACCGCAAAGCACCATCATTATACCAATGAGAAGAACAACCCACCAGGCGCGGGTCTCGCCGAAAAAGTGAACATTGAGAGCTTTCATAATAAATAAGTTTTAGTGAACAAAGTGATTATTTCTTTTCTTTGCTACTATAACAACCCGTTAACAAATTTTGTTTGTCGGCGTTAACGAATTAGCTCTCGTAATCAGACATCGGAAATCAGCGGCAATCAGGGCAATAACCTGTTATCAGATAAGACACAGCCGTAGCCCTGTAGCCGTCGGGGAGCGAAACCGCCGGAACAGGTAGATCTCTGAGACACGTTGTCCGGCTGCAGCGCAGACAGGTGAAATGGGCATGGACGTCGCTATGCTCCGCCGACGGACAGACGGCATAAAAGGTTATACCATCCGGCCCGACAAAACTGTGAGCCAGATGGTGTTCGACGAATAACGACAGCGTCCGCGAGACCGTAGAGCGGTCAACCGTCTGGAGCAGCGACTCGATATCGGTCTGGCTCAGCGCGCGGTTCTCGGAAAGCATGGCGCGGAGAGCCATAATGCGTATAGCGGTCGGACGTATGCCGTGCGCCTCAAGGCGCTCTTCAATGTCTGTCATCGGCCGGAGAACAATTGAATCCGAGCCCCTCGACCTGTTCGACAACCGTAGCCGGATCGACATTGCCCGAAACTGTTACCGTGCCGTCGGCGAGACTTACATCTACCGAGGTCACGCCGTCGATAGCGCCGACGGTGCGCTCTACAGATGCTTTGCAATGGTTACACTGCATTCCCTTGACTATGAAGCAGGCTGCACCGCTATCCGGCCCTGACGTCTCGTGGTGGTGTTGATGTTTATGTAGCATGGCGTTTATAAGAAGAATAACAAAGATAACGGCACAAAGTATTTTCCACCATGGAAAAGCGTCCATCTCGCAGCAGGCATGCCCGGCCGACGACAGAGCGAACCAGCTCGCCGGAAGAAGATAGTCGATCACGAGACCGAAAACTATCGCTCCCAGAACAATGGACAGTGTGTAGAGCACCATGGCGCGCCGGTCAAGAGCCTTTCCGATAACAATCATGGCGGGGGCATTGGTCGCAGGGCCGGCCATAAGGAACACCAGTGCCGCGCCGGGCGAAAGGCCTTTGAGCATCAGCGCCATAGCTACTGGAATCGAGCCGGTGGCACACACATACATCGGCACTGCCACAACCAGAATCAGAAGCATGTTGAGCAGCGGATAATCGCGCAGCCCCGTCAGAAAGCCGTCGGGAACAGCCACTGCTATTATCCCGGCAAGGACGAGACCGATCGTGAGCCATTTGCCGACATCCTGCATCATGTCGACAAAGCCATAGTGGAGAGCGTCGGCAATGCGGGCCGCGAAACCGTGTCGCCGCTCGTCGGCGACAGCGGCGACAGTCTTTGCCTGAGCAGGCTCAGGACAGAAACGCGACACCAGCGATCCTCCGAAAATGGCAGTGACAAATGCTATGACCGGGCGCATCAGAGCCATAGGCAATCCCATGGTTGCGGCTTTAGCCAATATGGAATCCACACCGGTCTGAGGCGTTGAGATCAGAAAAGAGACTGTAGCGCCGCGCGATGCCCCGCTCTTGCGTAGCCCCATAGCTGTCGGTATGACACCGCATGAACAGAGCGGCAGCGGCACACCCATCAGAGCCGAATTGACAACCGGACGGAATCCGGGACCGCTGAGATGGCGGCTGAAAAACGATGGCGGCACAAAAGCATGAAGCAGCCCGGCCACAAGAAATCCCAGCAACAGATATGGAGCCATCTCGAGAAGAAGGCTGACGAATGGAATTATATATTCTTGCATGACGATATTGTTTTGTTTGGTGCAAAGGTCGCAAAAAAACAGTGCAACACTATTGCAAAATCTTCGAACTGTGGAGTGATCCGTCGGCAGAGCGGCGGGTGACAATTACAACACCACGGTTATTGTCGGCGACACGGCGTCCGAGCACGTCGACTTTTGAGACAATCTCTCCTTCGCCTGAATAAACGGCTTCAGCGCCGGCGTCGATATATCCGAGAGCCATCAGCAGCCCGCGCCGGGCGTCTAACGCTCCCGACGAACCGTAACGCGGATCGGAAGCGTCGGCCATATCGCGACGGGCCGAAGCTATGAGATAGCGGCGCACATCGGCCGGCGTGAGCGACGGAACAGCCTGGAGCCATCCGGCTACAGCTCCCGCCACAAGAGGCGACGACATCGAGGTTCCGCCGGTAGCTATCCACATGGCTCCGTCGGGGTCAGCCGACGATACTGCGAACGCGCCCGGATTCAACCGGGCATAAACGCTGTTATACGCCGAGACAACCCGGTTGCCGTCGGCCGAAATATGAGGCAGGCGCGTTCCGTCAAGAAGCATTCCGTAGCTCGAATTAGGGTTGGCGACTCCTGTGGCAAAACCTTCGTCGGTGACCCCTCCCTCGGCAAGGGGCCACACGGCACGGTCGTTCATCATTCCGACAGCGATAACGCCCGGTGTGCAGGCCAGATCGCTTATGCTCATATCGGCATTCCCGTCGAGGAATCCGGGCGCGCCCGAAATAGCCCTGAAAAAGAGCGGCGAGCCGTCGGCATAGAGATCGACAGTCTGCCCCTCGTGGCCGCGCACCATCAGGCCGAGATGATAACGGGCCCATTTACCCTGTTCAGAGAGCTTTTCAGTTGTCAGCGCAACTTCGAGGCAGATATGCGCCCGGCCGTTATTCGGATTCACCTCCGATGCAACCGCTACCGAACCCTGATAAACACCCGCCAGAGGTTTTACGTCACTATATATTATGGTGTTCGACGATACCCAGTCAGTGAAGCCGAGCCACGTCCGGTCAACCTCATCCCAGACCCCGAGAGCGAACTCTATCTCCCGGCTGTCGGAGGCCCAGATATCGACAATTCCCTTGAGCGTCAGATTGTCGGTAGAGGCGATAGTCGTGCGCACCCGGCGATCGCCGTCAAGGCTGCAACGCAGCGACCGTCGGCTGAGGCCCTCGTTCCCGGCCGACACACAGATGACTGCCTCTTCGGCCTGCATGGCCATGTACTGGTTGAAAAGCGATGTTCCGTCATGCGGCCCGATATAGCTGCCGAGCGACATGTTGACGACGGCCGGCTTTCCGCTTTCGGCGGCGTATGCGATTATATCGTCGACTCCGGCAAGAATGCCTACATCGTTGAGATCGCTTGTCGTCGCGACGAGCTCTGCTCCGTAAGCCGCTCCATAATAAGACGAACATGCTGTCTTGCGGCCTGCGAGAATGCCGCCCACATGGGTTGCGTGGTAATGGGCCGCTGCATCGGCATACAGCCCGAGCGCCGGATCAACTTCGGTTCTGGTGGCGGCCGACGTGTCATAGCTGACATATTTCGCAACGGCATCTTTAAACGCCGGATGATTGCTGTCGAATCCCTGATCGGCGAAACCGACCACCACACCTGTGCCGTCGTAGCCCTGCATTAGAGGCCCGGCCCCGCGATGAACAAGGTTAACGCCGGACGTCGAGAGCGCCACGTCGAGAAGTGTCGTGGCCTGCGCGGCGAGTGAAGCTGTGAGCAGACCGTCCCCCTCGTCGATGAGGTCGAGATTCGCTATCGGGACACAGCAGATCACAATGTCGCCGCGGCGCCCGAAAATTCTGGCCTGCGCTTCGGCAAGGGTGGCGAGGCCGCGCTCTTCGTCGTCGAGCCTGACAAGCACTCCGGCATATACATCCGGGTCGGAAGCCGCGCGCGACTCTGCGTTAAAAAGAAGGCGGGCTGCCGAGGTCGCGTCAAAGACGCCTGCGGCAGCCGGCAATATTTTAAATAAAATTATATATATGAACAGCCTGATACGAGCCATCCGTGGTTACAGCGAAAGAGCTATGTTGTTCTCCCTGGCCATGCGACGGATATTAAGTAGAGCATAGCGCATGCGGCCCAGAGCGGTGTTTATGCTGACGCCTGTTTCCTCGGCTATCTCCTTGAACGACATATCGCGATAATAACGCATCAGGACAACGCGCCGCTGAGTTTCGGGAAGAGCATGGATGAGCTTTCGGAGATCGGCATTGACCTGACGCCCTATCATGAGATCTTCTATCGACGCATCGCAGAGAGTCGGATCGTTCAGCACGTTGTCTTCGGCGTCGTCGGCGCTCACGAGCGCCGCATTCTTAACCTGACGGAAATAATCAATGACAACATTGTGGGCTATGCGCGTTATCCACGCGCGGAACTTGCCGTTTTCGGTGTAGCGTCCCTGTCGGATTGTCGTGACAGCCTTGATAAAGGTATCCTGAAAGACGTCATTGGCAACGTCTTCGTCTTTGACAAACGACATGATATAGGTAAAGACTCTGTTCTGATGACGCGTCAGTAAAACGTCAAAAGCCTTATTGTTGCCATTGGCATAAGCTACCACCAGCTGTTCATCGGTGAGCTTAGTCATATTCTGCATTACTTTCCTTGTTTTTAGATGGTTAGAGTAATGTCAATCAATAGGCAGAGTTCGGTTTGGTTAGGTTAAAGTAAATAGTTCGCGTTGATTGTCCAACGTTATTAATACAAAGTTAGACATTTCAATTGAAACCGTCAAAGGCCCGGAGCTTCAATTAACACTATTTAACCCTCGCGATGCAATAAACACAATCTGCCCGAAAGTGAGATTTTTTCATTCTTCCGGCATAATAAAAGGCCATAACAAGCGTTTTATCAATGATAACTCTCCAAAGACACCTGCCCATGAAGAAAATCTCTACTCAACTTTTAACTATCTCCACAGAATCAAAAATGGCCCCTCAAACAGCCTCCCGGCAGTCTGACAGCGCCGCACATCCCGGGCCTCGGAAGTCGACACTCGACTTTATCCGTCAATTCGCCCACAGCTATTCGGCCGAACCGCGCCTGTCGGTGCCCGGTCTGAGCGGACTGCTGCTCAACTGATGCCGTAGACAAAAGAATCAACGCCCTCCACAGTCGCCTTCCTTGACTTCGGATGGCGTTTTTTCTTCAACCGCTGAGGAAATTTCAGTATCTTTGCAGCCTGAAATCCAACAAGGCACCTATAATAATATAATGAATATAGCTATCGTCGGAACCGGATATGTCGGTCTCGTATCCGGAACTTGCTTTGCCGAGATGGGAATCTCAACCACGTGCGTCGATATCGATGCCGATAAGATCGAGGCGCTTCGTCGCGGCGAAATACCCATCTACGAACCGGGTCTTGCCGAACTGGTCAGACGCAACAGCGCCGAGGGGCGCCTTAAATTCACATCGTCGCTGGCCGACGTCATCGACGATGTCGACGTTGTTTTCTGCGCTGTCGGCACTCCCTCCGACGAAGACGGATCTGCCGACCTGAGATATGTGCTCGACGTGGCCGCCGAATTCGGACGACTGATAAACCGCTACACCCTCTTTGTCACCAAATCGACCGTTCCCGTAGGTTCGTCACTGCGTGTGCGCGAAACTATCGAGAAAGAGCTTGAGAGCCGGGGCATCAATATTCCCTTCGAAGTCGCTTCGAATCCTGAATTTCTCAAAGAAGGCGCGGCGATAAAAGACTTCATGTCGCCCGACCGCGTCGTTGTCGGAGTCGAGGGCGAACGTGGCCGAAAACTCATGGAGCGCATCTACCGTCCGTTCATGATCAACAGCTATCGTGTTATTTTCATGGACATAGCGTCGGCCGAAATGACCAAATATGCCGCCAACTCGATGCTTGCCACCAGAATTTCGTTCATGAACGACATCGCCAATCTCTGCGAGCTTGTCGGTGCCGACGTTGCCATGGTGCGTAAAGGAATCGGAACCGACGCCCGCATCGGAACAAAATTTCTCTACCCCGGCTGCGGCTATGGCGGCTCATGCTTTCCGAAAGATGTCAAAGCGCTGATAAAGACAGCCCGCGACGCCGGATATTCCATGAACGTCATCGAGGCCGTCGAGAACGTCAACAACCGCCAGAAAGCGATTGTCTTTGAAAAAATCAGACGCGGACTCGGCGGCTCGGTCAAAGGAAAGCGGATTGCGATATGGGGACTTTCGTTCAAGCCCGAGACCGACGACATGCGCGAGGCCCCGGCTCTGGTCGTAATCGACCGTCTGTTGTCAGAGGGCGCCTCTGTCAGAGTCTACGACCCGGTCGCCACCGATGAAGCCCGTCGGCGCCTCGGAGATACGGTCGAATATGCATCAGATCTATACGACGCCGTTGTCGATGCCGACGCCGTAGCGCTGATGACCGAATGGAAACAGCTCAGGATGCCCTCGTGGCGGGTCGTCGCGAAAGCCATGAAAGGAAACCTCGTCGTCGACGGCCGAAACATCTACGACCCCGACGAACTTCGTGAAAACGGATTCGAATATCACTGTATCGGACGATAAAATAATGGAAAACAAGCGAATAATGCTCTCGCGGCCCCATCCGTCGGGCACAGAGATGAAATATATCGAAGAGGCCCTTAAAGATGACTGGATCGTGCCGCTCGGGCCCGATGTAGACCGCTTCGAAAAACTGCTGGCCGACTATCTCGGCGCCAATGATGTCGTCGCTCTCAGCGCCGGCACCGCTGCCCTCCATCTGGCCCTGATAATGGCCGGCGTAAAGCCCGGCGACACGGTTATCTGTCAGGATCTGACTTTCGCCGCAAGCGCCAACCCGGTTGTTTATGTCGGGGCGAAACCGTGGTTTGTCGACTCGGAAAGCTCGACATGGAACATGTCGCCCGAGCTGCTCCGCCGCGCTATTGCGGAATGTCCCGTGAAACCCGCGGCCATAATGGCAGTCCATCTCTACGGTATGCCGGCACGCATCGATGAAATCCGAATGATTGCCGACGAGCTTGAGATTCCGCTGATCGAAGACGCCGCCGAAGCTCTCGGCTCGGAGCTCAACGGCCGGATGTGCGGCACTTTCGGACTATACGGCGGTCTCAGCTTCAACGGCAACAAAGTCATCACAACATCGGGCGGAGGCGCGCTGATATGCCCCGACAGAGAGAGCGCCGACAGAGTTAAGTTCCTCGCCACTCAGGCCCGCGAGGCGCGTCCCTACTATTACCACGAGGTCATAGGCTACAACTACCGGCTGAGCAACATTTCGGCCTGCATAGGCTGCGCACAGATGGAAGTCGTACGCGAACACGTCGGACGGCGCCGCGAAATCCATACCCTTTACCGCGATCTGCTCGCCGATCTCCCCGCCGTGAAAGTCCACGACAATCCGTCGGCCCATTATAACTCTAACTTCTGGCTGTCCACAATAATTATTGACCCCGAATCGGGCGTCACCCCGGAGCAGGCGCGCCAGCATCTCGCCGCTGCCAACATCGAGTCGCGCCGAATCTGGCGCCCCATGACAATGCAGCCCGTCTATGCCGACGCCCCGTCGACCCTCGACGGCACAGGGCGCCGCATCTTCGACACCGGACTCTGCCTTCCCAGCGGTTCGTCGCTGACCGACGACGAAATCCGTCGCGTAGTATCTGTTCTCAGAGAGCTGTTTTGAGATTCTTTATCGTATTCGACCTCGATGACACCCTCTTTCCCGAGGCCGACTTTGTCATCGCCGCCCTTTCCGAGCTCGAACGCAACTTCAATATTGCGCCCGGAACTCTGACCTCGGCAGGCGACTTCCCTGCCGCTTTCGACCTCGCGGCGAAACTGACCGGGCGTCCTGTCGGCGAGATGGTTGATTTCTACCGCAACTGCCGCCCTGCGATAGAATTGCCTGAGGCCACAGCTAAAACCCTCGCCGAACTGCGCGATATGGGATGCGGCATAGGACTCCTGACCGAAGGACGTCCGACGACCCAGAACAACAAGATCGACCGCCTCGGCCTGCGGCGCTATCTGACCCGCGAGCCCCTGATCGCATCGCCACGGAGCGCAGGAGGCACAGGAAAACAGTTTGCCGTATATACCGGCGGAATCGATGCCGATCTGTTCGTCTCGGTAGGCGACAATCCGGCCAAAGACTTCGCTGAGCCGCGGTCGCTCGGCTGGCTGACCGTCATGCTGCGCGACAAAGGCCGCAACATACACCCCCAGCCCGCGTCGGCCGACGTCAATATTGTCATCGACAGCCTTGCAGAGCTGCCCGATGTGTTAAAAAACGTTTAAGCCTGTCACTATTTTGTCCCTGCTGCGACAAATAGCATAGAAACATGACAGCAATGGCCTTTTCCACCGACAATAGCCAGCGCGAGGCCCAGTTTAACAGCCTCGTGTCTGAAAACCGGCAGTTGATCTGCAAGGTCTGCTATATGTATGCCACCGATGTCGACTATTTCAACGACCTCTATCAGGAAACTCTCGCCAATATCTGGAGCGCCATGGACAGCTTCCGAGGCGAAGCGCGCATCTCGACATGGCTTTACCGCATAGCCATCAACAGCTGCGTCACCTTCTTCAGGCGCCACCACCGCCACGACAGCCTGAACACCCCGATAGAATCGCTTGTCGACATCCCCGGCGACGACGGACGGCGCACCGAAAACCTGCGCGAGATGTATCGCCTTATATCGCAGCTCGACCCGATGGAAAAAGCTCTCATTATGATGTGGCTCGACGAGAATTCCTACGACGAAATCTCCGAAGTGACAGGTCTGGCCAGAAACACCGTGGCCACACGCCTGCGCCGCATTAAACAGAAACTTATCGACCGTTCTCAACAATAACAGCTATGGATGTCGAAAGCTTGAAATCAGCCTGGAAAGATCAGAAGATAAACGCGCCCGAACCAAAAAGGCCCGGGAAACGGATCCGCGCGCTCCACGAGCGGCTGCGCCTGCGCCTTTACGTGATTCTCACCCTGAACATCGGCGTCATACCGCTTATAGGATATTCAATGATGTATCTCGAGGTACCCCTTTGGCTGACAATCCTCTTTATCGTGATTCTACTTTTCGAATCAGCCATGAAACTCTTGGAATTAGTCAGGCTTAACCAGAGTCACCTCCCCACGATGACAACCGCCGACGCCCTGCGGTTCACGATAGCCATGCGCCACCGCGCAATGATAAACACCGCCATCGGATTTGGCCTGACGATTCCCGCCCTTATCTTGTTTCTGGTCATAATTTCCGACCATTCCGACGGCTCGGCGCTCGTCTGTGGAGGCATAACCGGTGCGGTCATCGGCATCATTGTCGGCTACCGAATAATCGCCAACCATCTGAAGCTTCTCGACAAACTGCGCCGCTCCCTCGAAGACTGACACAATGAGCGGAGCAACAGCCTGCGCTTAACACCCGCACCTGACAATGGTAAATAAATTTGCCATTGCTGTCACCTTTCACTACCTTTGTGAAAAATTTTTGTTATGGCTCAGAAACCGTCTATTCCTAAGGGAACCCGCGACTTCGGCCCCGCCGAAATGGCCCGCCGAAACTATATTTTCGACACAATCCGCAGTGTGTTCGCTCTTTATGGCTACCGCCAGATCGAGACTCCGGCAATGGAGAACCTGTCTACGCTGATGGGAAAATACGGCGAAGAGGGCGACAAGCTTCTCTTCAAGATTCTGAACTCGGGCAACTTCATGCGCGGCATCGACCCGGCGCTTCTCGACGGCAGCGATGAGAACGCCGCCCGGCTCGCCTCGCGTCTCTGCGAAAAAGGACTGCGCTACGACCTGACTGTGCCGTTCGCACGTTTCGTGACCATGCACCGCAACGATCTCCAGTTCCCGTTCAAGAGATACCAGATTCAACCCGTATGGCGCGCCGACCGTCCTCAGAAAGGTCGCTACCGCGAGTTCTACCAGTGCGACGCCGACGTCGTCGGCTCTGACTCGCTTCTCAACGAGGTCGAACTGCTTCAGATGATCGACGAGGTATTCGCGCGCCTCGGGGTTGCCATAACAATAAAGCTCAATAACCGCAAGGTGCTGGCCGGTATCGCCGAGATGATCGGGCGCCCCGACAAACTCATCGATATCACAGTCGCCATTGACAAGCTCGACAAGATAGGGCTCGACAACGTCAAGGCCGAGCTCATAGAGCGCTCTCTTACCCCCGCGGAGGTTGAGCGCCTCATGCCGGCTCTGAGCAGCGATCACGCCGGGTCCGGACCCCCCCCCGCCCCCCCGCCGATAAACTCGACGCCCTCGCGAAAGCTCTCGCCGGAGTAGAAACCGGCCTCAAGGGAATCGAGGAACTGCACACCGTCACTACCCTCGCCTCTTCGCTCCGCTGCGACCTCGAGCTCGATTTCTCGCTGGCACGCGGACTGAATTACTATACCGGCACCATTGTCGAAGTCAAGGCCCGCGACGTCGAGATAGGCTCTATCTCGGGCGGCGGCCGCTAAGACAAACTGAACGGCGTATTCGGTATGCCGGGCGTGTCGGGGGTCGGAGTCAGCTTCGGCGCCGACCGTATCTACGATGTCCTCAACGCTCTCAATCTCTATCCCGCTGACCTTCTCAGCTCAACCCGCGTTTTATTCGTCAACTTCGGCGACGAACTCGCTCCGGCTGTCATCGGCGCCCTGTCGAAAGTGCGCGCCGCGGGAATCCCGGCAGAGATGTATCCCGACGCCGCCAAGATGAAGAAACAGATGAGTTATGCCAATGCGAAGAATATTCCGTTTGTAGCTATTGTCGGTGAGAACGAAATGAACGAAGGTAAAGTGATGTTGAAGAATATGGAGACAGGAGAACAGAACCTTGTTTCAGCAGACGAACTGATTGCTATTGTGAAGAAATAAGCAGATATATTAGAACTAAGTATGTCATCATAATTAGTTTATATAATATATTTAGGCACGGATTACGCGGATTATAATATAAGATTATTTTGCAAGAATACGTAATCCTAAAAATCAATAAATAAACGAGCCTCCATAGTCTTTGAAAAGACTACAGAGGCTCGTTTTATATCCTATGGATAACTTACTGCAAAGCTATCCAACTCCAGATTCCACTTATTTATGCATTTCCACGATTTGAGTCGGCGCCATCTCTACATTCCGTCGATCTACTTGGCGAACGACACTGGCAGCCAGGGATAAGAAAGCACGTCCGGTTACGGAATCTTCATCCAACGCAACAGGTGTACCATTATCTCCCCCTTCGCAAATGCTTTGTACGATAGGTATCTGTCCCAACAAAGGAACATTCATCTCTTCAGCCAGTTTCTTTGCGCCTTCTTTTCCGAAGATATAGTATTTATTTTCGGGAAGTTCGGCAGGAGTAAACCAAGCCATATTTTCAACCAAACCAAGGATAGGTACATTTACCTTATCATTGGTAAACATATTGATTCCCTTACGGGCATCTGCCAAAGCCACTGCCTGCGGAGTGCTGACAACAATCGCCCCTGTCATGGCCAGCGTTTGAACAACTGTCAAATGAATATCACTGGTTCCGGGAGGAAGGTCTATCAGAAAATAATCCAACTCTCCCCAAGCTGCATCAGCAATCAACTGTTTCAACGCATTACTAGCCATTCCACCACGCCACAAAGTTGCCTGATCCGGATCGACAAAGAAGCCGATAGATAATAATTTCACTCCATATTTTTCTACCGGAATAATCATGTCACGACCGTCGATACGTTCAGCATAAGGGCGTGCATCTTCCACCTGAAACATCTTCGGCATAGAAGGACCAAAAATATCAGCATCAAGCAAACCTACTTTATAACCTAATTTAGCCAAAGCAACAGCCAGATTCGCAGACACCGTAGACTTGCCTACTCCACCTTTACCGGAAGATATGCCGACTATATTCTTCACTTGCGGAAGGAGCTTGCCAACTTCCGGACGGGCAGCTTGTTTACTTTCCGCTGTGATCGTTACCTGCACATCAGGAGAGACATACGTATGGATAGCTGTTTCCGCAGCCTTCAACATTGATTTCATAAACGGATCAGTCGGTTTCTCAAAGATCAATGAGAAGCTGACAGTCATGCCATCAATACGGAGATTATCGGCAACCATCTCCGCTTCCACCAGATTCTTTCCCGTACCGGGATAACGCACCGTTGCCAATGCATCTAATATCAATTTAGGATAGAGAGTCATTTTATTTACTATTTGACGATTTACTATTTACAATTTAAAATCACCATTCGATTAAGTGTCAGTTCACTTTAAGGGCGATTGTTACTGCACAAAACTATTTACTTGTACTTAATCCGCTACGTTTGCTACGATTGTAACTACGATAAGGATCAAGTTCTATTTCTACATCCGGTTCTTGCAATTGACCTTCCTGCGGAAGCCGGAATTTGATATACTTAATAGCTAAACCACGATCGAGCCATTGTTGTTCATAATAAGTCTTGATACCGAGAATATCATCTACCAAATCGGAATGATATAAATCTTCGGTCATAAACTCAACGGGAAGACGGTTCGCTTCAATCATGTATTTTGTATAGGTAAACATGAAGTTGCTGTCCGTTTTCAGGTGGATAATGCCATTCGGCTGCAAGAATTTACGGTACCGTTCCATAAAATAGGTGGAAGTCAATCGCTTGGTTGCTTTCTTCATTTGCGGATCAGAGAAGGTAAGCCATATTTCACTTACTTCGCCTTCGGCAAAAAAACGTTCAATGATTTCAATATTGGTACGCAGGAAAGCGACATTCTTCATTCCGGCCTGTAATGATTCCGTTGCTCCCGTCCACATACGGGCACCTTTTATATCAACTGCTATAAAGTTCTTTTCGGGAAACATTTTACCCAAGCCGACGGTGTACTCACCACGTCCGCAGCCTAGTTCGAGCACAATCGGATGATCGTTTTTAAAAAACTCCTTATGCCATTTCCCCTTCATGTCAAAAGGCACGTTATCTACTGCCGAATAAGGATATTCGAACACGTGTGGATAACTCGCCATATCGGCAAACTTTTCTAATTTATTCTTTCCCATATCAATCCTGATTAGGCCGCAAAGGTACTGATTTTGACGCAACTGACAAAAAGAAATGGAGCACAGATTTCTCTATGCTCCATTCTTCTATAATATTGAATGATTCGTGTTATTAAATCTCAACATTCACTTCAACGTTTACTTCTACATTTCCACCTTGTTGTGCTTTCAAATCTTCATAGAAAGCAGCATGAGCAACCTGCACATAAGGTTGCAGGAAAAAGAATCCGATACCGAAAGTAAAGAGAGAAAGGATAGCCCAACCGATAAAGCTCAAATCAAGCATGAACAGTTTCATCTTGTTGTTTTCCATCATAGCCATACTTTTCTCAATAGCTGCATTGTTTTTCATTTCGGGTTCTTCTTTCAAGATATAGTCGGTCATTGCATAAGAATAGTGCTTAATAATTCCTGGTACAACCAACAGCAACATCCACAAAGCGGTATAGATACCCTGTAGCAACTTCGTTACAAAAATACGTCCATAGTCCTGGAAGCCTTCGAATAACACTCCGAAATCAATTTCTTTACCTTTGAATACACCAAGCATCACGATAGCAAAGCCGTATGCAACCGGTAGTCCGACAAACAATGAACATAATCCGCCAATCACAGGAATAGCAGATAATCCACCGGCAATAACTGAATAAATAAGTGCAGCAACGGCTGCCCTAGGCCACTTTTCTCGAAGTGCCCGATTCAGCG
>OGPY01001801.1_pt1 | contig 14887 bp, 9 predicted proteins | sample 1553121 | NCBI WGS metagenome assembly OGPY01 (sample SAMEA2580004, study PRJEB22360) | human gut metagenome
TTCGTTTTTTTCCCCCGTCATATCCATGATTTTCTCCATAACACGTTGTTTTTACGCTCTGTGAATCGATCAGTGCGTAACTTGGTTCTTCATTCCTTCCTGCTTGTTTTCGTGTTATTTTGACAAGATGCTTCATCATTTTGTCCCATACGCCGTTCTCTCTTGCTCGGCGATAAAAACTCCATACAGTATCATGTGGCGGATAGTCATGCGGCAGCATTCTCCACTGGCAGCCTGTCTTTACGATATACAACACTGCTTCTACTAATGATCGTTTATGATATTTGCTTTTATTTCCGGATGGAAAGAATTCTTTGATTGCTTCCCATTGTTTGTCTGTCAAATCACTTTCGTAATTTGTTGCTTGATATTCTTTTTTCATATCTCCTATTATACCACTTTTTTGCTATGAACACAAGCTCTAAACATATTGAAGTCGGCAAATGTCAAAACACAAGTAAAAAACTGCCTTTCTCCAAAAGGAATAATGCAGTTTCGGTGTTTTTCTGGGGTATCGGCATCTTTTAATTGGAAAATGGTGAGTTCCCTAAGCGTATTACGACCAGTATTTTGTGGAAGACAGCCATTCTGCCATTATTCCTCCAGAGAAATTTGAACTGGTACAGGCTGAGATGATCCGGAGAAAATCGGCAGGGAGAGAATACAGTGGCAGCAGTCCGTTTTCCTCCAAAATCATATGCTCCTGCTGCGGCGGATTTTATGGTGCAAAGGTATGGCATTCAGGCAGTAAATACCAGAGAACCATCTGGCAGTGCAATCATAAATTTCAGAACAACGAAAAATGCACCACGCCCCATTTATATGATGATGACATCAAAAAAAATTCCTGACTGCCTGCGAAAAGATCATGGAGCATAAGGATGTATTTATCGCATCTTGTCAGCAGGTCATAGAGTTGCTTTCCGACTGCTCTGCCATTGATTCGGAAATGTCGGAGATTCAGGAACAGCCTTTTCAGAATGAGACAAACATCCGTGCGCTGATAACGGAAAATATGAGAAATCCCATAAAACTTGACGAGTATACGGAGAAATACAACATTCTTGATACAGAACGAATGCTGCATCTCCAGAAGCAGAAAGAGATGCGACTTTCCCGAAGAGAATTCCTAAAGGATATGATCAGTGAAGTTGCCGGTGGTAAGCTGGATATTTCATTTTTCAACGAGAGAGCGTGGAAAATTCTGATTCAGAGTGTGACGGTTCTGGAAGATGGAAAGTGGTTTTCAGGTTTCAGAATGATGTGGAGATTACAGTATAAAATGCGCCCCACTGGGCTGCCAGACTGGAGTTGTCTGGTTGCCTGGTGGGGCTGATTTTTTGAAGAGATGAGATGATCACATTTGTTTTAGAACGACATTGTGAGCTCATATTACTTTTTTGTTTCAAGTCTTATCATAATCATATCATCAAGACCGGCGTCCCTGATATCACATTTCTCATAACCTCTAAGGTACGTTTTCAGACCTAAAGCATTTAAAGCCAGGTTCATACGATTCATCAGTGCCGCAGTTCTTCTTTTATAATTAAAATCCCGCAGCAGATTTCTAAGTTTAATTTTACGGTAGGAGATTCCAGAATACGTCAGCTGCATCCAGATAAGCTTGAAATATGCACCAAAACAGTCTGTTTCTATTTCTGAATCAGTCCCTTTTTGTGATATCTCCAAAAGGATCCTTTCAGCTTCATGGTATTCTCTGTCATCCAGCTCATAAAGATTCAACAGATCCATCACGCTCCGCTTGAGCAAAAAATAATCAGGCCGATAATCCCAGACTATCATCTGATTGTGATTTTCAAACAAATCTGATAAGATCTCATTTTCTCTTTTGTGGGAGGCGTTTTCGAGAAACAGGTATACTGCAATGTCCTGCGGCATCAGCTTATACTTTGTCCATACCATCACTTATCGCTCTTTCGCATATTGCATGTCCTGCACAGCACCTGCAAATTATCCTGAACTGTCAGGCCGCCTTTTGCCATAGGTATGATATGATCTACTTGTAAATAGGTACGTGTGGGAAATACTTCTCCGCATCCTGCACAGACATAATTTCCGTCTGCATTTCGCGCTGCAGCATAGGTATTCTCCCTGAGTACAAGTCCAATTTTCGGATATAATGCAATGATTTTCTGCAACGGTAACTGCTCCAGATTTCGTAGTTCTGCTTCCGTCTGCGGCTCAGTCACTGCAATCTCCACATCGCCATCCAGCTTGTCAAGCTCCAGATCAATAAGCTTTTTGAAGAAATACTGGTTGGAATAATACACGGGAATCAGGCTTCCTTCTTCTTCCCAAAGCTCCTGAATATAAGCATTCTTTTCACTGCGGCGCATATCTTCATCGTAAATTTTTCTGGCAATTTCAGATACATCCAGCTTCTTTCTGTCCATTTCATCAATAGTAACAAAGAGTGGTTCCACTGCCTTTTGTGCATAGAATTTCAGCAGATGCTCAATATCGTTCCGGCTGCAGGAAGGAATCATGTTTTCATCAAAATAGCACTGAAAACAATGCTCTGTCATATCTTCAAGCGTACCTTCTGGAATCGTTTCACCCTCGATTCCATAATGTTCCATCAGGTTCGGCAGATCACAAATCAGGCTCTTGTAAGCAGTTTCAGTGCTATTGTATACCAGAATCTGATGATTACATTCAAATGTAGAAAGCACATACATTCCCAGCGGAATCCGCTCAATAGCAGCAATCCTGTCCAGTGAAGAAGTATCTACAGCAGAATCTGCCATCAGTGCAAATTCTTCCAGTTTGGAAATAGCAATCAGACGGATATTATGCTTACGCTTTTCAGCAGTGGTTTCCTTTTCATGATATTCCGCATCTGTCAGAGTTTTCGGATTTACCCAAGCAATCTTATCATTCCAGTCGTCCACAAAGCTTACAATATAGGCTTCTTTGGTACCGCCTGCTTTGAGTCCGCGTAAAGCTCTGCCAACCATCTGGGTCATGAGCGTAGTGGAAACCGTGGGACGTGTCAGAAATACCGTGTGTGTTTTCGGCAAATCTGTGCCCTCTGTGAGAATATTAACATTAATGAGAACCTGTATCTCTCCTTTGCGGTACTGTTCGATCTTCTGTTCATTCTCTTCATTGGAAATGGTGATACCGGTTATCATATCTCTTACGGAAGAAATAATATATTCTGACCTGATGCCATATTTCTTCCCCTTTTCATTGAAAAGTTTATTAAGAGCAATGGCATGCGCCTTATTCAATGCAAATACAATAGTGGGACCGTATTTCTCATAATTGTTCATATACTCGTCCACAATAAGCCTGTTACGCTCCTTATTGTCTGCGATATCATTTGCAATGTCTTCAGGGAGCATATCCAGATTCTCAATGCTTTTCAGAGCATTTATTCCCAGATGTTCTGTAAACTGTATTTTGGTTTCACAGGGGTTGAAATAAGGAGTTGCAAGAATACCTTTTTTGATAAGAGCATCTAAATCTGTTTTATACACAATATCATCTGTGAAGATCTGCTTGAGTGCGCCCTGCTCGTCCTCAGAGGTACGGAATGGCGTTGCCGTAAGTCCCAGAAGCTTCATGGACTTTGTGTGATATGCAACATACTGAATGATTTTCTTGTATGACTTTGCAACTGCATGATGTGCTTCGTCGACCACCAGATAGATTTCTTCGCCGTTCAGCCATTTATCCAGCTTGTCCAGGCTGCGGATAAGGCTATCCTTACCTGCAAAAATGATATTATCAGTCTCCTTGATATGTATGAGCTTGTCGTGCATACCAGAAACAATGCGGTAGCTGAACACGGTGCGGTTTACCATATTGTCCGTATATGCATTGCGTGCAAAAGCCTCTGCTGCTTGCTCCAGAAGCAAATGGCGGTGTGCTATCCAAAGGATTTTCTTGCCCTTATCCACAGCGTTCCGGAGCAGCCAATGTGCTGCTGTTAAAGTCTTTCCGCCGCCTGTTGGGAGTACAAGCAGGGTACGAAACTCTCCCTTTTTATCCATTGCATCCAGTTTCTTTACTGCCTCTTCCTGATGCTCGTAGAGTTGTCTTGGATTCCTGCCATTGGCAGGCGTGATTGTTTGTGCATTGATGTTTTCTACCATAATTGGCATGTTGTTTCACCTCAGAATTTCTTACACAGCTCAAGCTGTTAATGATTATAGGTTGACGCTCTTAAATATTGTAACTAAATCAGCCATAAAGGTTTTATAATCCTTATTATAGAGAGATTTGCAATTTCTGAGCCTGTTTTCAATTTCAACCATTTCCTCAAGTTCTGATATAAGTATATCATGTCAGATGTACTATAAACAGTACTATGATTACTTTTCAGTATCTGTATACATTTCCACCACTTCCAAAGCAAGACGTTGTACCTCATCTGCCACCCACAGCGGTGAAACTATGAAAGCTCCTTCACCGAATCCGATAATCCATGAAAGAAAAGTCGGACTTACTGCCGCCTGGAAATCTGCACGGAAGCAGCCATCTTCCAGTGCTGACAGACGCACATTTTCTCCAAAACGGTCTATGACTACATTCAGATATGATACATCAAATACAGCTGTAATATGTTCGATTTCACCATCGAACATGGAGAAAATCGGCTTTACATAATTTGCCGCATTAAAAGGCTCCCTCGGCATACTACGACGTTCTTCGCTAACTGCAATATCAGTCATTCTGTCCACTTTATAATGGACGAAGTCTTCATACTTTTCGTTGTAGGCAATGAGATAATAATTTTCGTTATCAAAGGTCAATGCCATCGGATTGGTGCGATAATTCTCGCCATTTTTACGATATACCTTTTCTCTTTTGATATTGTAATCATAATATCGAAATGTGATTTTTCTAGTTGAAGCAATGGCATTATGAAGTGTATCCACATTATAAAAGATACTCTCATTCATACTCTTGATTCGATCATAGATGTAAATCTGACCTGAAAACTCTCTCGCCTGCGGTTTGCTTGCAAGACTTTTCAGCTTTTTGATCAGTGATTCGCTTTTCTTTTTGGTAACAAATCGTGAAGATTGTACACTATCAATCAGAATTTTCAATTCGGCCATTTCAAAAACTCTGGATCCTAAGAAATACTCACTGGTTTTGCTTTTTCGCATCACAATGTCCACTCCAAAAGCCTGAAGTGTCCGGATATCATCATAAATCGAACGCCTTGCAGCTGAAATTCCGTTGCGTTCAAGCTTTGCAATGATCTCGTTGACCGTGAGCGTATGTTCCTCATCAGTTTCTTCATAGAAAAATTTCATAATATACAGAATCTTTTGTTTCTGGTTTTTTGATTTTGGCATATGCTGCACTTCCTGACATTACCGATTTAATTTACTTCATTATAACATTTTAGATGATGTTAGTCAACCCACCCGTATCAAAGTAAGCGTTTTTTTGTTAAAGTAATCGTTTTATCATTACATATTGTCAAATTTAAATTCTACTTGATTTTATCACGTTAAAACGCCTTCTTAGACCATTTTCTCTAAGAAGGCGTTTTCTTTGGATATTTTACTTAATGTTTACAATCATCTGCTTCATCAAAACTAAATCAAATACATTTATAACATTGTCGCCATAAAGATCAGCAGCCTTCCAATTATCAAGCACGGTTCCATCATTTAAGAGCCATTTCTGAACCATGACAATATCTGCAATTGTAAATACCCCATCATTGTTGCAGTCTCCAACAACACTATTTTGCCAATTGAAAATAGGATAACCACCATTAAAACTTGAATCTGTATTTTCTTTGTATGCTGACCCTAAAGAAGAAGCTGCTGCTTTCATTAATGCAGATTTTAATAGCGTAATATCTTGCGTATTTGCTTTGCCGGAACCAATTGCATTTCCTTCTCCTTGCAAAGCATAACAATTCTCAATTGTAATAATAGATTCATGTTGCGTATCTACACTTACAATTCCTGCAATAGTTCCTGCTGCATCACTGGCACCGCTGAGCGTTCCAACATGATAGCAGTTTTGAATCAAAACAGTATTGGAATCTTCTGATCCACCCGTATGAATGTTCCCAACCACACCGCCAATGATTCTTCCGCCGTTGGATGTTACTGTACCATTATGATAGCAATCAATTACTGAACCGCTTTGCCAAATGTATCCTACAATACCACCAACTGCTTGCTCTCCACCAGAAACATTACCAATGAAGTTACAATTTCGGATGATTCCATTTTTTCCGCAAATCTCTCCACAAATTCCACCAACAGAAATATCAGTTGAATTTACAGTTCCTTCTACGGCTAAATTTTCAATAATTGCTGGTTTTATTCCTATTGAGCCAAACAAGCCAGCATATTTTGTAGTTTCGTTTATGGATAGCCCAAAAATAGTGTGATGGTTTCCATTATAATGTCCAGCAAACAATCTGCTTGTTTCAGTACCATCAAATGCTCTTTTTCCAATTGGTATCCACTCTTCATCTTCAAGATCAATATCTGTCGTTTGCAAGTATACACACTCTCTAAAGGAAGAAGAACTATCTTCATCATTGATAAGATCCCTCATAACTTGTAAATCTTTCTTACTTGAAATCAAATATGGATCATCTTCTGTCCCTTTTCCTTTAAACGGTGCGTTTTTTACAGTTACAGTAAAGCTATCTATAAACGTAGAGCCGTTTGCAGTATAAGAAACAATTACATCTGCTTTTCCGATTTCTGAAAAATCATACTGATAGGAAACCTCATGAGAAACATCTTTAAATGTACCAATAGCATATGTTAACTGTACAGATATTCCAGACGAATCTATTTGTTCTCCAATATAGTATTCTGTTTTTGTAGGAGGATTTTTGATTATAATCTCAGCTGGTGACACAGGAACAAAACTCCACTTTTGAGCAGCAGTTCCATTGTAGTAGTATTGACTGATGTTCTTTCCTTTTTCGCATACGCCACCACTTAAATCTAAACAATAGCCGCTCATTTTAGAAATCAGTGTATAAGTTCCATCACCGTTATCTTTGATAACCCATTGCTGATTTCGATTGTCATTTTTACCACACAGCTGAATATTTCGATTGACATATGTAAAATTAGCATCGTCATTCCAAACATCAAGTGCCAAACCTGTGCTGACCTCACTCACATTGTAATAACCATCAGACAGATATTCAACATAAAACAAATCATCACAAGTATTCGTTTCCCAAAGATGTATATTGGTCTCATCCTTATATTCAGATTTTACTGCCGCCCCATCTGCATCTACACAATAATTTGCATCCAATGCGGAACGAATACTGTATACACCATCTTCAATTGTCTGTCCTGTGGATGCTCCATACGGAACGAAAACATATTTCTGTGCAGTAGTATCATTAGTTTCCCATACTTGTACATTGGTGCTGTTTTCAAACCCACCACCAGCTATATCCAAATAGAAGCCGTTGCATCTGGATTGAATTTTATAACCATAGTCTGTCTGAATGATTGACCATTGCTGAGCAGTACTATCATTTTCTTCCCAAACTTGTACATTTGTGCCTCTGTCCAAAGATGCTCCACTTACATCTAAGCAGAAATTAGTTCCTTTTGACTTGATTTCATAGAAACCATTTCCAAGGTACACCAAAGTCCACGCATCACAAGCAGGTGGCATTACATTCGTTTCCATCGTATACATATTGACATTGTTTCCAGATGCCACTTCTGTTCCAGGAATGTCAACATAATAATTCATGTTGATGGACGAGATAATGTAATAATCACCATCTGGCAAAGTTTGTCCTGCACCATTCGATATTTCTTGACCTTGCGGCGTTGGTGGGTCTATATCTAACTTCTGCATATAACTTGCATATACATGACCAGAAATACCATTATAATTTTCTACATATAGCCATATTCCATTTCCTTTAGAAACATGAACCGTTGTTCCTTTTGGAATCTTTCCAACAATACTTGCAGAAGTACTTTCTCCACTACGAATATTTAAGTTACTTGAATCTGTTACTACTAAGTAGTTACCTGCATAACTATCATTACAGGTGTAAGTATCCACTACGCCAAGTTTTTGTGTAAAAGAAGGATTGATCAAATCTTGTCGCCTACAGTAATTTTTATACGAAACATACCAGTATGTACTATTAGATGTATTTGTCAACGAACCAGATGCAGTTCCCAAGTACATTTCCAGATGCAACATGTGTCCACCGCCTTTATTGTTCGCAATTACTGTGCCGATCTGCTGTCCTTTTTCTACTCTATCTCCAGAGCGAAATGAAGTTTTAATTTCACAGTATCTTGCAACAGAACCATCATCATTTTTCACACTGATTGCTTGTGTTCCACCATAAAAATTTGAACTAAATTCTTCTACATATCCACCCGTCATAGCATACACAGATGTTCCAACTGCACACACATAGTCATTTGCAGCATGCTTACGAGTCGTTCCAGTTCGATTTGCCCCAAAATATCTTGAACCAGTATTGATGTCTGCATAACTTGCTTGAATCGGTTTTGTCCAATTTGCTAATGCATAATTTTCCAGTTCCGCTACAGAAGACCAACCCGCAGAAACAGGAACTGCGTTCTCCGAAATCAGGTTAAATAATGCGCACATCGTCATAAGGCTAATCAATATTGCGATGGCTTTTTGAATTTTTACGTTTGTCATAATGTAATCCCATCCTCTTTTTTATAATTTTTTATACTTTAATACGCATAGGTAAAAGCACATCACCTTCTTTCTTGCCTTGTTACGTATCAGCTAAATTCCTATTTTTGTAATACCGACTAAAATAAAGCTGATTTATCAAGATGATTTCATGTATTCTAAATAAAATTTTACAACATTCAATTTGGAAATTCAAGATAATTTGGTTATTTTCTACCATAAAAATATTTTTTTGTATATTTGCACAAATTTTTAATACGAAATTTGAAGGTTTGGACAAATGAACCAACGCCATACTTTTGGAATGTGAATACTGTACAAAACAAAAGCACATGACATAAAATATATCGGGTACTTTTTACTATTTATTCTTTCCGCATAAGAGAGGAATGCTGTTTCAATCACTGTAAGTTCATCTTCTGTCATTTTTGCAATCACTCGGCGAACGTAATCTTCAATTTCCGATGTTGCAAACGCTTTCTAATCATTGCTGTTACATCAGGAAACACTGGTAATGGTTTTGCATTACTGGAAATTGGTGTGATTTGTATCGCAGACGGATTAATATCTGAAAAAGAATCTTCCTTTTTGCAAGAGATGCCAAGATATAGGCAAACGGACAATCCCACCCCTCTTTGAGTGCATTGACTGTGATGATAATTCGGATTGGACAGTCCCGCTGCATCAGGTGTGAACAAGTGCAGACATATCAAGTTTCAGCAGAGGGCAACCGAAATCCAAGCAGAATCCGAACAAGCTTGCTCAACAGCCTGCAAAGACAAGCCTGCTCCTGTTTCGATGCCGGAGGAAATACAGAACTGCTTGCAGCGGCTGACCCACACACGCGTTGCTGGGCTGGGATTTTGACACTTTTCCCCCAAACACAACAAAAAGTGTAACTTTTCTGTAAATCTTTCGGGCAACTTGTACGTTTGCGTACAAGTTTTTCCCGAAAATCGCTGTATAGTGAAGGGGTTTCGCACACAGACAAAAAAACATTACAGGAGGTATCTTTTATGCACTTTACCCTTTATACGGCGGACTGCCGTGAAAACGCAAGAAACATTCGTTACCCGAATCCGGCTGCCATTACCACAGCCGCAGACCTCAAGAAAGCCACTGCCTACGACCACGTTTGTGCCCAGTATGCCGACGGTATTCGGAAAGAGGCAAACTTCCAGTTCTCGGATGTTCTCCCGATGGACTGCGACAACGACCACTCCGACAACCCGAACGACTGGCTCACGCCGGAAACCCTCGCACAGCGGCTGCCAGACGTTGCCTTTGCTGCCACCTACAGCCGCCACCATATGCAGGCAAAGGGCAAATATTCGGCTCGTCCCCGGTTTCACGTCTTCTTCCCAACAGCCCCCTGCACGGATGCAGCCACGCACAAGGCGATGAAGCTTTGCATTCACAAAGCCCTGCCGTTCTTCGACGGGAACGCCCTGGACGTCGCACGGTTTCTCTTTGGGGCTTCGGGGGGAGTCTTCTGGCAGGAGGGCAGCCTCCACTACATGAAGTTCCTGGAGCAATCCACCGCCTGCAATCCCCCACTCAGCGACACCGAACTACAGCAGATTTGGAAGAGTGCGGAGCGGTTTGGAACGCAAATTGCAAAGCAGAAAGGCTATATCGCACCAGAGCATTACGGGCAGCTGTTTCAGTTCCGCCCAGAGGACTACTCCGACCTCGGACAAGCAAAGATTTTTGCAGGGCAGGTGCAAGGAGAACTTGCCTACACCGATGCAACGGAATACTTATGCTATCAGAAAAATCACTGGGTCGAATCCAAACAGCTGGCGGTTAGCAGATCGAAGCATTTCTGGATACGCAGCTGGAAGAAGCAGAACGAACACTGGAAATGACACACAAGATGCTGCTGGACAGCGGCGTGGATGCCGAAACAATCTCCAAGGATGGGAAGGTGCTGGAAAAAGCTGTGGATGATATCAGCAGAAAAGCGTACATCGAATATCGCTCTGCTCTGACTTATCGAACTTTCGTCATGAAACGCAGGGATATGAAGTACATTTCTGCGACATTACAAGCAGCCAAACCGATGCTGCTGAAAGACATTGCTGATTTTGACAGTCAGGCGTTCTTGCTGAACACCCCGACAGCAACCTATGACTTGCAGAAAGGCGTGAATGGTGGAAGACCGCACAATCCGGAGGATTACCTCACAAAAATGACTGCTGTTTCGCCGAACAACGTGGGGGAAGAAATTTGGAAAGATGCCTTGCATTGCTTTTTCTGCGGCGACCAAAGTTTAACAGATTATGTGCAGCAGATTTGTGGACTTTGTGCGATTGGAAAGGTGTATCAAGAGGCTTTGATGATTGCCTATGGCGAAGGCAGTAACGGCAAGTCCACCTTCTGGAATGCAATTTCACGGGTGCTTGGAAGTTACAGCGGAACAATGTCCGCAGATGCGTTAACGGTCGGCTGCAAGCAAAATGTAAAGTCAGAAATGGCAGAACTCAAAGACAAGCGGCTGGTCATTGCAGCAGAACTGGAAGAAGGAATAACTTTTTCTTTGGATTTGCATCAAGTAACTTTTTAAACATGTGAAGAAGCACATGAAGGTCTGCTTTAAATATATCAGAAAATCGACCAAACCATACTATTAAAAATATCCTCTGAGATTCCGTTCTGAATAAAAATATTTGTGATACTGATCAATATGACAAATTGCTGTTGTAATTGCACCAACTGTATGTTATAATAGAAATAACAAAAATCCAACAGTGAATATGAGGTGAAACTATGAACCGCTACTTTAACATTACTGGCTGCTGTAATCCACAGGAACACTACATGGTGAATTTGGACAGCCGTCTTGCACAAATCAAAAAAATGATAGATAGAGGACAGTATTTTTCTATCAACAAGGGCAGACAGTACGGAAAGACTACAATCCTGAAAGCACTACGAGAATATCTGAAAAATGACTATGTTGTCATCAGTATGGACTTTCAGTTTGTCAGTACATCAGAATTTGCAACAGAAAACAGTTTTGTCAGGGCATTTGCACGGCTGCTTTGGAGCCGTTATCACAAAGAAATGCCCAATGAAATCGAAGAACAAATCAAGCAAATGAAGTTGAGCCTGAATTATGTTGAAGCGGACTTGTTTGTTACGCTGAGCGAGTGGTGCGAAATGTCGTCTAAACCAATTGTGCTGATGATTGACGAGGTGGACAGTGCCAGCAATAATCAAGTATTTTTAGACTTTTTGGCACAACTGAGAGGATATTATCTGGAACGTACAGAGTTCCCTACTTTTCAATCTGTCATTTTGGCAGGTGTTCATGATATCCGAAATCTTCGCCAGAAGATACGTCCAGATGCAGAGCATAAGCACAACAGTCCATGGAATATTGCATCAAATTTTGATATTGACATGAGTTTCAGTGTGCGTGACATTGCCGGAATGCTCATGGAGTACGAAAACGACCGCCATACTGGCATGGATATTCAGAAACTATCTCAACTGATTTATGACTATACTTCCGGTTATCCAGTATTAGTCTCATCTATTTGTAAGTACATGGATGAGAAATTCGGCTGGAAAACAAAATGTGTTTCAGATGCTGTGAAGCTAATTCTAAAGGAAAACAATGCCCTTTTTGAGTCGCTTATCAATAAAATTGAGGACAATCAGGAACTTTATGATTATCTGTATCAAATTTTAATTCTTGGCAGAAAAATTTCTTACAATCCAGATGACTCAGTAATTCGTCTGGCGATGATGTATGGCTTTTTGAAAGAGGAAAACGGCAGCGTTGTAATTGCAAATCGAATCTTTGAAACGCGTCTCTACAATGCAATTTTGACAACAAAAAAGATGCAGGAGACGTCTATTTATAAAGCCGGAGAATGGGACAAAAACCAGTTTATTCAAGGTGGCTATCTGAATATGGAAAAGATTCTGGAAAAGTTTATCCTTCACTTCAATGACATCTACGGCAGTCAGCCAGATAAGTTTAAGGAAGAAGACGGCAGAAAACTGTTCTTGCTATACCTACGACCGATTATCAATGGTACGGGTAATTACTACATTGAGGCACAGACTCGTGACCAAAAACGAACCGATGTCATTGTAGACTATCTGGGAAAGCAGTATATCATAGAGCTGAAAATCTGGCGTGGTGAAGAATATAATACAGAAGGTGAAAAGCAAATTGCGGAATATCTGAACTATTATCACCTTGAGAAAGGCTATCTGCTCAGTTTCAACTTCAACAAAAGTAAGAAATCGGGTATGAAAACCATCCAGGTGAATGGAAAAACAGTGATTGAAGCGGTGGTGTGATGGATGATTCTTGTCTATTCTTTCCATGAAAATCGTGATGTGCGTACAAAAAAGCTCATCATTTCGTACCCTTACGCATACCCTTACGAGAATGGAAAACAATAAAAATAACGGAATATATCAAAGAAATGGCATGAAAAAACGCTGTTTTTCCTTATTTCCTGTCGTGAAAAAGAACGAAAAGCAGCGTTTTCTGAATCTCATAACCCGAAGGTCGTCAGTTCAAATCTGGCTCCCGCAACCAAAACCGCACTGCACAAATGATACAATTGTGCAGTGCTTTCTTTTTGAAAAAATGCCGAAAATGCGTGGCTTTTTCGGTTTTATCAAGCAAAAACAGCCTGCTGGGAAGCGTTTTCCCAGCAGGCTGTTTGCGTTTCTGAAACAACAAAAAAACGATAGGGTAAAATAAAACGGTAGGTCGGGGTTATCGTTTTATTGTTAAATTGGCGGTATTTCTGCACTTTTTCTTTGTGTACTTATCATTCGCTATATGATGAGTAATCTAATGTGTCATCGAATGATTCTATGTCTGTTTCTGGCGTTATTTTCGAGCAGTATCGCTTCCCTGCCCGTTTCTTTTCTCCATTTTCGTCTATTACTACATTACTTCTTCGTTGCCGTTCGGATTGGACTGCATCAAAAATTTCTTTTGATATGATCTCAGGGTGCAGCTGCTCTGCAAGATACTGATCTTTCTCTCCACAGTTGTTTCTCCGCTTTCGATTTGGGAATCCATCTGTATAGGTCTTTTTCAGCAGCACATTTCCGATATACTTTTCATTGGTTAGAATTTTTACAACTGTCTGTGTGCACCATTTTTTCTTTCCTGATGGCGTTTGAATTTGCCGATTCTCCAGTTCTTTTATGATAGAAAGAATACTTCCGCCACGAAGATATAAATCAAAAATCAAACGAACAACTTCTGCTTCTTCCGGACAGATTTCTAAAGTGCCGTTCTCATTCTTTCTGTATCCAAAGCATCTTCTGTTGTAAAGAAGCGATGTTCCATTTTGCATTCGCTTTTCAATGCCCCATCGAATATTCTCACTGCGGTTATAGCTTTCTTCCTGTGCGTAGGCTTCAATTAAAGTGACAAGAAATTCACTTTCACATTTTGAAGTGTCAATTTCTTCGTTCTCAAATATAATTCTGGCTCCAATGGCATTGAGTTCTCGAATCAGGCGGATTGTTTCAGCAGTATTCCGTCCAAATCTACTGACGCTTTTTGTTAGAATGGTATCAACGTTTCCGGATCTGCAATCTTTCAATAACCTCTGTAATTCTGGTCTGTTATCATTTAATCCAGTATGAAAATCCAGATAAATATCAATCAGTATCCATCCTCTGCTGTGCAGAACTGTTCTTGTAAGATGAGATGCTTGGGCGGACATACTGCGAAGCTGCTCTGGTTGATTTGTACTTACTCTGCAATAAACACCAACTTTGGATAATCGTGGTAATTCATGGCGAACTGGAATCTTCGTTACGTTTCTTTCATCCACACTGTTTTTTCTCCTTTGTCTATTTTCAATTTCCTGAATAAACTCATTATAGCACACCCTTTGGGAAAGAACAAGGGAAAATCTGCGTAAAATCTCTATGGATTAGTCTACTTTCAAAAAAATTGTATCATTTGTAAAGTACGTCTAAAAAGCCCGTAATTTCGAGGATTTTGTATTATTTGTGGCGTAGGTTACACACCACATAACTGCACTGCACAAATGATACAATTGTGCAGTGCTTTCTTTTTGGAAAAGCGCTGAAAATGCGTGACCTTTTCGACTTTATCAAACAAAAACAGCCTGCTGTGGAGTGCTTTCCCAGCAGGCTGTTTGTATTTCTGAAACAACAAAAAAACGATAGGGTAAAATAAAACGGTAGGTCGAGGCTA